>ERZ772882.2105-NODE-2105-length-19035-cov-3.819758_pt1 | contig 19035 bp, 19 predicted proteins | sample MGYA00580576_ERZ772882 | MGnify/ENA primary metagenome ERZ772882 (study PRJEB29015, sample SAMEA2737658) | human gut metagenome | biome: human gut; feature: human-associated habitat; material: faeces | place: China | collected 2012 ... | reverse complement strand
GTCATACCCACGATTCACAGCGGGACGCCCTTTGGGCGTCCCCTACGGTATCGCATACAGGCGATGGAAATGAATGTGACCAAAAAAAACACGGCCATCGGCCTGGTGCGTAGGGGCCGGCCCGAAAGCCTTTTTGGCCCGTCAGGTGCCGACCAGCGGAAGGCGCAGGATGGTTGCCAAAACGGACGCCTTATCAGGACGTCCCCTACAGGTGCGGTCCAATGGACTGTTAACCGCTAACTGCTAACTATTTTTTCACATAACGGATTGACTTTTCTTATTGTGAAATATATAATAAATACAAAGAATAAAAGCAAGGACAAAGATGTCTTGAGAATGAACATTATGCCCTTGCTCTTTTTTTACTCTTTTGTCAAATTTACATGAAAGGATGGATGGTTATGCTTTCACGGACCTTGTTGGGAATGAGATGGGGCGACTTATCGGAAGATACGCGCCAGATGTTGTTGAACCGCGCCGATATTGATGGCTTTAATGGCGCTGATGGAGACCGTTATAGTCGAGGGACGCTCCATTTCCGCGATACCCTCATGGGAATCCAGGCCTCAGTGGAAACAGACCGTTTTTCCGGCGATATGGGAAACAACGGCATTTTCATTGACGACGATGCTGTCATTTCCCGTATCTAATCTCATTTAAATACGAACACTTTGCATAAGCCGATGATGATAAAGGCTGCAACGATGATGACACTGATAACCCGAGTCTTAGTAAAGATCTTCGGGTTATTTTGTATGTTTTTTGGCGGGACTGGCGGCGGTACTTCCTGTTTGGTGCCGCAGATGGGGCACATGAGGACGCCGTCGCGCAATTCTGTACCGCATTTTGGACAAATCATAAGCTCAACTCCTGTTCTTCTTTTATGTATACTATAGAAGGCTCTTCAGGCTGTGTCAAGAAGTTATCTTTTTGTGAGGAAAAGATACGTATAAAACCTTGTATAAATGGGGAAAATAGCATACAATTTTACTTGTCTGCTGTTTTTTTATTACCAGAGAAAAGGAGATACGCCTTGAAAAGAAAAATTGGCTTGAGTTCACAGATTTTGATCGGCTTGGTCCTCGGTGCCCTGGTCGGTTATTTATTTCCTGATTTCGGCGATAAGCTGAAACCCTTCGGCGATGCTTTCTTGCGCATGATCAAGATGATCGTCGTTCCCCTCATCTTCAGTACCCTGGTTATGGGTATTGCCGGTACGGGTGATTTTAAGAAGCTCGGCCGCTTAGGCGGTAAGGCCATCATTTGGTTCGAGTTCGCTACGACCATTGCCCTGGCTATCGGCCTGCTGTTCATGAATATTGCAGAGCCTGGCGTAGGCGTTACCTTGTCGGCGTCTGCTGCCAATGCTTCCAACGCCGCTGCAGCCAGCCAGCACAGCGTCGACCTCGTCGATTATGCCGTACACATCATCCCGACGAATATCGTCGATGCCATGGCCCGCCAGGATATGCTGCAGATTATCTTTTTTGCCTGCTTCTTTGGCGTCGCCGTCGCCCATATCGGCGGTAAAGGCGAAACCATCGTCGATATCTGTCAGAGCGTGGCCGAAGCTATGTTCAAAGTGACGGGCTATGTCATGCACTTCGCCCCTATCGGCGTCTTTGCCATGATTGCTTATACCGTTGGCAGCTATGGCATTGCCATGCTTATCCCTTTGGGGAAGCTCATCCTGTCCGTTGCCTGTGCTACGGCTCTGTTCATCTGTGTCGTCGCCCTCATTGCCAGCGTCTTTACGGGCATCAATTTCTTCCACGTCATCCGGGCCTTGAAGGACATCCTCTTCCTGGCTTTCTCGACGGCCAGTAGTGAAGCGGCCCTGCCTGGTGCCATGAAGCGTCTGGAAGAATTAGGTGTTCCCAAGACCATCGTCACCTTCGTCATGCCTACAGGCTATTCTTTCAACCTCGACGGCTCGACGCTGTACAGTTCGGCCGGTATCTTATTCATTGCCCAGCTCTACGGCATCCAGATGCCCATTGAGCAGCAGCTGTTGGTCATGGTAACGCTCATGCTGTCGACCAAGGGCATTGCCGGTGTTCCCGGTGCAGGCATCATCGTCGTCGCTGCGACGGCTGCAGCCTTCAATCTGCCGACGGAAGGCGTTGCCATCCTCCTCGGTATCGACCGTCTCCTGGATATGATCCGCACGATCTGTAACGTCTGCGGCAACTGCATGGCTACGGTCGTCGTCGCCTGCTGGGAAAAGGAATTGAACAAGGCCACGTTCAATGAAAAGTACCGCGCTTTCTTAGGCGGGAAAAATAGCTGATTATTCGCCAAACTAGACTAAATCTGTTATAATAGTAGGGTAAATAAGTGCTCCGTAAGGGTTGCCTGACGGAAAACTTCATTCATGAAGCAGCCGTGCTCCTCTGCAAAGATTTGACTGCGCAGACGAGGCGAAAGCACCATTATCCGAAAAGGGACTGTCGCACGGAGGCTTCTTCCATCATGCGTGGTCCTTTTTTCTTTAATGTTTGAGGTTTGATGTATGATGTTTGAGGCGATGGCTTTTAAATTTAAAACCAGTCACATCAAACATCAAACTTTCAACATCAAACTTAAAAAGAGGCTGTCCGACAGCCTCTTTTTCTTTAGGAGGTATAAATATGGAAACAAGAGTCGCTTTAATCGGTATCATCGTAGGGAACCGCCAGGAATCGGCTAAACTGAACGAAATCCTGCATGAATATGGCCAGTACGTCGTCGGCCGCATGGGCGTTCCTTATAAAGATAAAGACATCAACGTCATCAGCCTCATCGTCGATGCGCCGCAGGACGTCATCAGTGCGCTGTCGGGTAAATTGGGCATGCTCCCCGACGTTAGCACCAAGACGATTTATCCGCCCATGCCGCAGTAGGAGGCACGTATGCTGAAAATTGCAATCTATGGTAAAGGCGGTATCGGGAAATCGACGATGACCAGTAACTTGGCGGCTTCCTTCGCTTATTTAGGCAAGAAAGTCATCCAGATAGGCTGCGACCCCAAGGCCGATTCGACATTCAACCTCCTCGGCGGCCATCCCGTCCAGCCGGTCATGAATTATCTGCGGGAACACGACGAAGATCCGGAATCCATCGAAGATATTTCCCGCATCGGCTATGGCGGCGTCCTCTGTATCGAAACGGGAGGGCCGACGCCGGGCCTGGGCTGTGCCGGCCGGGGCATCATCGCCACTTTTTCGCTCCTCGAAGACTTAGGTCTTTTTGAAAAATACGAGCCTGACGTCGTCCTGTACGATGTCTTGGGCGACGTCGTCTGCGGCGGCTTTGCGGCGCCGATCCGCGAAGGCTATGCCGAACAGGTCCTCATCGTCACGTCTGGCGAAAAGATGGCCCTCTATGCGGCCAATAATATCAATACGGCTGTGGCCAATTTTGCCGACCGCAGTTATGCCAAGGTCCGGGGCATCATCCTCAACCGCCGCAATGTCCCCGACGAAGAAGCCAAGGTCCGGGCTTTTGCCGACCGGGCTCGTTTGTCCATCGTCGGCGACATTCCCCGCAGCGATGACATCAACCGCTACGAAGATTTGGGCCAGACCGTCATCGAAGGCGATCCGGACCTGCCGATCAGCCGCATCTTCCTCGATTTGGCTCAGAAATTATTACAAGATAAGGAATGATTATGACAGAAAGAAAACCTTATGCCATTACCGTGCAGAACTTAGTGGAACGCGGCCGCGACGACATCCCGGCTGAACTCATTACGTCGACGCACCTCATTTATAATTCACCGGCCGCCCTGGCTTTCAACTCGCCTGGGGCCCAGGGCTTCGGCGTCAAACGGGCAGGCCTTTCCATTCCCGGTTCGGTCATGCTCCTCGTCGGTCCGGGCTGCTGCGGCCGCAATACGACCATCCTCAGCGAACTGGGCGGCTACAGTGATCGTTTTTTCTTCTACATCATGGATGAGACGGATATCGTCACGGGCCGCCATTTAAAGAAAATTCCCCAGGCCGTCTGTGAAGTCGTCGACAGCCTGGCTGAAAAGCCGTCGGTTGTCATGATCTGCATGACTTGTGTCGACGCCCTGCTGGGCACCGATATGGAACGGGTCTGCCGAAAAGCGGAAAAAGAAGCGGGTCTGCCCGTCGTGCCCTGCTATATGTACGCCCTGACCCGGGAAGGCCGTAAGCCGCCTATGGTCGATGTCCGCCGGGCCATTTATTCACTGCTGGAAAAACAGCCGCGCCGCCGCCGGACGGTCAACCTTTTGGGCTATTTCGCGCCCTTGCAGGACGACTGTGAAATCTACGATATCCTCCGCGGCGTCGGCTTTACGCAGATCAACGAAATTTCCCGCTGCCTCGACTTTGCTGCCTATAAAGCCATGTCTCAGGCCAACGTCAATTTCATCCTAAACCCGGAATCGCGCCTGGCTGCTCAGGATATGGAGAAACGGCTGGGGATTCCCAGCATCGAACTGACGCGGCTCTACCAGGTCGCTCAGATCCACAAACAGTACCAGGCCCTGGCCCAGGTATTGGGGACGGAAATCGACGACAGTTCCTGGCACGAACGGGCCCAGGCCGTCGTCGGGAAGATGCGGGAGAAATACAGCGGGACGACTGTCGCCATCGGCGAGATGCAGAACGGCAATGCCTTTGAGATGGCCTTAGCCCTGACCCGCTATGGCTTCGTCATCAAAGAAATCTACGCCAACCTGGGACCGGATGACTTCGTCTACCTCCGCCATCTGGCCGCTTTGAGCCCAGATACGGAAGTCTACTCGAACTTATCGCCGTCTATGCTCTATTACCAGGGCCAGGATCATCCTGTCGACGTCACCATCGGCAAGGATGCCGCATATTACCATGAACAGGCCGCTCATCTTCATTGGGATGAAGATATCCAGCCTTTCGGCTATGCCGGAGTCATTTCCCTGTTACAGGGACTGGATCGGGTCCTGTCGGAAAGGAAGCATCCATGAAAGGTTTATGGAAATATATTTCACCCTTTGCTCCGGACGACTCCGGCGCGGCGGCCGTCCTCTACGGACTGAATGGCATTGTCGTCATCTGCGACGCCGGCGGCTGTGCCGGCAATATCTGCGGGTTTGACGAACCGCGCTGGTTCAGTGGCAAAAAAAGTGCCGTCTTCAGCGCCGGCCTGCGCGATATGGACGCCATCCTCGGCCGTGACGACCGCCTGGTCGACAAGCTCTGTGATGCGGCCAAGACAATCGATGCGTCCTTTGCGGCCATCGTCGGCACGCCGGTCCCTTCTGTCATCGGTACGGACTACAAGGCCTTGAAGCGCATGGCTGAAAAGCGCTTGTCCCTGCCGGTCGTTACCGTCGATACGACGGGGATGGACTATTACGACAAGGGCATTGAAAAGGCCTATGAGGCCCTGTTCCCGGCCCTGATCGACCCGTCACAGCAGACCGAAGCCGATACGGTCGGCGTCCTCGGCGCCGTCCCGCTGGAACTGATGCATCCCGGCGATATCGAATGGATCAGCCAGTCCCTGGTCGAAGACGGCTGGCAGCAGATCCTCTTGTTCGATGAAATCGAAGATTACCGCAAGGCCGGCAAGGCCTCTCTCAATCTCGTCGTGTCGCCGGCGGGCCTGAAAGCGGCTCAATATCTGAAAGAGACTTTTGGTACGCCTTATGAGCTCCATTACTTCGGCCTCGACGCCGTCGTCGATTTCGACGACAACCTCTTTGCCGGTAAGAACGTCCTCATCATCCATCAACAGGTGGCTGCTTCGGCCATGGCCGCCATGGCGGAAGAAGCAGGCGCTGCCTATGTGACGACGGCTTCGTGGTTCATGGAACTTCCGGGACCGCAGTCGACGGACCACGTACAGCTCCGGGAAGAAGATGATTTGCGCCAGCTGGCCGATAACGACCATTTCGACGTCATCCTCGGCGATGCCTATTTCCGCCGGGCCCTGCCGAATTTCCACGGTCAGTACATTGATTTCCCGCATTTCGCTGTATCCGGGAGGGGATAAGATGTATACGGAACGGATTTGCGTCTTTGGTATCGTCCAGGGCGTCGGCTTCCGGCCCTTCGTCAGCCGCATCGCAACGGCCCACTCGATTTGCGGGACGGTCTGCAACAAGGGCTCTTACGTGGAAATCCTGGCCCAAGGGTCCCAATCAGACCTGGCCGCTTTCCGCGAGGATCTGGAGGCCAGGGCGCCGGAACGGTCGGCTATTTTGAAGGTCCTTAGGGAAAGCGAAGACCGGCCGCCTTATGAGGCCTTTTCCATTGTCGAAAGCGCCAGGGAAGAAGGCGATATCTTCGTCTCGCCGGACATTGCCATCTGCGATGCCTGTAAGAAAGAACTCTTTGACAAGACGAACCGCCGCTATCTCCATCCCTTCATCAACTGCACGGCCTGCGGGCCGCGGCTGACCATCCTCGACGCCATGCCCTATGACCGCGAGCGGACGAGTATGGGCGAATTTCCCATGTGCCCGCAGTGCGAATATGAATATACCCACGCCGAGACGCGGCGTTACGATGCCCAGCCCGTCTGCTGCAACGACTGTGGTCCCGAAGTCTATCTCCTGGACCGGCCCGAACGGCGCCGTCAGGCCATCGTCGCAGCCAGACAGGCTATCGTCGATGGGAAGATCATCGCCATCAAGGGCATCGGCGGCTTTCACCTGTGCTGTGATGCCCGAAATGAACAGGCTGTCCGGACACTGCGCCAGCGCAAGCGGCGGCCTGTGAAGCCCTTTGCCGTCATGATGAAGGACCTCGAAGCCGTCCGCCGGCAGTGCGTCATTCCCGACGGGGCGGAAAAGGTTCTCGACGGCCATCAGAAGCCCATCGTCTTACTGCCTAAGAAAAGCGGTCAGACCTTGGCGCCGTCCATCGCGCCGGGCAATCCGTCCGTCGGCGTCATGCTGCCCTATACGCCGCTCCATCTCTTGCTGTTTACCTATGACGATGACCTTTCCGTACCGGATGCGCTGGTCATGACCAGTGCCAATGAGTCCGGCGCGCCCATCTGCCATAACGATGAGGAAGCACGGCAGGAATTATCCGGCCTTTGCGACCTCGTTTTGAGCCATAACCGTCGCATCCGCCTGCGGGCCGACGATTCGGTCATGGACTGGTATGACGGCAGGCCCTATATGATACGCCGGTCCCGGGGCTATGCGCCGCTGCCTTTCTTCTATGGCAGGGGAAGCGGCAAGGACGTCCTGGCTATGGGCGGGGAACTGAAGAACTGTTTCTGTATCGGCCGGAACAACTTGTTCTATCCATCGCCGTACATCGGCGACATGGCCGATATCCGCACGGTCGAAGCTCTGCGCCAGTCCATCCGCCGCATGACGACGCTCCTCGAAGCGAAACCGGCTGTCGTCGCCTGTGACCTGCATCCGCGTTATAATACGACGGCTGTAGCCCATGAACTGGGCCTGCCCGTCGTCGCCGTCCAGCACCATTATGCCCATATCTTGTCCTGCATGGCTGAAAATGGCTGTGAACAGCCCGTCATCGGCGTCGCCTTTGACGGCACCGGTTATGGGACGGACGGGACGATTTGGGGCGGCGAAATCCTGGTCAGCCAGGTCCAGGGCTTCCGCCGGGCTGGGTCCATCCAGCCTTTCTGGCAGCGCGGCGGCGATGCCTCTGCACGCGAAGGCTGGCGCATTGCTGTCAGCCTCATCGACGGCTTGCAAGAAGACCGGGAAAAGGCCTCGGCCATCATCGATGAACTACAGCTCTGCAGCGCTGTAGAAAAGCAGGCCCAGTTTTTCCTGGCTGACCAGCAGATCAACAGCGTCTTGTCGACCAGTGCCGGCCGCCTCTTCGATGGCGTCAGCGCCATCCTCGGCATTTGCCGGGCTTCTACCTTTGAAGGTCAGGCGTCGATGGCCCTGCAGTTTGCGGCGGAGACCTGGGAAAAAGAACACCCTCAGCAGGCCGTGCAGCCCATGGCACCGCTCCACGATAAAGAGCGCCTGCTCTTGCCGACCGGGGCCCTGGTCCAGCGTTTGCTGGAAGAACGCCTGGCTGGAGGGAATACGGGCCAGCTGGCCTATGTCTTCCATCGGGACCTGGCGGCTATGATCGCCAGTGCCTGCCTGTCTGTCCGCGAGGAAACGGGCCTGACGACGGCCGCCCTGAGCGGCGGCGTCTTCCAGAACCGCCTGCTCCTGCGCCTTTGTGACCAGACCCTGCAGCAGCTGGGCTTCACCGTCCTGAAGCACAGTACGGTCCCGCCCAACGACGGCGGCATCGCCTTAGGACAGGCCGTTTACGCCGCGTATATGTAGGGGCCGTCCCAACGGGCGGCCTGCCTGGAACAATGATGTATGCATTATAAATACATGCGCAGGCCATCGCGTAGGGGCCGTCCCAAAGGGCGGCCCGCTTGGAACAATGATGTACACGTTATACATGTTCGATGATATAAAAGGAGGAATTATCATGTGTGTAGGATTACCGGCACGTGTTATGAAAATACAGAATGGAATGGCCCTCGTCGATGCTTCCGGAGCCAAACGGGAAGTATCGGCAGCCCTTATTGATGAACTGGATCCTGGCGATTACGTCATGGTCCACGCCGGCATGGCTATTGCCAAGATTATCAATAATGATGCCGACGAAACCGACGATATCCTGGAGGAACTGGACTGATGGCAGAAGCAAAGAAGCGGACGGCCCTGGATATCATCCGCAGTTATGACGGGCCGAAAATCCGCATCATGGAAGTCTGCGGGACCCACACCCATGAAATCTTCCGACAGGGCATCCGCCAGATCCTGCCGCCCCAGGTCGACGTCATTTCCGGACCGGGCTGCCCGGTCTGCGTCACGCCGGTCGGCTATATCGACCAGGCTATCTGGCTGGCTCTGGAAAAAGGCGTCACCATCTGCACCTTTGGCGACCTCGTCCGCGTTCCCGGCAGTACGATGAGCCTGGCTGACGCCCGCAGTGAGGGGGCTCATGTGGAGATCGTTTATTCGCCCCTCGATGCCTACGACTATGCCAAGGCGCACCCGGATGAAGACGTCGTCTTCTTGTCCGTCGGCTTTGAAACGACGACACCGCCGTCGTGCCTGGCCGTCAAACAGGCCGTCGCCGACGGGATGACGAATTTCTCCCTGCTCACGGCCAATAAGACCATGCCCATGGCCTATGAAGCGATGAAAGACAGCGCCGATGCCTTCCTCTATCCCGGCCATGTCGACGCCGTCATGGGGACCGGTGACGGCGAAGCCATGCTGAAAGAAGGCGTATCCGGTGTCGTCGCCGGTTTTACGGCCAAGGAACTGCTCACGGCCTTTGCCGTCATCCTGGCCAAGTTCCCCCAGGGAAAACCGTTCTTCAAGAACTGCTATCCCCGCGTCGTCAAAGCCGAAGGCAGCCCGGCAGCACAGGCCCTCATGAAAGAAGTCATGGAACCGTGCGATTCGGAATGGCGCGGCTTAGGCGTCATCCCCCAGTCGGGTCAGCAGCTGCGGCCCGCTTTCGCTGTCTGTGACGCCCGCAAGAAATACGGCGTACCCGATATGGACGGTCGCGCCAACCCGGCCTGCCGCTGCGGCGACATCCTGAAAGGTCAGTGCAAGCCGCCCCAGTGCCCGCTCTTCGGCAAGGTCTGCACGCCGGAACATCCTGTAGGAGCCTGCATGGTTTCCCATGAAGGGGCCTGCTCGGCTTATTATTTATATGGAGGCAATTTACATGAGTGATGTCATTACCTTAGCCCACGGTGCCGGCGGTAAACAGACTGCCGAACTCATCAACCGTGTCTTTAAAGCGCATTTTTCCAATCCCCAGTTCACCGGTGACGACGCCGCTGTCCTGCCCATCGGCGGGGCTAACCTGGCTTTCACGACGGATGGCTTCATCGTCTCGCCGCCGGAATTTCCAGGTGGCAATATCGGTAAACTGAGCATCTGCGGGACCGTCAACGACTTGTCCTGCATGGGCGCCAAGCCCTTATATCTGTCGTGTGCCTTCGTCATCGAAGAAGGCTTCCCCCTGGCCAAAGTCGAAGAATACGCTGCGGCCATGGCCAAGACGGCTGCCGAAGCCGGCGTGCGCATCGTCGCCGGCGATACGAAAGTCGCCGGTAAAGGCCAGGTCGACCACCTGTTCATTACGACGACGGGGATCGGCCAGATCGTCGACGGCGTCCATACGTCGGGAACTCTGGCCCGGCCTGGGGATGCCGTCATCGTCAGCGGCGACGTCGGCCGTCACGGCTGCACGATTCTCCTGGCCCGCAACCAGTTCGGCATCGACGCCGACGTGACCAGTGACTGTGCGCCCCTGTGGGGGACTGTCGAAGCCATGCTGGATACGACCAAGGACATTCACGTCATCCGTGATGCGACTCGCGGCGGCGTTGGCACGGTCCTCTACGAAATCGCCGGCCAGAGCCATGTCGGCATCCATTTGGACAGCCAGGCTATCCCCGTCGATCCGGCCGTCCGCGGCGTCTGCGGCATGCTCGGTTTGGAACCGCTTTATCTGGCCTGTGAAGGCCGTTTGGTCATCTTTGCGCCTAAAGCCGTTGCCGGCGATATTGTCGCCACCCTGCGTCAGGGCAAATATTCGAAAGATGCGGCCATCATCGGCGAAGTCACAGCCGACCAGCCGGGCCGGGTCATCATGCGTACGGAAATCGGCGCGGAAACGCTGCTGCCGCCGCCGGGCGGTGAACTGCTGCCGCGCATCTGCTGAGGAGGAGGGAGAGCATGATTTACGAAAATGAAATCCATCCACCCCAGGTGCCGCGGTATCACGTCACGCCGGACGGAGCTGAAATCGCCATCGGCCAGGCATCGTTCCCCAAGCCGTTCCATATCGGCTTGCAATATGCTTCGCCGGCCCGGGGCCACTGGACCATCGCCCATTCGCCCATGCTCATCCCCGGTTGTCACGAAATCTACGTCTGCTGCGCCTGCTGCCTTCACGGTGTCGTCTTGTCGGCCGATGAAGTCCCGGACGGTGCCGGCCGTTTCTCCATGGTCACCTTGACCAATGAAAACCTGATCAAAGGCAATCTGGAAGAGATGATGATCGATGGCATTTCCCATATCATCGACGATATGCCCGAACGTCCGAAGTGCGTCGAAGGCTTTACCAGCTGTATGCAGCATTTCCTGCACATCGACTTGCACGTCGTCTACGATACGCTGCGTCAGAAATATCCCGACATCGATTTCATCGACGGCTACATGATTCCGACTCTGCAGCGGCGCTTTACGCCGGATATCCTCGGTCGGCGCCAGCTCGTGCGGGCTGTCCAGCCCCTGCCGAAACAGAAGGCTGTCAACTATGTCGTCAATTACTATCCCGTCGACGAAGACAATGAATTGACGGTCATGCTCCGCCAGGGGGGCTACGCTATCCACGATTTCGCCGCCTGCAAGACCTATGAAGAATACAAGGCCATGGGCGAATCGCAGGCGAATATCTATTTCCTGGAAAATGCCGGCCCTGCCGCCAAGGACATGGAAAAGCGACTGGATCAGCAGGCCCTGTATCTGCCTTATGCCTATGACTATGAAACTTTGCGCCGCAACCTGCAGCAGGCAGCCCAAATCCTGGGCCTTGACCTGCCGGACTGCGACGCCTATGAACGGGCTGTCGAAGAAAAAGTAAGGGCTCTGAAGGAACGAGTCGGCGACACGCACATCGCCATCGACTATACGGCGACGCCGCGGCCCCTGGGATTGGCCAAGTTTCTCTTGATTCACGGCTTCAATGTCTATGCCGTCTATCTCGATGCCATTTCGCCGGACGAAAAGGATACCTTCCAGTTCCTGCAGACCCACTATCCGGACCTGTCCCTGCGTTCGACGATGCATTTCAAGCGCCGTCTCCTGCCGCGCGACGACAGCCGAAAGTATGGGAAAGTCCTGGCCATCGGCCAGATGGCGGCGTATTTTACCGATACGAAGTACTTCGTCAATCTGATTGAAAACAGCGGCCTCTATGGCTATGTCGGCCTACTCAAGCTCCTCGATTGGATCGGTCGGGCTGACGAAGCCGAAAATCCCAAGATGCGGGATATCATTCAAATCAAAGCTTGGGGGTGTCACGGTTGAAACAAGCACAACGCGTCTTATCGACGTATGCTGTCGACATGTTCGGCATTGCGTCGTCGCTCTTTGAGTTAGGCGGCCTCATCGTCATGCACGATGCATCGGGCTGTAATTCGACATACGATACGCACGACGAACCGCGGTGGTACGATACGCCGAGTATGGTCTATATTTCCGGTCTCAACGAAATCGATACCATCCAGGGCAATGACCAGCGCCTCGTCGACGATATCGCTGAAGCCGTGGAAGCGGCCCATCCCCGCTTTGTCGCCATCGGCGGCAGTCCCATGCCGAACGCCATCGGCACGGACTTCAAGGCTATCGAGCGCCTGGTTGCGGCCCGGACGGGCCTGCCGACGCTGGGGTTCCGGACCGACGGCATCCACAGCTATCTGCCCGGAGCCGGCGGTGCCTATGTCTGGCTGGCCAAGACCTTCGTCAAGGCGCCGGAAAAGGCACCGCAGCGACCGGCAAAGCGGGTCAATCTCCTGGGACTGACGCCATTGGACTTTTCCGTCGTCGGTAATGCGACGACGCTCAAGCAAATCGTCACCGATGCCGGTTTTACCTTGCAGAGTTCGTGGTCCATGGGGGACACGCTGGACCAGCTGGCGACGGCTGCCAATGCCGACGTCAACGTCGTCCTGTCGTCGACGGCCTTCTACCTGGCCCAATACCTGCGCGACACCTACGGCATCCCGTATGTCGTAGGCATCCCCATGGGCGAAAAGGGGACGGCGGACTGGCTGGAAGCTCTGCGGAACTGCGATTCGTCGTATCTCACGGGCTTTACAGGACAAGAAAAATATATTAGAGCCCAGTATGCCCTGGCCGACCTCAACGCCTGGAAGACGGAACAGGCCTACGACGATACGCCGTGCGACGTCCTGGTCATCGGTGAACCGGTCTACCTGCTGTCGATGAAGGCTTTCCTCCAGCAGGAAATGGGCCTTTCCGACGTCCGCCTGCTCTGCCCTCTGGCCGATGCGCCGCGGTGGCTCCTGGAACAGGTCGAAGTGGCCAGTGTGGAAGACGTTATCCGTCAGGAATGTTGTAAAGCCCGCCGGGTCATTGCCGACCCGATTTATGCCCGGCTCTTGCCGGACGAAAAGGAAAAATTCGTTTCCATGCCCCATGAAGCCTATTCCGGCCGTCATTACCACGATGACATGCCAATCTTCGTCGGGCCGTCCTTTACGGCATGGATGAAAGAGAAGTTGACTTGAGGAGGAAGACGTATGAGAAAATTTGCGATTTATGGGAAAGGCGGCATCGGCAAGTCGACGACGACGGCAAACTTATCGGCGGCTCTGTCCATGATGGGGAAAAAAGTCGTCCAAGTCGGCTGCGACCCTAAGGCCGATTCGACGCTGAACCTCTTGCACGGCGAACCGGTCATGCCGGTCATGGATTACTATCGGAAATATACGGAAGGACCGGACTTCGAGCACATCGGCAAAGAAGGTTTCGGCGGCGTCTTCTGCATCGAAACGGGCGGACCTACGCCGGGTCTGGGCTGTGCCGGCCGGGGCATCATTGCCACCTTCGACCTCATGGACGAACAGGAAGTCTTCCAGAAGCTCCAGCCTGACGTCGTCTTGTATGATGTCCTGGGCGACGTCGTCTGCGGCGGTTTCTCCGCGCCTATCCGCGATGGTTATGCCGATGAAATCTTTATCGTCACGTCCGGCGAAAAGATGGCCCTCTATGCAGCGGCCAACATCATCAAGGCCGTCGAGAATTTCAAGAGCCGCGGCTATGCCCAGGTCAAGGGCATCATCCTCAACCGCCGCAATGTCGACGACGAATACGAACTGGTCAAGGCCTTCGCAGACGAACACGGCCTGCCTATCGTAGCCGACATTCCCCGGAGCAAGGATATCCAGTATTATGAAAATAAGGGCATGACCGTCGTCGAAGGCAATCCGGACCTGGCGGTCAGCCAGATTTATCAGGACTTGGCCCGGAAACTGCTTCAGGCCTAGGAAGGGGACGATGTTATGGGAATGAATGATACGCCATCAGGCGAACGGGTCCATATTGGTTTCTTTGGCCGCCGCAATGCTGGGAAATCGAGCGTCGTCAACGCCGTGACCGGCCAGGACCTGTCTATCGTATCGGCGACGAAAGGGACGACGACGGACCCGGTCTACAAAGTCATGGAACTCCTGCCCTTAGGACCAGTGGTCATCATCGACACGCCGGGATTCGACGACGTCGGGGCCTTGGGGGAAGAACGGGTGCGCCGGACGAAACAGGTCCTCAACAAGACGGATATAGCTGTCGTCATCATCGACGCCGCTGAAGGCCGGTCGCCTGCCGACGATGAAGTCCTGGCTCTCATCCGTGATAAGAATCTGCCTTACCTCGTCGTCTATAATAAATCGGACCTGCTGAACCAAGCCAGTAAGGCACAGGACCATGAAATCTACGTCAGCGCTTTGAAGGGAGAAGGCATTTACGAATTGAAAGAACGCCTGGCCCGCCTGAAACCTGTCGAGACAGCATCGCCTATTGTGAGCGACCTCATCCAGGGCGGTGACTTCGTCGTCCTCGTCGTCCCCATCGATACGGCAGCGCCGAAAGGGCGCCTTATCCTGCCGCAGCAGCAGACTATCCGAGAAATCATCGACAACGACAGTGCGGCCATCGTCGTCAAGGAATATGAACTGCGCCATACCTTGGAATGTCTGGGTCAGAAACCGGCCCTGGTCATTACAGACAGTCAGGTCTTTGCCAAAGTGTCGGCCGACACGCCTATGGACGTGCGCCTGACGTCGTTCTCCATCCTCATGGCTCGACATAAAGGCCTGCTGGAAACGGCCGTCCGCGGCGTCACGGCCATAGAAAAACTGCAAGACGGCGATACAGTCCTCATTGCCGAAGGCTGTACCCATCATCGCCAGTGCGATGATATAGGCACGGTCAAGATTCCCCGCTGGCTTCGTAATTATACGCATAAGGATATCCGCATCGAAACGGCCAGCGGCCGCGATTTTCCGGAAGACTTGTCACCGTATGCCTTGGTCATCCACTGCGGCGGTTGTATGCTCAACGGCAGGGAAGTCCAATACCGCATGAAGTGCGCCGCCGACCAGGCTGTGCCCATTACCAACTACGGCATCGCCATCGCCTACATGCAGGGAATCTTGAAACGCAGCCTCAGCGTCTTCCCGTACTTGCAGTCGCTGGTTTAAAAAATAGTTTGTAGTATGGAGTTTGTAGAAAATGGTAGGGCGGTTGCTGAAACGGACCGCTGTAGAGGGGGCGCCCGTTTTAGGAGGGATTTGAATGGAAAAAACGCGTATCGAACGCGATGTACTCGGTGAAATGGAGTTACCTGAAGGGACGATGTACGGTATCAATACGGCCAGGGCCTTGGAAAATTTCCCTTTAGGCCATAAGCGGACAGCGATGGATCTCATTTATGCCATGGTGACTGTCAAGAAAGCCGCTGCCCTGACCTATGCCCGCCTCGGTGTCCGCGAAGACGGGATTTACCAGGCCATCGCCGCAGCTTGCGACGCCATCCTGGCCGGCCAGTATGACGATGCTTTTGTGACCGAAGCCCTCCAGGGCGGCGCCGGTACGTCGACGAACATGAACGTCAATGAAGTCATTGCCAACGCGGCCTTGCTGAAGCTGGGGAAACGGCCTGGGCAGTACGACGTCATCCATCCCCTGGATGACGTCAACCGCGGCCAGTCGACGAATGACGTCTACCCGACGGCCCTGCGGATCGCCGCCATCCGCAAGCTGCGGGAACTGAGCCAGGCTTGTGCCGACTTGCAGGAAGCCTTCCAGCATAAAGAGCAGGCCTATGAAAAGACGTATAAATTGGGGCGGACGGAGCTCATGGATGCCGTTCCCATGACGGCAGGCGAAGAATTTGGCGCCTATGCCCAGGCCTTGTCCCGCGACCGCTGGCGCCTGTATAAAATCGAAGAACGCCTGCGCATGGTTAACCTCGGTGGCACGGCTATCGGCACATCCGATACGGCATCACGGCAGTACCGCTATGAAGTCATTGAGGAATTGCGCCGTTTGACGGGCATCGGCCTGGCTGCGGCAGAATACCCTGTCGACCTGACCCAGAACAACGACGTCTTCGTCGAAGTGTCGGGCTTGCTCAAGGCCCTGGCCGTCAACTTGATGAAAATTGCCAATGATTTGCGCCTCATGAATTCCGGCCCTCACGGCGGCATCGGTGAAATCCGCCTGCCTGCCCGTCAGCAGGGCAGTTCCATCATGCCCGGCAAGGTCAATCCGGTCATCCCGGAAATGGTCATGCAGTGTGCCATGAAAGTAATGGCTGACGACAGCGCCATCGCCATGGCCGCTGCCCACGGCGAATTTGAACTCAACGCCTTTGAACCGCTCATCGCCGACTGCCTCCTGGAAAGCCTGCAGCTCCTGATCCGGTCGGTACGCATCTTCCAGACGGCCTGTGTCGAAGGCCTGGAAGTACGGGAAGACCGGTGCCAGCAGCATTTGAAGGCATCTGCCGCCTTCGGGGCGGCCTACATCGGCGCTTTGGGCTATGATACGGTGAGCCGCATCATCAAGGACCATGAACCGGACGAAGCGCGGCGCATCTTGGAAGCTATGGTGAAAAAGTAAGCCATGAATGGAAAGAGGGGCCTTATGTCGAATTTATCCTTGAAACTCGAACAAAAAGCGAAAATACTGCAGGTCCAGCGATTGACCATCCAGATGCTGGCCCTCCATGGCCAGGATTTGGTAGATTTCTTGCAGGAAAAAGTGACGGCTAACCCCTTGATGGACATCTGCTATCATGATGTCCGGGCCGACGAAGAAAAGGGCCGTAAAGCTATCGAGAATGTGCACAATCACGGCGCCTCCCTGGAAGCGAAGCTCATGGCCCAGCTGCGGGTCCAGACCCTGCCGAAACCGGTCATGCTGGCGGCGGGCCTGGTCATCGGCTCCCTCGATGCCAAAGGGTTTTTCCAGGGTGACTTAGCTTCTCTGGGCCGGGCTTACCAGTTGGGACCGGCCGATATGGAAAAAGGACTGGCCCTCGTCCAGTCCTTCGACCCGCCGGGCATTGCCGCCAGGGATCTCCGTGAAGCCCTGCTCATCCAGACCCGGCGGGCCCGCAAGGCGCCTCGCCAGGCGGAAGCCCTGCTAGAAAAGCATTATGATGATTTTCTCCAGGGGAAGTGGCAGAAAATCCAGGCTTCCCTGGGCTTGTCGGACTCGGAATTGCGGGATATCCGGGATTTTTTCAAGAGCCTGTCCCTCCAGCCGGCCAGCCAGATCGTCCAGGAAGAGGTATATATCCGGCCCGATATAGAAATCTACTGCGATGCCAAAGGCCAGCTGACCCAGCGGTCCCTTGAGGACATACCGGATGTCTATTTCCGCGATGATTTATACGACCAGTATGCCGCCCGGGGGGACAAGGAAATCTTGGATTACATCCGCAAAGCCCGCCGGGATTTTACCGATTTGGCCTCAGCCCTGGCTTACCGCCATCATTCCATCGAACAGGTCGTGGCCTGCCTCATGGACCGGCAGAAGGACTATTTCTTGCACCATCGGTCTTTGCGGCCCCTGCGCCAGAAGGATATCGCTGCCGACACCCAGCTCAGTACGGCGACGGTCAGCCGCGTCTGCCGCCACCGCTATGTCCTGTTTGAAGGGCGGATATACCCGCTCCAATCTTTTTTAGCGACGGCTTATCCTTCCGATACCGAAGGCAGTGTGTCCGATAAGGTCATCATGGAGAAAATCGCCGCCCTCGTCGCCAGTGAAGACAAAAGCCATCCTTATTCGGACCAGGACCTGTCTGAGTGCCTGGCTTTGTCGGACCGGATTTCTGTGGCCCGGCGGACAGTAACCAAACTCCGGCAGAAGCTGAATATCCCCAACAGCCGTATCCGCCGGTTGTAGGCGAGGCGTTATCAGTGCATCTTATTGAAAATTGTCTGGCGTGATATGTTGAGCAATTTGGCGATATCCTTCTGGCTATAGCCTTTTTCTTGCAATTCTTTGATGAGAATCTGGTGGATTGTCTTTTCCAGGCTTTTCATATTCAACTGGAGCGAAGCCGTATCCAGAAGCGCTTCCTTCCGGTTTTCGTCGGGGATATCGAATAAGGCATCGTAGTCATCGTCCAGGGTATCGCCAAAAATATAATACCGCAAGGCGACGCTGTACAGTTCGCGGATATTGCCCCACCAGTCATGCTGGATGAGGGCTTTTTTTAATGACCTTTTGAGGGGCTGTCTGCGATGGGTGAAGCTTTCCAGGAAGTGAGCAAAGAGATAGAGGATGTCGTCAGGCCGTTCGTTCAGTGGCGGCAGGACTAGGCGTAAGGTGTTGATGCGGAAAAACAAGTCGCGCCGGAAGGTACCGGCTTGAACAGCGGCGATGATGTCGGCATTGCTGGCCGAGATGATGCGGATATCCAAGGGGATGATGTAGTCCGAACCGAGGCGCATGACCTGTTTCGTTTCCAAGGCGCGCAGGAGCTTGGACTGGATAAAGTGTTGTATTTGAAGCTGGGTTTTACCTATCCCCTTCCGATGGAAAAAATCAAAACCTTTTCCGATAACGTTGATGAACTCTATGTCATTGAAGAACTGGACCCGTTCATGGAAGAACAGATACGCCAGGCCGGGATTCCCTGTCACGGCAAGGACGTCATCCCAAAGATTGATGAACTCAATCCCCATATCGTCGCCTGAATGGGCGATTCGACGTTCTACATGGTCACGGAATACGGCGTAGCCAACCTGTCTGGGCTGGCTACGTGGCAGCGGGCCGAAGCGCTGATTAACATCGCTCATCCCGATGTGCGCGAAGACCTGATCAAAGCTGCTGAAGCCCAGCACATCTGGCGGCGGAGCAACAAATGCTAGAAAGTGTCAGGATATTGAACCTCTCCCGCTTATAGAAGCGAGAGATTCTTGAGAAGTTTGATACATGGACTAACGCCTGACAGCCTATCCCAAAGG
>ERZ772882.2102-NODE-2102-length-19046-cov-3.382076_pt1 | contig 19046 bp, 13 predicted proteins | sample MGYA00580576_ERZ772882 | MGnify/ENA primary metagenome ERZ772882 (study PRJEB29015, sample SAMEA2737658) | human gut metagenome | biome: human gut; feature: human-associated habitat; material: faeces | place: China | collected 2012 ... | reverse complement strand
AAAAACGGCGTCACCCTGCTCAAGGCCCTGCATATCGTCAAATCCGTAGCGGACAACAAACTCATGGCCCAAGCCGTACAGAACATGATCGACGGCGTGCAGGCGGGCCGGGATCTTTCTGAATTCATGAACGATCCGCTTGTTTTTCCGCCGTTGTCCCGCCAGATGGTCGCCGCCGGAGAACGGAGCGGACAGCTCGGCGAAATGCTGCTCTGGGTCGCCAACGACAGCGAAAACCGGGTCGCCTCGCGCCTTCAGGTCGTCACGTCCCTCATGGAACCGGTTATGATCCTCCTGCTGGGCGGCATCGTCGGCTTTGTGGTCATCGCCATCATCCTGCCCATCTTTGAAATGAGCACCCTCGCAGGCTGACCATGTCCAGACGCTTAACCACACTCTTCTCCCTCTTCTGCATCGCGCTGATCGCGGTGGCTGCCATCCTGATTCATATGGGCAAAGCCCGCAGTGATTTCCGCAAACTCTCCGAAATGGTGGAGGAAAACGCCACGGCCACCGCTGCCCCCGTAGAGACCACGCCGACGGAGACCCGGTCCACCGAGCCGACCGCGGAAACCACCGCCCCCACGGAGCCTGAGCCGACGGAGCCGGTCATGCTGGCGAAATACGCCCCCCTTTATGAGCAGAACCACGATCTGTTTGGCTGGCTGCGCATCGACGGCACCGTCATCGACTACCCGGTGATGCACACCCCCACCGATCCGGAAAAATATCTGCACACGAATTTTAAGCGGGAGTACAGCTTCGGCGGCATTCCCTTCATCGACGCCAACTGCTCCGCCGACAGCGACAATCTGCTGATCTACGGCCACAACATGCTGGACGGCAGCATGTTCCGCTCCCTGCCCAAGTATGAGAGCAAATCCTACTGGCAGGCGCACCCCACCATCCACTTTGACACTCTCTACGAGGAGGGCGAGTACGAGGTGCTTGCGGCCTTCTATGACCGGGTCTATTACACCTACGAGAACTGCTTCAAGTTCTATCAGTTCATCGACGCGGCGGACGAAGCGGACTTCAACAACGCCATCTCGAATTTCCGCTCCAAGGCGCTCTACGACACCGGCGTCACCGCGGCCTACGGCGACAACCTCATCACGCTGGTGACCTGCGCCTACCATGTGGAGGACGGCCGCTTCGTTGTCGTCGCCCGAAAAAAGTGACCGTCATTCCATTCACGCATATAACAGGGCTGTCTCATGGAGACGGCCCTGTTTTGCTATGCAAAAGCATAGCAAAATCAGAAATGTGCCATTTCCTCGCCCCTGCGGGGCAACCGGAAATGATGCACAAAAACTTCATGCACCGGCATTTGCACATTGTCGTGGTGCGGCGCTCATGCATGAAGTTTTTTGCCTAATTGCAGAAAAACGACGTCTTTTTCCATTGACTTTTGGCGTGATATTGCGTATAATTCAGGCATAAAGGTAATGATGGCGTTACCGTGCAGACGGTCTGTGCCTCCGGCATGGATCGCCAAATGAAAGGAGAGTATTTCAAGATGAAAAACCATGGTTTGCGCAGAATTTTCAGTCTGTTTCTGGCACTGTTCATGGTCTTCACCCTTCTGCCCACGACTGCGTTGGCAGAGGATACGACGGGGGCTGACGAAACCCAGCCCAAGGCCGTCGTAGTGAACGAGGGAGAGAAGAAGACCGACCCCCCCCGCGCAGGAGCAGCCTAAGGACGAGGATCCCTCTGCACCGGAAGGCCCGAAAACATTCACCGTTACATACACTGACGGCGCAGACGGCGCAGTATTTGCCGATAAGGTTTACAGCAACCTGTCGTTCGGTACCGCGACCCCCGCTTTCAGCGGCACCCCTGCCCGGGAAGGCTATACCTTCGTCGGCTGGAATCCCGCCGTTGCGGAAACCGTGACTGCGGATGTCACCTATGTTGCCCAATGGGAGGCGGGCAAGACCAGTGCAAGAAGAGTGACCTTGCCGACGATTCCCGGACCCGATGTAGATCCCGCCGCTTTGGACACCGGGCATAAGATCGATGTCCGATTCACCGTCCTGTATGTGGGTGACGAATTCAACATTGGCTACAATTACGGTTCTTCCGAAAAGACCAAGTTTGTTTGCCAGTACAAGACGAATCACTCCGATACCGCGTATAACAACCACACGATCGCGATTTCTGATATCAAGGCCGCCGCAAGTCGCGCTTCCGTCAACAGCGGCTACCAGATCGTCGGTTGGTCGAAAGAATCCAATGCCAATCCCACAACGTGGTCACTTAACAAGAGCGGTACGACCGCCTGCAACAAGGGTTCTACGATTTATCTCGTAGCGAAGAATCCCAATCCCACCACGAAATATACATACACGCTGAACTATGATGCCAATGGCGGCACCGGCGCGCCCAGTGCTGATTCGTGGTCTACAACAGATGCAGCTATCAGATACCACTCCTTTACAGTGAAGAATACCATTCCCACCCGGGAAGGCTATGTCTTTAAGGGCTGGAAGGCCAAGGATGGATCTGATACGATCTACACTGGTGGCACGCTGTGTTCCGTATCCCAGCAAGGCAATGATGTTGTCAAGAATGGCAACACCTGGACCAGAACGCTGTACGCCGTGTGGGAAGAAGCAACTCCCCCCACGCCCGACAAGCCCACCGCTCCTGGTGAGGGCGACCTCAGCGGTCTGATCGGCCAGATCACCGTCAACTGCACCAATGAGGCGGCCGCCCACGAGCTTAAGACCAAGGGCTACGCTCTGATCTCCGGCTCCTACACCACCGGTGAGGTCGATGGTGACGCCGAGAACGGCTACACCTACACTGTCACCATCAACTCTCAGAAGTATGTGGAGCAGTTCGACACCGATACCGGCGCTGCCCATGATCCCAAGGGCGTCAACGCGACCGTTACCCTGAAATACACGGATAATGGCTGGGCTGTTGAGCGCGTCGTCCCCGTTGTTTTCAACGTCGCGTGCGTGACGGAGATCGTTCCGCCCGCAAAGCCCGGTGCTGAAGATCTGGCTAAGCTGGAAGCGCCCGTGGAAGTGGCCTGCACCACGAAGCCTGAGACGCACGCCGCCGCACGCTTCTCGCTGATCGAGGGAACATACGACATCGGCGATGTCTCCGGCAACGAGACCGACGGCTACACCTGCGACATTATCATCACTGCTGATGAGTATGTAACGAAGTACAACACCGACTTCGGCAAGCACACCCTGACCGGTGACAACTCCAAGACCCTTACGCTGAAATACGTAGAGGGTCGGTGGGTTGTCAATGACCCCGTTACCTTCCCTGTCGAGTGCGAAGAAGAGCTGTTCCCCGTCCATCTTGTGATTTATCGCAACGGCGACACCTCGAAGGCTTATAAGGACGTCGCGCTCGAAAGCCAGCCGAAGGGGCATGTCATTGACCTGTCCACGATCGACATTGCCGACTATTACACCGGGAACTACGAGTTCTACGGCTGGTACGACGACGGCCTGTTTAATATCTACAAGAGTGACCCCGCTAATCCCCCTGCCGGTCTGAAGGAGAAAACCGTCAACGGGTGGACGAATTTGAAGTGCATGGTCTATGACAAGTACCAGGTCGTTTACTTCCAGAGTGAGGAAGCCTGGAGAGACTTCCAGAATGACCACAGCAAGACCGAAGGTCGGCTGTACAGCACCACTGCGCCCTTTGGTTCGACCCTTCCCACCGCGGACGCTCCCACCCCGACCCGCACCGGCTACACCTTCAAGTTCTGGAGCCGTGAGGGTCAGAACGGCGACGTGACCGGCCAGACCGTGAACGGCTGGACGAATCTGTACGCCGTTTGGGAAAAGAACACCTACACCGTGACCTACACCGACGGTGTGAACGGTGAGGCATTCACGGATCAGGCTTATACGGCAAAGTACGAGGATGCCACCCCCGCTTTCGTGGGCATTCCCGCCCGCGCGGGCTACAAGTTCCTCGGCTGGGAACCCACGGTTGCCGAAACCGTGACCGAAAATGCGACCTACGTCGCTCAGTGGGAAAAGCTCTACACCGTCACCTACACCGATGGCGTTGACGGAAAAGCCTTTAAGGACGATGTCCATTCCGATCTGGAGAAGGACACCCCGACTCCCGCTTTCTCCGGCGACACTCCCACCCGTAAGGGCTTTGTGTTCGACGGCTGGAACCCCGAGGTCGCTGAGACCGTGACCGAGGATGTCACTTACACCGCTCAGTGGAAGCCCGTCCAGCCCGATAAGAAGGCCATCGAGGGCGCGATTGGCAGAGGCGTGGCGGTTGTCTGCGATAACCAGAACGTCAAACACGGCGAAAAGAAGTATAAGCCGACGCTGGGCGAGTACACCGTCAGCGATGTCATGGGCACCGCCGCCGATGGCTACACCTGCACCGTTACCGTCAAGGCAACCAAGTTCATCGAGAAGTACAGCTCCGATATGGGCGACGCGGTTCATACGCTGATTGCCGGTGAACCCGCCGAAAAGACCATTGAACTGAAGTGGAATGGCGAAAAGTGGGTCGCTGAGACCGAACTGCCTGTCACCTTCCATACCCTGTGCCCCCCCGAGCAGCCCAGCAAGAAGGACATTGAGGGTGCAATCGGCAGAGGCGTAAAGATCGTCTGCGATAACCAGAACGTCAACCACTGGGGCAAGGATTACAAGCCGACGCAGGGTGAGTACACCGTCAGCGACGTCACCGGTACCGCCTCCGAGGGCTATACCTGCACCATCACTGTCAAGGCAGCCAAGATCATCGAGAAGTACAGCTCCGATATGGGCAAGACCCATGAGCTGATCGTCGGCGAGCAGGCTGAGAAGACCGTCGAGCTGAAGTGGGATGGCGAAAAGTGGGTCGCGAAGACCGAACTGCCCATCACCTTCCACGTCGAGTGCCCCCCCGAAAAGCCCACCTACGATGAACTGAAGGGGCTGGGCATCAACGCGAAGGTGGACTGCACGACCACCACTGCGCACAACGACAAGCCCTACACGCTCATCGAAGGCACTTATGACATCTCCGACCCCGAGCGCAAGGGAACTGCGTACACCTGCATCCTCACCGTAAACGCAAAGGATTACGTTGCCAAGTACAACGCGGAAGAGAAGGTAGGTCCCCACACCCTTGACGACCGCGACAGCAAGGCCATCGAGCTGACCTGGAACGGTGAGAAGTGGACTGCTACAGAGACCAGCGTCACCTTCAACGTCAAGTGCGAGCTTCTCACCGTTACTTACACCGACGGTGTGAAGGGCGAGGAAGTCTTCGCGGATGTCGTCTACAAAGACATCCCCTACGGCACCAGCACCCCCGCCTTCGGCACGAAGGATCCCACTCGTAAGGGCTACAAGTTCGTCGGTTGGGAACCCGAAGTCGCCGAGACCGTGACCAAGGATGTCACCTACACCGCCAAGTGGGAGAAGCTCTACACCGTTACCTACACCGACGGCGCGAAGGGTAAGGCGTTCAAGGATCAGGTTTACAGCGATCTTGAGGCCGGAACCGATACCCCCAAGTTCGATGGCAAGCCCACCCGTAAGGGCTACACCTTCACCGGTTGGTCCCCCAAGGTCACTGACACCGTGACCAAGGATGTCACCTATGTCGCTCAGTGGAAGTCCGTGAAGAACGGCAAGGACAACATCCCCAAGACCGGCGACAGCGAGATCGTCATGGTTCTTGGCAGCGTGCTGCTGTTCTCCTTCTGCGGCGCGGCTGCTGTAAGCGTCTACGACCGCAAGAGAAAACATTTCTAAAATACGCAAGGGAGGCGACGGATTTCCGTCGCCTCCCATTTTTTGCCCCCATAACGCGGCTGCCCCCACTCCGGCATTGACTTTTTCTGCCTGATGAACTATATTATACGTGCATTTATATGAAGAAAAGGTGATAACGATGTACATAGATGATTATAAGCGCTGGCTGAGCACTGATCTGGAAGATCCCGCCCTCACCGATGAGCTGAGGAAAATCGATGGACAGGACAATGAGATCAAAGAGCGCTTCGCCGTGGCGCTGAAATTCGGCACCGCCGGTCTGCGGGGTATTCTGGGTGCGGGCAGCAACCGGATGAATATTTACGTCGTCCGGCAGGCCACGCAGGGGCTTGCGAACTGGGTCAAGACCCAGGGCGGCAGCCAGCTGGTCGCCATTTCCTATGACAGCCGCATCAATTCCGACGTATTTGCCAGAAACGCTGCCTGCGTTCTGGCTGCCAACGGCATTCGGGTGCGGATTTACGACGCGCTGATGCCCGTTCCCGCCCTGTCCTTTGCCACCCGGTACTACAAGGCGAATGCCGGTATCATGATCACCGCCTCCCACAACCCCGCCAAATACAACGGCTACAAAGCCTACGGCCCCGACGGCTGCCAGATGACGGACGATGCCGCCGCCGTGGTATACGCGGAAATTCAGAAAACCGACATTCTCACCGGTGCGGAGATGATGTCCTTTGAAGACGGCATCGCCAAGGGTCTGATCGAATACGTGGGCGAGGACTGCAAGGAGGCGCTGTACAGCGCCATTGAAGCCTGCGCCGTCCGCCCCGGCATCTGCAAAACCGCCGGACTGAAGCTGGTGTACTCCCCCCTGAACGGCTCCGGTCTGGTGCCGGTCACCCGGGTGCTTCATGACATCGGCATTGACGACATCACCATTGTCCCCGAGCAGCAGTACCCCGACGGCAACTTCCCCACCTGCCCCTATCCCAACCCGGAGATTTTCGAGGCTCTGCGGCTTGGTCTGGAGCTGGCCGAGAAGACCGGCGCCGATCTGATGCTGGCCACCGACCCCGACGCCGACCGGGTGGGCATTGCCATCCGCTGCCCCGACGGCTCCTACGAGCTGGTCTCCGGCAACGAGGTGGGCGTGCTGCTGCTGGACTACATCTGTCAGGGCCGCATTGAAAAAGGCACCATGCCCAAGCGCCCCGTGGCGGTAAAGTCTCTGGTCTCCACCCCCCTCGCGGACATCGTGGCCGCGGATTACGGCGTGGAAATGCGCAACGTTCTCACCGGCTTCAAGTGGATCGGCGACCAGATCGCCAAGCTGGAGGCCGCCGGTGAGGTGGACCGCTTCGTTCTGGGCTTCGAGGAATCCTACGGCTACCTTGCAGGCCCTTACGTCCGGGACAAGGACGCCATCATTGGCTCCATGCTGATCTGCGAAATGGCGGCCTACTACCGTTCCATCGGCTCGTCCATCAAGGCGCGGCTGGAAGCCATTTACGCAAAATACGGCCGGTATCTGAACAAGGTGAACTCCTTTGAGTTCCCCGGCCTGTCCGGCATGGACAAGATGGCCGGTATCATGGCCTCCCTGCGGGAGAAGCCCCCTGTAGAGATTGGCGGCTACAAGGTGACCAAAATCACCGACTACCAGAACACCGCTCAGACCGGCCTGCCCGCCGCCAATGTGCTGGTGTACAATCTGGAAGGCGGCGCGACGGTCATCGTCCGCCCCTCCGGCACCGAGCCGAAGATCAAGACCTATTTCACCACTCTGGGCAAGGATCTGGCGGAAGCCGAAGCACAGGAAAAGGTTCTCGCCGACGCTCTGAAGCCTATTCTCGCGTAATTCCGTGCAAAAAAGGCAAGCCGTTTTTCGGCTTGCCTTTTTTGAACATTGTACATTACTCGATGATCTGGATCCAGCCTTTGGGGGCTTCCAGACGACCCATCTGGATGCCGGTGAGGGTATCGTAAAGCTTCTGGATGGTGGGACCCATGCCCGCGTAGTGAATTTCCTTGCCGTGATCCACAATGGTGCCCACAGGGGAGATGACCGCCGCCGTGCCGCACAGGCCGCACTCGGCAAATTCACCGATCTCCGCCAGCTCCACGGGGCGCTCCTCCACCTCCATGCCGAGATAATCCTTCGCCACCTGTATCAGGCTGCGCCGGGTGATAGAGGGAAGTATGGTGCCGGACTTGGGGGTGACCAGCTTGCCGTCCTTGGTAATGAAGATCAGGTTTGCGCCGCCGGTCTCCTCAATATGGGTGCGGGTAGCGGAATCCACGTAGACGTTCTCGTCGTAGCCCTTCTCATGGGCGTCCACAATGTTGTAAAGGCTCATGGCGTAGTTCAGACCGGCCTTCACATCGCCGGTGCCCTTGGGCGCCGCCCGGTCAAGATCGGAGATGCGCAGCTTCAGGGGCTTGATGCCGCCCTTGAAATAGGGGCCGACCGGGGTGACGAACACCCGGAACTGATACTCCGTCGCGGGCTTGACGCCGATGATGGCGTCGCTGCCGAACATGAACGGACGGACGTACAGCGTCGCGCCGGAGCCATAGGGCGGCACCCACTGGGAGTTTGCGCGGACGGTCTCCACTACGGCCTGCACGAACCTGTCCTCGGGGAACACGGGCATTTTCAGGCGGCGGCAGGAGCTGGCCATCCGCTGGGCGTTCAGGTCAGGGCGGAAGCAGACGATGTGGCCGTCCTCGGTGGTGTAGGCTTTCAGCCCCTCAAAGCAGGTCTGGGCGTATTGCAGAACGCAGGCGCACTCACTCATGGTAATGGTGGCCTGATCGGTCAGGCAGCCGTCATCCCACTGGCCGTTTCGGAAATTGGAGACATAGCGCATGTCGGTCTGGACGTAGCCAAATCCCAGATTGCCCCAGTCAATATCTTTTCTTTCCATTGTAAACACCTCTCTGGAATTTTAGGCAACACCGCACAATTCGGCAAGAAGTCTCAGGCAGGATTTTTGTTCCAATTCAAAGTTCCGAAAATGGAGGAATACTGTATGTATTTCCCATTTTCGGAACTGCGGAAGTGGGACAAAAAGACGGCTGAGACTCGCAGACGCAATTGTGCGGTGTGCCTTTGTTTTCCCAATTCTAGCACCGCAGGAGGCGCAAGTCAAGCATTTGGCGCGGAAAAAAGTATCTCATACAGGGACATTTGTCTTTTTCAGAGGAACGCACAAAAACCGCCCCTTCTTCCCCCCTTTTTCCTGCGAAAAACTCCAAAAGGGACTTGTATTCAATATGGTAAAGTGGTAAAGTATAGGAAAGCACCCCAGAAGAAAGGACTCCGTGTTATGGATATCGTTCGACATCCCGGTGAAGATCTGTTTTTCGAGGCCATCCTGTCTCTGCGGACGGTGGAAGACTGCCGCCTGTTTTTTGAGGACGTGGCCACCATCAAGGAATTGCAGGCCATGTCCCAGCGGTTCAGGGTCGCCTGCCTGCTGGACAGCGGCGAAAACTATATCGAAGTCTCGGAATCCACCGGCGCCAGCTCGGCTACCATCAGCCGGGTCAACCGGTGCCTCGTATATGGCGGCGGCTACCGGACGGCGCTGGACAGGCTCAAGGAATCGGGAGTCCTCCCGGAGAGCGGAGAAAAATGAAGCGGGGTGCAACCCCCTTGGCTCTCCCTTTGGGAGAGCTGTCACCGAAGGTGACTGAGAGGGCTTTTTCCCTGTTTTCCCTCTCCGTCTTCGCTTCGCTCAACCGCCTCTCCCAGAAGGAGACAAGGGGGCAGTTCAATCGCGCCCCTATGCCCAAAAGCCCCGCCGTTTTCGGGTATATCCATGTCCATTTTTCCCAATTGACAACCACTTCTGCCCATGCTATAATTTAATAGATAAGTTCAGCGGCTCATCCCGCCCGTCTTGCCGCTTTTGGCAGGACGTTTTTTTAAGAAAGGAGATTAGCATGACGGATATGACGAAAGCCAAGGTTTACGCTGCTTCTTTGGGGTTCGTATTTTCCGAAGGGGTTTGTTCCTCCCTTTCCACCCCCGGTCTTTCCGGGTTCGATTCTTCCGAATATGTTATTTTTCCCGGCTTTTGTGACGTGCATGTGCATTTCAGAGAGCCGGGTTTTTCTTATAAGGAGACCATCGCCACAGGCAGCCGGGCAGCCGCCCGGGGCGGCTATACCGCGGTCTGCACCATGCCCAACCTGAACCCGGTGCCGGACAGCGTGGAGCATCTGGAGGTTCAGCGCCGACTCATCGAGGAAACCGCCTGCATCCACGTCTACCCCTATGGCGCGATCACCGTCGGCGAACAGGGCGAAGCGCTTTCCGACCTGGAGGGCATGGCGCCCGACGTAGTGGGGTTTTCCGACGACGGCTGGGGCGTGCAGAGCGATGACCTGATGCGGCAGGCCATGCTTCGTGCAAAAGCCCTTGGAAAGCCCATTGTCGCCCACTGCGAGGTCAATTCCCTGCTGCGAGGGGGCTACATCCACGACGGCGGCTACGCCAAAGCCCATGGCCATCGGGGCATCTGCTCCGAAAGCGAATGGGGGCAAATTGCCCGGGACTTGCAGCTGGTAAAAGAAACCGGCTGTGCCTACCACGTCTGCCACGTCTCCGCCAAGGAAAGCGTGGCGCTCATCCGCAAGGCCAAGGCCGAGGGACTGGACGTGACCTGCGAGACCGGCCCCCACTATCTGGTGATGGACGACAGCGACCTGCAGGAGGACGGCTGTTTCAAAATGAACCCGCCCCTGCGAGGAAAGGAAGACCGGGAAGCCCTGATTCATGGAATTCTGGACGGCACCATCGACATGATCGCCACCGACCACGCCCCCCACTCCGCCGAGGAAAAATCCCGAGGGCTGGAAAAAAGCGCCTTCGGCATTGTGGGCATTGAGACCGCTTTCCCGATTTTGTATACCTGTCTGGTAAAACCGGGCATTCTAAGCCTGAACAAACTATTGGAGCTTTTGTGCGTCAATCCCCGCAGACGCTTCGGTCTTCCTCTGGGAACGGACTACAGCATCTGGGACTTGAACGCCGCATACCCCATCGACCCGGAGGACTTTCTTTCCAAAGGCAGAGCCACGCCCTTCGCGGGCTGGCAGGTCAATGGGAAGTGCATCGCCACCATCTGTGACGGAAAGCTGGTATACGCCGCTCCGGAAACCCATACCGCCAAATAACGAGAGGAGAAACACCATGGCAAAAAGAACCGACATCAAGAAAATTCTCATCATTGGCTCCGGCCCCATCGTCATCGGTCAGGCTGCTGAGTTTGACTACGCCGGGACGCAGGCCTGTCTTGCTCTGAAAGAAGAGGGCTACGAGGTGGTGCTGTGCAACTCCAACCCCGCCACCATCATGACCGACACCATCATCGCCGACAAGGTCTACATGGAGCCGCTGACGCTGGAATATATCGCCAAGATCATCCGCTACGAGCGTCCCGACGCCATCATCCCCGGCATCGGCGGTCAGACAGGTCTGAATCTGGCCATGCAGCTGGAAAAGAAGGGCATTTTACGGGAATGCCGGGTCAGGCTGCTGGGCACCTCCAGCGAGTCCATCGAGCGTGCCGAAGATCGTGAGCTTTTCAAGGAGCTGTGCCAGTCCATCGGCGAGCCGGTCATCCCCTCCGAAATTTCCTACTCCCTGGAGGAGGCCAAGGAGGCCGCCAAGCGCATCGGCTATCCTGTGGTGCTTCGTCCCGCCTTTACTCTCGGCGGCACCGGCGGCGGCTTTGCTTACAATGAAGACGAGCTGGTGGAGATTGGTCTCAACGCCTTCGCCCTCTCCCCTGTCCATCAGGTTCTGGTGGAAAAGTCCGTCAAGGGCTACAAGGAGATCGAATTCGAGGTCATGCGGGACTCCAATGACCACGCCATCACCATCTGCGGCATGGAGAACATCGACCCCGTGGGCGTCCACACCGGCGACAGCATGGTGGTCGCCCCCATCATGACCCTCAGCGACCACGACATGAAGATGCTCAACGACTCCGCCATCAAAATCATCCGGGCGCTGAAGGTGGAGGGCGGCTGCAACGTCCAGTTTGCCCTTGACCCCAATTCCTCCAGATACTATCTCATTGAGGTCAACCCCCGTGTCTCCCGTTCCTCCGCGCTGGCTTCCAAGGCCTCCGGCTACCCCATCGCCCGGGTCACCGCGAAGATCGCCGTGGGCATGGCGCTGGAGGACATCAAAATCGCCAACACCAACGCCGCCTTTGAGCCGAAGCTGGACTACGTCATCACCAAGCTGCCCCGGTTCCCCTTCGACAAGTTCACCTCCGCCATCAACATTCTGGGCACCCAAATGATGGCCACCGGCGAGGTCATGGGCATCGGCTCCAATCTGGAGGAATCCCTGCTCAAGGGCATCCGCTCTCTGGAGGTAGGCGCGAACCACATCTACCATCACAAATTCGACGACATGACCACGGAGGAGCTGCTGGACTATATCAGCGTGTTCCGCTCCGACAACATTTTTGCCATTGCGGAAATGGTCTACCGGGGTGTCACCGTGGAGCAGATTCATGAAATTACAGCCATCGACGTGTATTTCCTGAACGCCATCAAGCGCATTGTGGATATGGAGGAATACCTGAAACTCCACGTCAAAGAGGCGGAAGCCCTTCTGGACGCGAAGAAGATGGGCTTCAGCGATAAATATGTGAGCAGGCTCTGGAAATGCTCCGAGACGGACGTGTCCGATTTCCGCAGAGAACACGGTATGTTCCCGGCCTTCCGTATGGTGGACACCTGCCACACCGGCGCGTATATCCCCTACTTCTACTCCTCCTACACCGGCGGAAACGTCTCCCGGCTGACGAACAAAAAGAAGATCGTGGTACTGGGCGCAGGCCCCATCCGCATCGGTCAGGGCGTGGAATTCGACTACTCCACCGTCCACGCCGTCATGACCATCAAAAAGGCGGGCTACGAGGCCATCATCATCAACAATAACCCCGAGACCGTCTCCACCGACTACACCACCGCCGACAAGCTGTATTTTGAGCCTTTGACTCCCGAGGATGTGATGAACATCATCGACTTTGAAAAGCCCGACGGCGTGATCGCGTCTCTGGGCGGCCAGACCGCCATCAATCTGGCCCAGCCCCTCCATGACCGGGGCGTGAAGATCATCGGCACCGGCTGCGAGGCCATCGACAGAGCCGAAAACCGGGACGCCTTTGAAAAGCTCCTGAAAGAGCTGGACATCCCCCAGCCCAAGGGAAAGGCCGTCACCAAAATCGAGGACGGTCTCGCGGCGGCGAATGAGATCGGCTACCCCGTGCTGGTACGTCCCAGCTTCGTGCTGGGCGGCCGCGCCATGCAGATCGTGGCAAACGAGACCCAGCTGCGCCATTACCTGAAAAGCGCCGTTCTGGTAGACAAATACATTCAGGGCCGTGAAGTGGAGATCGACGCCATCTGCGACGGCCGGGACGTGTTCGTCCCCGGCATCATGGAACTGGTGGAGCGCACCGGCGTTCACTCCGGCGACTCCATCTCCGTCTACCCCTCCTTCTCCATCTCTGACAAGGTCAAGGGCATCATTCTGCAATACGCCAAAAAGCTGGGTCTGGGCATCGGCATTGTCGGCCTGTTCAATGTGCAGTTCATTGTGGATCCGGAGGACAACGTGTCCGTCATCGAGGTCAACCCCCGTTCCTCCCGCACGGTTCCCTTCCTGAGCAAGGCCACGGGCTACAGCCTGGCGGACATCGCCACCGACGTGATTCTGGGGCTGAGCCTGAAGGAGCAGGGCTTCTTCGACATCTACCCCGCCGAAAAGGAGCGCTGGTACGTCAAAGCGCCAGTGTTCTCCTTCAATAAAATTCGCGGTCTGGACGCCTATCTGACTCCCGAAATGAAGTCCACCGGCGAGGCCATCGGCTATGACCGCACCATGACCCGCGCCCTGTACAAGGCGCTGCAGGCCTCCGGCATGAAGCTGCAGAACTACGGCACCGTCCTTGCCACCATCGCCGACCGGGACAAGGAGGAAGCGCTGCCCCTGATCCGCCGGTTCTACCGTCTGGGCTTCAACATCGAGGCCACCGCCGGAACTGCCACATTCCTGAAGGAAAACGGCATCCGCACCCACGTTCTGGGCAAGATCAGCGACGGCAGCGACGAAATCCCCAACGCCCTGCGTCAGGGACACATTGCCTACGTCATCAACACCCGCGACCCCGGCTCCAGCGGCCGGGACGGCACGAAGATCCGCCGGATCGCCACGGAGCACAATGTGACGCTGTTTACCGCATTGGACACCATCCGGGTTCTGCTGGATGTGCTGGAAGAAACCACGCTGACGATTTCTACGATTGACGCCTGAGCGGGCAACGCCAAAAATTCCCGGAAGGAGCGACCATGAAACAGAGCATTTTCACAATCCTATCCAATACCCCCCTGACGGACTGCGTCTACAAAATGGTGCTTTCCGGCGACACCTCCGCCATTACCGCCCCGGGGCAGTTTGTCAACATTCAAATCACAGGGAAGTTCCTCCGCCGTCCCATTTCCGTGTGCGACTACGATGAGAAAACCCTCACTATCGTCTACAAGGTAGTGGGCAAGGGTACGGAAATTCTCTCCCGGATGGTTCCCGGGGAGAAGCTGGACATCCTGACCGGCCTTGGCAACGGCTACGACCTCGTCCCCGCCGGGGACTGCCCCGTCTTACTGGGCGGCGGCGTGGGTGTCCCGCCGCTGTACCACCTTGCCAAACGGCTGCTTGCCATGGGCAAGCAGGTAACGGTGATTCTGGGCTTCAACACCCAATCGGAAGTGTTCTATGAAGCCGAATTCCGGGCGCTGGGCTGCCGGGTGATCGTCGCCACCGCCGACGGAAGCTATGGCGTCAAGGGCTTCGCCACCACGCCCCTGAACGATCTTAATTATTCCTATTTCTACACCTGCGGCCCGGAGCCGATGCTCAAGGCGGTGTATAAAGCCACCCGCACCTCCGGCCAGATGAGCTTCGAGGAACGGATGGGCTGCGGCTTCGGCGCCTGTATGGGCTGCTCCTGCAAGACCCTCACGGGATACAAACGCATCTGCAAGGACGGCCCCGTCATGAAAAAGGAGGAGATTTTATGGGAAGCCTGAGCGTCAATCTCTGCGGCATCGAGCTGGACAACCCGGTCATCCCCGCCTCCGGCACCTTTGGCTACGGCTATGAGTTTGCCGAACTGTACGACATTAACTGCCTCGGCACCTTCTCCTTCAAGGGAACCACAAAAGAACCCCGCTTCGGAAATCCCACGCCCCGCATCGCCGAGTGTACCGGCGGCATGATCAACGCCGTGGGGCTGCAAAATCCCGGTGTGGACAAAGTCATATCCGAAGAACTCCCGAAGCTGAAAGCCTGCTTCCGCAAGCCCGTCATGGCCAACGTCTCCGGCTTTTCCGTGGCGGATTACGCCTACACCTGCGAGCGGCTGGACAAAGAGGAACAGGTGGGCTGGCTGGAAGTCAACGTCAGCTGCCCCAACGTTCACGGCGGCGGCATGAGCTTCGGCACCTGCCCGGAAGCCGCCGCGGAGGTGACAGCGGCGGTGAAAAAGGTCACGAAAAAGCCGGTTATCATTAAGCTCTCCCCCAACGTCACCGACATTGTGTCCATTGCCAAAGCCTGTGAGGATGCCGGTGCGGACGGCATCAGCCTAATCAACACCATGCTTGGTATGCGCATTGATCTGCGTACCCGCAAGCCCATCATCGCCAACAAAATGGGCGGCTTTTCCGGCCCTGCCATCTTCCCGGTGGCGCTGCGCATGGTCTATCAGGTCGCGGGCGCAGTGAAAATCCCCGTGGTGGGCATGGGCGGCGTCAGCAGTGCCGAGGACGTGGTGGAGATGATGCTGGCAGGTGCTACCGCCGTAGAGGTGGGCGCGGCCAATCTTGTAAATCCCTACGCCTGCCGGGACATCATCCGTGAGCTTCCCGCCGTCATGGGAAAATACAAAGTTGAGAATCTGAAAGACATTATAGGAGGCGCGAAATAATGGGTAAGGACGTCATTGTTGCCTGCGATTTTTCATCCGCCGAGGCGACCTTCGCTTTTCTGGACAAATTCACCGGCCGCAAGCCCTTCGTGAAGATCGGCATGGAGCTGTACTACGCGGAAGGCCCCGTCATCGTCCGGGAGATCAAAGCCCGGGGGCACAAGATTTTTCTGGACTTAAAGCTCCACGACATTCCCAACACCGTGAAAAAAGCCATGTCCGTCCTGCGGAATCTGGACGTGGACATCACCAACCTCCACGCCGCCGGTACCACCGCCATGATGAAGGCCGCGCTGGAAGGTCTGACCCGGGAGGACGGCACCCGTCCCCTGCTGATTGCCGTGACCCAGCTGACCTCCACCGATCAGGCGGCCATGGAGTCCGACCTGCTCATTCATGAACCCATTGACGAAGTGGTCATGCACTACGCCGAGACCGCGAAAAACGCGGGTCTGGACGGCGTGGTCTGCTCCCCGCTGGAAGCGGGGAAGGTGCATGAGCGCTGCGGTCAGCGCTTTCTCACCGTGACCCCCGGCGTCCGCTTCGTCGACGGAGACGTAGGCGACCAGAAGCGGGTGATGACCCCAGCCGCCGCCAAGGCCATCGGTTCGGACTACATCGTGGTCGGCCGTCCCATCACGGCCGCCGCCGACCCCGTGGCCGCTTATGAACGCTGCGTGGCGGAATTCTGCGACTGAAATAAGGAGGAAGCATTTTGGAAAGCTACAAAAGAGAATTCATTCAGTTTCTGGAGATGGCCGGTGTGCTGAAATTCGGCGATTTCACCGCCAAATCCGGCCGGAAAATCCCCTATTTCATCAACGCCGGGGAGATCAAAACCGGTAAGGAAATTGCGACTCTGGGCGAATTCTACGCCCGCGCCTACCGGGAAAAGCTGGGGCAGCGGAAGGCCGTCCTCTATGGCCCCGCCTACAAGGGCATCTCCATCGCCGTGTCCGCCGCCGTCGCCCTGAGCCGGGACGGGCTGGACGTTCCCTTCTTCTTCAACCGCAAGGAAGCCAAGGATCACGGCGAGGGCGGCGTGTTCGTGGGCTACGTCCCCAAGGCCGGTGAGGACGTAGTCATCGTGGAGGACGTCATCACCGCCGGGACTGCCATCCGGGAAAGCATGGCTATCTTAAGCCGTCTGGAGGGCGTCAAGGTCGCTGCCACATTTATTATGGTTGACCGCAAGGAGCGGGGCAAGGGCGAAAAGCTGGCCATGGAGGAAGTGGAAGAGGAATTTGGCTTCCCCGTCTACTCCGTGGTGGATGTGTATGACATCATCGCCTATCTGGAAGAAAATCCCGCCAACGCCGAAAATGTGGCGCGGATCAGAAATTATCTTGCCGTGAATGGAGCGAAAGCATGAGGAGTCTGAACAGCATTCTGGATTTAGGCGTAGACGAGCTGGACGAACTGATCGCCACCGCCAAGGATATCATTGCCCACCCGGAAAACTACTGGGACAGATGCGCCCACAAGAAGCTGGCGACGCTGTTCTTCGAGCCCTCCACCCGCACCCGCCTGAGCTTTGAGGCCGCGATGCTGGAGCTGGGCGGCAGCGTCATCGGCTTCAGCGAGGCCAGCTCTTCCTCCGCCTCCAAGGGTGAAAGCGTGGCGGATACCGCCAAAATTGTCAGCTGCTACGCAGACATCATCGCCATGCGCCACCCCAAGGAGGGCGCACCCTATGTGGCAAGTCAGGCGGCCTCTATCCCCGTCATCAACGCCGGAGACGGCGGCCACAACCACCCCACCCAGACCCTTGCCGACCTGCTGACCATTTCCCGGGAAATGGGGCGGCTGGATAACCTCACCATCGGTCTGTGCGGCGACCTGAAATACGGCCGGACTGTCCACTCCCTGATTGAGGCCATGAGCCGCTACAAAGGCATTCAATTTGTTCTGATTTCCCCGGAGGAATTGAAAATCCCCGGTTTTATTCGGTATAATGTTTTTGAAAATCAGGGAATCCCCTATACGGAAGTGTCCTCTCTGGAGGAAGCCATGCCCAAGCTCGACGTGCTGTACATGACCCGCATCCAGCGGGAGCGCTTCGACGACCCATGGGAATACGAGCGGCTCAAGGACAGCTACGTCCTCGATACCGAGAAAATGAAACTTGCGAAAGGAAAAATGTGCGTCCTGCACCCCCTGCCCCGGGTCAATGAGATCAGCGTCAAGGTGGACGACGACCCCAGAGCCGCCTATTTCCGTCAGGCGCTGAACGGCAAGTACATGCGCATGGCGCTCATCCTGAAGCTTCTGGACGAAGCCGCCCGGAATCCCGCAAAAGAAGCCATCGACGTTAGCGGTTTGGAATACGACCGTGTCTGCCGCAATCCCAAGTGCATCACCCAGACCGAACAGGAGCTGCCCCAGCTGTTCCGCTGCACCGACAAAGCCGCGGACATCCACAGGTGCATCTACTGCGAGCAGAGAGCCTAATCTTTATCCCACAAAAAATGCAGAATGCCGTTGTTTCGGCATTCTGCATTTTTATTTATCCCTTATATCTCGGCTCGCAGGTCAGGTTGACGCCCAGACGCTTGAAGGTCTTTTCGTCCACCGGGGACAAGATCACCGAGGAATGTACCTCGCAGCCCCGCAGCTTGTCCAGCTGCTCCATGGCCAGTTCCGCCATGGGGTTGGTAGCAGCACAGATGGACAGGGCGATCAGCGTCTCGTCGGTGTGGAGACGGGGATTGCGGTTGCCTAAGTGGTCAACCTTCAGGTGCTGGATGGGGTCAAGCACCACCGGGGAAATCAGGTGCAGGCTGTCCCGCATACCCGCCAGCTTTTTCAGCGCGTTCAGCAGCAGCGCCGAGGACGCACCCAGAAGGTCGGAGGTCTTTCCGGTGACAATGGTGCCGTCAGGCAGTTCCATGGCGGCGGCAGGCGCGCCGGTCTGCTCCGCCCGCTGCAGGGCAGGGGCGACCACCTTCCGTTCCGCCGGGGTCACACCGGCCTTTTTCATCAGCAACTCCAACTTGCGCACCGTTTCGTCGCTGCCTTTGCCCTGCTTCTGCTCGCACATGGCCACGTAGTATCTGCGGATGATCTCCTGTCGGGAGGCGAACCGGACGGCTTCGTCATCCACGATGCAGTTGCCTACCATATTCACGCCCATATCCGTGGGGGATTTGTAGGGGCAATGCCCCAGAATCTTCTCAAAAATCGCCACCAGCACAGGGAATGCCTCCACGTCCCGGTTGTAGTTGACGGTGGTGACCCCGTAGGCTTCCAGATGGAAGGGGTCGATCATGTTCACGTCGTTCAAGTCCGCCGTGGCGGCCTCGTAGGCAAGGTT
>ERZ772882.2099-NODE-2099-length-19066-cov-7.172216_pt1 | contig 19066 bp, 14 predicted proteins | sample MGYA00580576_ERZ772882 | MGnify/ENA primary metagenome ERZ772882 (study PRJEB29015, sample SAMEA2737658) | human gut metagenome | biome: human gut; feature: human-associated habitat; material: faeces | place: China | collected 2012 ... | reverse complement strand
GCACTTCGTAGATCGTCGGCACGTCGATCGACTCCATCACGGCGTTGGCGTCGACGTTGCAGAACAGCGCCACCTTGCGCTTGAGCGCCGTCGACAGCGGATGCTCGGCGCGCAGCACGAGGATGTCGGGCTGGAGACCGTTCTCCAGCAGGGCCTTCACCGAGTGCTGCGTGGGTTTGGTCTTCAACTCGCCCGAAGCGGCCATGTAGGGGATCAGCGTCAGGTGAACCAGCGCCGTATTCCGGTAACCCAGCGAATAGCGCAGCTGGCGCACCGACTCGATGAACGGCTGCGACTCGATGTCGCCCACCGTGCCGCCGATCTCGGTGATGATCACGTCGTATTTCTTGGTCTGCGCCAGCAGCTGAATGCGGCGTTTGATCTCGTCGGTGATGTGGGGAATGACCTGCACGGTCTTGCCCAGGTACTCGCCCTTGCGCTCCTTCTCGATGACGCTCTTGTAGATACGGCCCGTCGTGACGTTATTGGACTTCGACGTGGGCTGGTTCGTGAAGCGCTCGTAGTGCCCCAGGTCGAGGTCCGTCTCGGCGCCGTCCTCGGTGACGTAGCACTCGCCGTGCTCGTAGGGGTTGAGCGTTCCGGGATCTACGTTGATGTAGGGGTCGAGTTTCTGAATGGTCACCGAGTAACCGCGGGCCTGCAACAGGCGGGCGATCGAAGCCGAAATAATACCCTTGCCGAGCGACGACGCCACGCCGCCCGTTACGAATATGTACTTGGGTTTGGAAAGTTTCATTACTGTTTTATTTATAAATTCGTTGTAACACCGTTCAGCGCCTTTTTCCGCAAGCCCCCGCCAAGGCGGGGGTTCGGGGGCGGGTCAAACCTGTATACACGGCGTTCCGCCGTGGGCCGGCGTCCGGAGCGGCAGGGCGATCCGATCGTCAGGCATTGTTATTTTCGTCCTGGTCCTGCTTGTCGATCAGCTTCACCTTCTCGATCGTCGAGGCCATCTCCTCGCGGGCGCGCTCGATCTTCGCACGCACGTCGGCCACCAACGCCTCGGCGTTCTTCGACTTGGCGAAGAAGCCGATGTTGTTCTCCAGGAGGCCGATCTCCTGCTCCAGCTGACGCACCTTGTTGTAGAGGCGTTCGCGTTCCGAGCGCAGGCGGCGGTCGCCCGACGCCTTGAACGACGAGACTTTCTCGCGGAAGCGGCCCATCGAACGGTCGCGCTCCGAACCGCGCAGCGTGTTGAACAGCTCGTCCACGGCGGCCTTGTACTTTTTCTGGATGGCGTCCTTCTGCTTGATGGGCACGAAACCGATCTCGCCCCAGCGGCGCTGGAACTCGCGGATCACCTCGTAGCCCCCGGCCTTCACGTCGGCCCCGGCCATTTCGGCCAGCAGGGCGAGTTTCTTCTGCAGGTTCTCCTCGTGCTCGCCATCGACGCTCGCGAAGTGCGACGCCTTGCGCTCGAAGAACTTGTCGCAGGCAGCGCGGAAACGCTTCCAGACGGCGTCCGAATGGCGCCGCGACACGGCTCCGATCTGCTTCCAGCGGGCCTGGAGGGCGATCAGTTCGTCGGTGGCCTTCTTCCACTCCTCGCTGTTCATCAGCGACTCGGCGGCCTCGCAGATCTCAATCTTCAATTGAAGGTTGTGCTCCATCTCGGTCTTCATTCCGGCATAGAACTGCCGCTTGGCCTCGAAGAAACGGTCGCACGCCGTGCGGAAACGTTCGTAGATGCGGTTGTTATCTTTCTTCGGCGCGAAACCGATGGTCTTCCAGGTCTTCTGAATCTCCAGCAGACGGTCGCTCGCGCGGTTCCACTCCTTGCGGGTGGTGAGCGGCTGGGACGAAAGTTCCTCCGTGGCGACGCACAGCCCGGTCTTGAGTTCGAGGTTCTTCACCTGCTCGCCCTTCAGCGTTTCGAAATGCTCCTGATGCTGTTTGTTGATACGGCTCGACGCGGCTTTGAAACGCTCCCAGAGCGCCTCCTTGTACTCATTGGCGACGGGACCCGTCTCGCGCCACTCGTCATGGAGTTTTTGCAGCTTGTGGAACGCCTCGACGACGGAAGGCTCCAGCACCAGCGCCTCGGCCTGCTCGCAGAGGGCTACCTTCTGTTCGTAGTTCTTCTTCAGATCGAGGTCACGCAGCTCCTTGTTGATCTTGATGAAGCTGTAAAAATTCTCGACGTGCAGGTTGTAGGTCTCCCACAAATCCTTGACATGCTGCTGCGGCACGATGCCGGTATCCTTCCAGCGCTGCTGCAACTCGCGGAACTTGTTGAACGTATGGTTGAGCGTCTCGTCCGAATTGACCAGCTCCTTCAGCTCCTCGATGATCGCCTGCTTGACCTTGAGATTCGCCTCCTTCTCGGCTTCGAGGTTGGCGATGAACGCGTCGCGGCGGCGGCGGTACTCCTTGAACTGCTCCTTGAGCTGAATTTCGGCGCCGTCCACCGAAGGAGCGAAATCCTCCTCGGCGCCGCCCTCCTCGACGAAGCGGCGGCGTGCGGCCTCGACCTCGGCGCGGCGGATGCGGTAAAAGGCGATCTTCAACGCCTCCACATCCCGGCGGATCGACTGCACGGGCTGCTCTTCGAGCATCCGGGCGAACAGGGCCACCAACTCCTCCTTGCCTTTTCCGGCGAACTTGTCCTCCTCGGGCTTCTGCGCGGCGAGTTCCTCCGCGGCCTCCTCCTCGGGCGTCGCGCCCTCGATCTCCAGCCCGGCATTCTGCGCCGCGAGCGCAGCCTCCTCATCGGCAAAGTCCACCTGCACGTCCCGGGACGCGTCCTCCTCCGATTCCGCAACCTCCGGCCCGGCGGCAGGCTTGATCCGGGCACGTTTGGCGCGCGGCGCAGCCTCCTCCCCGGAAATCCGCTCCGCGGCGGCCTCCTCCGCAGGCGTTTCTGCGGCGGGCGCTTCGGCAACCCCGGCAGACGCTTCGGCGGCGGGCGTCTCCGTCACGGCGGATTCCGCGGGCGCGTCCGCAACCTCCGCAACGGGTTCTTCCGCAGCGGCGGACGCCTCCGCAGCCGGTCCTGCGGCGGGCATTTCGGGTTCAGGGACTCGGACAGTCACGGCAGGATTCGCTTGCGCATCTTCAGCCGCAGGGCTGACTTGCTCCTCGGGAGCAGGAAGTGTCGGTTTTTCAGTAGCCATTTCAGTACACGTTTTTGGTTCCCGCATGTGCGGGAGCATATAAATCTCGCAAATATAACCATTTTATGCGGAACGCCGAAAAGATTTCGTCAAAACATGCAACAACGCCGCCCTGCGGAAGCGCGAAATCGCTGCATCCCGGCACGGCGGCGCAATTTTCCGGTCTGTTCCGGCCCTTCGTCAGCGCTTGCGGCCCTTTGCGGCAATGCGTTTGGGCGCAGCCTGACGGCCCGTGGTGACGGGACGGCCGCTGCGGCGGACGCTCCTGGTCCCGCCGCCGCGCTTGGGCTTCTCCCATGCCGCGGCATCGTCGTAACGCTGGAAAGCCTCCCAGTCGAACCCGTCGTTGCCGCCTGCCGGAGACGCGTTCCAGTTGTTTTCGGCCTTTTTCCGGCTCCGCGTCACGGGACGCCGCTCCCCGGCGTCGTCCGCCGTTTCCGCGGTTTCCCTGCGCGGCCGCCTTTCGGAGCGGAACTCCTCCGCGCCCTCGGGCTGCCCGGCCTTCCTGCGGCCCCGCGTCTCGGAACGAGGCTCTCCGGCCGATTCGCTTCCGGACGCGCCTTCGCCGCCGTTGCGACCCTCCGTAGCCGGCCGGCGCCGCTTTCCGCCGCCGTTCTCCGCATCGGAACCGTCGATCTTGGCGATGCGGCGACGGCCTCCCGAGGCGTTGAGCTGCCCCACGACCGCCTCGGCGTCGCTGAACGGCACGCTCACCAGCGAATAGTTCTCGAAGACACGCACGTCGTCGATATTCTTGTCCCGCAGTCCGCACTTGCGCTTGAGCATCTCCACGATCCGGCGGGCCGTGTAGCCGTCGCGGCCTCCGAGTGCCAGGAACAGCCGCGCCTTGCCCTTGCGGTCGACCGAGAACGAACGGATTTCGGGATAATTGCTCTGATCCAGTTCACTGCGGAAAGCCAGCCGCAGCAAGGCCCCCAGCGCCACGTCGGGCGCATAGCTTTCGAGCAGTTCGGCCGCGATGTCGGCGTAGTCGCCGTAGCTCTCATTGGCCACGATCTCCTGCAAATCGTCCTTGATCTTGGCGCGCTTCATCGCCACGATGTCCTGCGGCGAAGGCAGCGTCTCCCGCTTGATGTCGGCCTTGATGTCGCGCATCATCCAGTTGAAACGGCGCAGTTCGGCGCCCGAAATGAAGGTGATGGCCGTACCCTGGTTGCCGGCGCGGCCCGTACGGCCGATGCGGTGGACGTAGCTCTCCGAATCCTGCGGCAGCGAATAGTTGATCACGTGCGAGAGGTTCGACACGTCGATACCCCGCGCAGCCACGTCGGTCGCCACCAGGATGTTGACCGCCTTGTCGCGGAACTTGCGGAGAATCTTCTCGCGCTGGGCCTGCGACACGTCGCCGTGCAGCCCCTCGGCCGAATAGCCCTGGGCCACCAGACGCGTCACCACCTCGTCCACGCCGATCTTCGTGCGGCAGAAGACGATGCCGTAAAAGTCCGGTTCGATGTCGATGATGCGCGTCATGGCGTCGAACTTGTCGGCTTCGCGCACCTCGAAATAGATCTGGTTCGTGAGGTCGGCCGTCAGGTGCTGCGACTCCACGCGCAGCACCTCCGTATTGCGCATGTAAGCCTCCGAAAGACGGATGATCCGCTCGGGCATCGTGGCCGAAAAGAGCAGCACGCGGCGGTCTTCGCCCGTATGGCCCATGATCTCCTCGACATCCTCCACGAAGCCCATGTTGAGCATTTCATCGGCTTCGTCCAGGACCAGGAAACGGACCTTGTCCAATTTGAGCGTACCGCGGCGGATGTGGTCCAGCACGCGCCCCGGCGTGCCGACGACGATGTCGACGCCCCGCGACAGGCGGCGCAGCTGCTCGCTCATCGCGGCCCCTCCGTAGATGGCCGTGATCGAGAGCCGCCGCTCGCGGTTGTAACTCAAAAGTTCCTCGGCGGCCTGCACGGCCAGCTCGCGCGTCGGGACGAGGATGATGGACTGCACGCCCTCTTTCGAAGGCTCGATCTGCTGGAGTATCGGCAGCCCGAAAGCCGCCGTTTTACCCGTGCCGGTCTGGGATTGCGCGATGATGTCGTTCTCTCCCGAGAGCAGACGGGGAATCGTAAGTCGTTGGATGGAGGTGGGTGTTTCGAACCCTTTTGCCTGGACGGCCGCGAGCATCTCCTCGCTGAGGCCTAAAGCGCTGAAATCAGCTTCGTTGATCATATATGAATAGTTGAAAGGTCAAAGGTACGACAATTTATTGAATATTCGCCGGAAAATCATTATCTTCGCAAAAAGTTACGCACACACGGCCCCTCGCGGGCCGCCTGACCGAAAACCGACACCATGAGTCACCGTATCCTGCTGGTCGACGACGAGGTAGACATCCTCGAATTCGTCCGTTACAACCTCGTACGCGAGGGTTACGAAGTCTTCACGGCCGAAAACGGCGCCGAGGCGCTGAAAGTGGCCGCCGAATGCCGTCCGCACCTGATTCTGCTGGACATGATGATGCCGGTGATGGACGGGGCGCAGACCTGCCGCGCGATCCGCCGAAACCCCGTGCTGAAGGACACGATGGTGGTTTTCCTCTCGGCGCTGGGCGAGGAGGGGCAGCAGCTGGCAGGGTTCGACGTGGGAGCCGACGACTACCTGACCAAGCCTATCAAGATGAAGCTGCTGGTAAGCCGCGTGCAGGCGATCCTCAAGCGCATCGACGCCGACAGACCTCCCGAGAAGGCCCCGGCCCCGGGGCTCACGGTCGACCGCGAGCGTTACACGGTGATCCGCGACGGACAGGAGATCACCCTCCCGCGCAAGGAGTTCGCGCTGCTGGACCTGCTCCACTCGTCGCCCGGGAAGCTGATTCCCCGCGAGGAGATTTACGCCAAGATCTGGGGCACGGAGGTCGTCGTGGGCGACCGCACGATCGACGTGCACATCCGCAAGCTGCGCCAGAAGATCGGCGACGAACGCATCGTCACGGTCAAGGGCGTGGGATATAAATATGAACCCTGAAACGAAAGGTGAAAATTGGATTGTCATTCCGGGAAGAGCCGAAGGACCGACGTGGGAATCCGCTGGACGCGTTGTGAGGTTACGACCTTTGATCGGATTGCCGCGTCGCCACGCTCCTCGCAATGACGGGAGAGGGGGGGGGCAGGCGACCGAATCCGTTTGTCCGGACGAAGCGATTTTGAATTGTGAATTATGAATTGTGAATCGAAAAAATACCGCCGCATCGTCGTCAAGATCGGCAGCAATGTGCTCACCCGCGAGGACGGACGGCCCGACACCACGCGCATCTCGGCGCTCGTGGACCAGTTGGCGCGCCTGCACCGGGCCGGCACGGAGTTCATCCTCGTCTCGTCGGGCGCGGTGGCCTCGGGCCGCAGCCTGCTCGAAACCCGCGTCGGACGCATCGACACCGTTTCGGCCCGCCAGCTCTTCTCGGCCGTCGGGCAGGTGAAACTGCTGAACCGTTACTACGACCTCTTCAACGAATACGGCATCGCCTGCGGGCAGGTGCTCACCACCAAGGAGAGCCTCTCCACGCGGCGGCAGTACCTCAACCAGCGCAACTGCATGGAGGCGATGCTCGCGGCGGGCGTCGTCCCGATCGTCAACGAGAACGACACGATCTCGGTCACGGAGCTGATGTTCACCGACAACGACGAACTTTCGGGTCTCGTGGCGGCGATGATGGGAGCCGAGGCGCTCGTCATCTTGAGCAATATCGACGGCATCTACGACGGTTCGCCTTCGGACCCCGCCTCGCAGGTCATCCGCCGCGTCGCCCCGGGCCGCGACCTCTCGCAGTACATCGACACGGCGCGTTCCTCGCGCGGCCGCGGAGGCATGACGACCAAGAGCCGCATTTCGTCGCGCGCGGCGGGCGAGGGCATCGAGGTCGTGATCGCCAACGGCCGCCGCGACAATATCCTGACGGATCTGATCCTCACGGACCGCGACGTCGTATGCACGCGTTTCGAAGCGGCTCCCCGACCGGCTTCGGGGGTCAAGAAGTGGATCGCCAGCAGCGAAGGCTTCGCCAAGGGCGCCCTGCACCTCGACGCCGGGGCCGCCGCGGCCGTCTCGCAGAGCAAGGCCGCGAGCATCCTCGCCGTGGGCGTCACGGCCGTCGAAGGGGATTTCGAGCGCGACGACATCGTACGCATCCTCTCGCCCGAAGGCGCCCCACTGGGCGTGGGCCGCATCTCGTGCGACAGTGCGACGGCCCGCCGCAACCTCGGCCGCAAAGGTCTCAAACCGCTGATTCACTGCGATTACCTATATCTGGAATAAAAATGGAATACGATACGATCTTCGCCGCCGCCCGGCGCGCCGGCAACGAACTGGCCCTTGTCGACGCCGGGCGATTGAGCCGCACCGTCGCGAAAGCCGCCGCCCTGCTGCGGGAAAACGCCGGAAAAGTGCTCGCGGCCAACGCCCTCGACCTGGAGGCGATGGACGCCGATTCACCCATGCGCGACCGCCTGCGGCTGACGGCGGAACGCATCGCCTCGATCGCCGCCGACATGGAATCCGTCGCCGGACTGCCCTCGCCGCAGGGCGAAACGATCGCCGAATGGACCCGTCCCAACGGCATGACCCTCCGCAAGGTCCGCGTACCGTTCGGCGTGGTGGGCATGATCTGCGAGGCGCGCCCCAACGTCACGGCCGACATTTTCTCGCTCTCGATGAAGACGGGCAACGCCTGCGTGCTGAAGGGCGGCAGCGACGCCCGCCGCTCCAACGAAGCCATCGCCGCCCTGCTCCGCGAGGCGCTCCGCAGCGAAGGCGTCGACCCGGCGGCCTTCACCCTGCTGCCCGCGGGTCACGAGGCTGCCGGAGCGCTGCTGAACGCCGTGGGTTACGTCGACGTGGTGATCCCGCGCGGCGGCGCGGGACTGATCCGCTTCGTGCGCGAAAACGCCCGCATACCCGTGATCGAGACCGGGGCGGGCATCGTCCACACCTACTTCGACCTCGACGGCGATCTGACGAAAGGCCGCGCCGTGGTCTGCAACGCCAAGACGCGGCGCGTCAGCGTCTGCAACGCCCTCGACTGCCTCATCGTCCACCGCGAACGGCTCCGGGACCTCGCGGAACTGTGCGACCCGATGGCCGCCGAACGCGTCACGGTCTACGCCGACGCGGAGGCGTACGCCGCACTCGAAGGCCGCTACCCCGCGTGCCTGCTCCGCCCCGCCGCGGAGGAGCACTTCGGGACCGAATTCCTCGACTACAAGCTGGCCGTGCGGACCGTCGGCTCCCTCGACGAAGCTCTGGCGCACATCGCCCGCTACTCCTCGCGCCACAGCGAAGCCATCGTCACCGAAAACGCCGGGACGGCCCGGGAGTTCACCCGGCGGGTCGATGCGGCGTGCGTCTACGTCAACGTCTCGACGGCCTTCACCGACGGCGGCCAGTTCGGGTTCGGCGCCGAGGTCGGCATTTCGACCCAGAAACTCCACGCCCGCGGCCCGATGGGGCTGCCCGAACTCACGACCTACAAATACGTGATTTCAGGCAACGGACAGACCAGAGAGCCATGACGGTCACGCCGCCGCCCGCCGTTTTCGCGGCATCCCGCCGCGTTCCCGACTCCGCCCCGCACGGGAGAAGCGAAGTCGCCGCGCACCGATGCATCCCCCGACGCCCCTCGCGGAAGGGAGACGCCGCCGCATGGCCCGGACGGCCGGCGCCAAAAGACCCCGACGCCATATGTGACAAAAATTCCACTTATTTCGGCAAATAATTGAACGATTCGTAATCATTTTTTGCTTAAATTTGCACATCCGTAAAATAATACATATATTTAAATTATGATTCGTGAACTTTTCGCCGTGGGCCTGGGAGGCGCCGCCGGAAGCATCGTCCGCTATATGCTCTCCGTCTGGCTGCTCGGAGGGCACACGTTGCTGGGTTTTCCGGCCGGAACGTTCACGGTTAACGCCGCGGGATCGCTGCTGATCGGCATTCTGCTGGAGACCACGAATTCGGCTGCGGCAGGATGGTTGCTCATCGCAGGATTCTGCGGAGGATTCACCACCTTTTCGACCTTTTCGGCCGATGCCGTGCGGTTGCTGCGTGCCGGAGACTACGGGCCTGCGACGGCCTACATTGCGTTGAGCGTCGCGGTCTGCATCGCCTTCGCCGCACTGGGCATGTGGATCGGAGCGCAAATTGCACGCAATTAAAAATGAAAAATTAAGAATTAAAAATAACCTGCAACCCGGTTAAATCCCGGCTGAAATCCCGGTCGCGCTGCGACAAGCCCCCTCCGAGGAGGGGATTTAGGGGAGGGTTAGAATTGGATACGCGGCGGAACGCCGCGAATTAGATGGCTGAATTTGCCCGGGTCAGGCTTGTAAACGACGCCAAAGGCGGCGACGACACCGCCCGGAAGCACAACGACGAAGAAAAAACGTAAACAACCGGATTGCAACCCTAAAGCGAATGAAACGTACGCCATCTCCCTCCCCGAGGGAGGGCCGGGGTGGGGTCAGGCTTGTAAACGACGCCGAAGGCGGCGACAACACCGCCCGGAAGCGCAACGACGAAGAAAAAACATAAAAACTTAAAATAGAAGTTATGGTAATTCTGGTTTTAAACTGCGGCTCCTCTTCGATCAAATATCAGGTGATCGACATGGAGGACGCGTCGAGCAAACTGCTCGCAAAAGGCATCGTGGAACGTATCGGCCTCCCGGAAGGCGACCTGACCCATAAACCCGTCGGCAAGGAGCCGTTCGAGCTTCACCAGCCGATTCCCGACCACACGACCGGCATCAAGCTCGTGCTCGACGCCCTCACCGACTCCGCCCACGGCGTGATCGCGTCGCTCGACGAAGTGAAGGCCGTCGGCCACCGCGTAGCCCACGGCGGCGAGTTCTTCCCCGAGAGTTGCATCGTCACCGAGGACGTTAAGGCGAAGATCCGCTCGCTGTTCGAGATCGCCCCGCTGCACAACCCCGCCAATCTCGAAGGCGTGCTTTCGATCGAAAAGGTCCTGCCGGGCGTGAAGCAGGTCACGGTGTTCGACACCTCGTTCCACCAGTCGATCCCGGCGGTGAATTACATGTACGCCCTGCCCCACGCCTATTACGAGAAATACCGCGTGCGCAAGTACGGCTTCCACGGAACCAGCCACAAGTATGTGGCCAAGGTGGGCGCCGAACTGGCCGGACTGGATTTCCACAACTCGCGGATCATCACCTGCCACATCGGCAACGGCGGTTCGGTGACGGCGATTCTCAACGGCAAGTCCTACGACACCTCGATGGGCTTCTCGCCGCTCGACGGCCTGGTGATGGGCACGCGCTGCGGCCAGGTGGACGCCAGCGCCATCACGTTCATCGGCGAAAAGGAGGGCATGAGCTATGCCGAGCTGAACACGATGATGAACAAGAAGTCGGGCGTGCAGGGCCTCACGGACATTTCGAGCGACATGCGCGACATCGACCGCGCCTACGACGAGGGCAATCCCCGCGCAATTCTGGCGCGCGATATGTACTACGGACGCATCAAGAAGTTCATCGGCGAATACGCCGCCGAAATGGGCGGTGTCGACATGATCATCTTCACGGGCGGCGTGGGCGAGAATTCGTGCGAAATGCGCGAGGCGGTCTGCACCGGACTGGAGTTCATGGGCGTGAAATTCGACCCTGCGGCCAACAAGGGCGCGCGCGGCGTGAACAAGATCCTCTCGGCGGCGGATTCGAAAGTCAAGGTAGCCACCATCGCCACCAACGAGGAGCTGGTGATCGCCACGGACACCTACAATCTGGTAAAATAACGTCCGCATCCCGGCCGCATGCGATAAGCCCCTCCCGCGGGAGGTTTTTGGGGTGGGGTCGGGCTTGCAAACGACGCCGGCGGCGGCAACGACCGCCGACAGCATAGAGGCAAAACAACAAAGCATATATCAATTTTAAACGTAACAACACCATGATTCAGCATCTTACCGAAATCGTCGAGGAGGCGAGGAAACGGGGTAAAAAACGTCTTGCCGTAGCTTACGGACAGGATTCGCATACGCTGGAAGCGGTCTACGAAGCCTATAAGGAGGGTCTCGTGGAGCCTACGCTCTTCGGCGACAAGGAGGTTATCAAACAGGTCTGCCAGGAGAACGGCATCGACATCAACGCCTTCAACATCGTCAACGAACCCAACGATGTGAAATGCGTCCAGCAGGCCGTCGCATCGGTCGTTTCGGGCAACGCCGACGTTCTGATGAAAGGTCTGGTCTCGACCGACAAATACATGCGCGGCATCCTCAACAAGGAGGCCGGGCTGTTCCCCCCGAAAGGCGTCCTGAGCCACGTTTCTATCGTCGAAATGCCCTGCTACCACAAACTGCTGATCATCTCGGACGTGGCGGTCATTCCGCTCCCCGACTTCAAGCAGAAGATGGTGCAGATCGGCTACCTGGCCCGCACGGCCAACCTGCTGGGTATCGCGACGCCGAAAATCGCCTGCATCGCCCCCTCGGAGCAGCTGCTCCCCAACGTGATCTCCTCGACCGAAGGCGCGCTGCTGGCCAAGATGGCCGACCGCGGCCAGTTGGGCAACGTCGTCGTCGACGGTCCGCTGTCGCTGGACGTGGCGCTCTACAAGGAGGTTGCCGAGCACAAAAAGGTCAAGGGTTCGTCGGTGGCCGGCGATCCGGACTGCCTGCTGTTCCCCAACCTCGAATCGGCCAACGTCTTCTTCAAGTCGGTCACGCACCTCTGCGGCGGCGAACTGGCGGCGATGGTCATGGGTACGAAGGTTCCGTGCGTGCTCACCTCGCGCGGCGACACGAGCAAGACCAAGCTCTTCTCAATAGCGCTGGCCTGCCTGGCGGTAAAAAAATAAAATTCCGGACATCCGGACCTAACCCAATCTTAAACCAGCCCGACGAAAGAAGCAACGCCTCCCGGTTGAAAGTCACCCTTCGACAATCAGTCATTGCGAATCCGTCGGACTCACGTTAAAAACGAACCGAGAACTTATGGGCTACAAAATTTTAGCAATAAATCCCGGCTCAACGTCTACAAAGGTCGCCCTCTACGACGAGGAGCGGCCTTTGTTGGAATTGAACCTCCGTCACTCCACCGAGGAAATCTCCCGCTTCGCCGGAGTGAACGACCAGCTGGACTGGCGCCGCGGACTGATCCTTTCGGCGCTCCGCGAAGAGGCGTTCGACATCAGAAACCTCTCGGCGGTGATCGGCCGCGGCGGACTGATACGCCCCATTCCCGCAGGAGTCTACGAAGTCAATTCGCGCATGCGCTACGATCTGCGGAACGCGCAGATGAAACACGCCTGCAACCTCGGAGGACTGCTGGCCGCACAGATCGCCCACATGGCGGGTGTCAAGGCCTACATCGCCGACCCGCCGGTGGTCGACGAGATGGACGACGCGGCACGCATCTCGGGCATGCCGATGTGCCCGCGCAAACCGGTCTTCCACGCCCTGAACCAGAAGGCCACGGCGCGTCTCCACTGCGAACGGATGGGCTGGGTGTACGAAGAGTCGAATCTGATCGTGGCCCACATGGGCGGCGGCATTTCGGTCGCCGCACACAAGCAGGGACGTATCGTCGACGTCAACAACGCGCTCGACGGCGACGGTCCTTTCGCCCCGGACCGCGCGGGGAGCATCCCCTCGAGCGAACTGATCAAGGTCTGCTTCTCGGGACAATATACGAAAGAGGAGCTGCTGAAATTCATTTCGAGCAAAGGCGGGCTGGTGGCCTACCTGGGAACCAACTCCGTGATTCAGGTCATGGAACGCATCGCGCAGGGCGACCAGCGGGCCAAAAAGGTTCTCGACGCCATGTGCTACAACATCGTGAAACAGATCGGAGCCATGGCCGCGGCCCTCTCGGGCAGCGTTCAGGCCATCGTCCTCACGGGCGGCATCGCCTACAACGAGCCTGTCGTGGAGTACATCCGCGAACGCTGCTCGTTCATCGCTCCGATCGCGGTCTATCCGGGCGAGAACGAACTCGAAGCGCTGGTCACCAATGCGCTGGTGGTGCTCCGGGGCGTCATCACCCCCAAAGTCTACAAATAACCCGCATTCTTCCGGGAAACGAACGGGCCGCATCCTTCCGGGGTGCGGCCCGTTCGTTCAGATGCGGGAGCAACGGGAGCGGTAAAAATAACGAAACACCCCTGCGTCACTCGAAAGCGATGCTCTTCCAGGTAAGCGGATCTCCGTAGTAGTTCGTGGCCCATTGGTCGGCGGACGCAGCTTTCGGTGCCGCCGTGCCGGTGCTGTAATGCTTGTCGGCATTCAGCGTAAGATCGCATACTTTGGCGAAGTTCGGGCTGAAAGGAGTTGCTCCACTGTCCATTTCCAGGGTAATATTCCCTGCTGCTGTCAGCCGCAGCTCGGTCAGAGCATCGCAATGCTGAAATGCGCTGTATCCGAGTCGGGTCGTTTCGGGCAGCGAAAGGGAGGTCAGGCCGGAAGCCATGAAAGCTGCGTTATAAATCCGAACCGCCTCGGGCAGTTGCACGCTCTCCAGCGAAGGGCAGCCCGACAAGGCCTGCACTCCGACCTCCTCCACGCCGTCGCAGGAGACGAAGCTCAACGCCTGGCAGGCGAAAAATGCCAAACAGCCGAGCGCTTTCACTCCGGCGGGCAGTCTCACTTCGCGCAGGGCGGGATAGGCATAATGGAACGCTCCGTTATCATATTTTTGTCCGTCGAACGCCCTTGCCGGCAGACCGCGGACATCGTCCGGGGGAAAGTTGAAATCGTCGTCCACCCGTCCGTTCACATTCACTTCCGGCCAGTCGGTCACGCCGGTCAGGTCGATCTTTTCCACGCCGGAGTCGTAGAAAGGGTTGCCGACCGGAGGGGTGCTGGAAAAGGAGACCCGAGCGGGAATCCCGATCTTGGCAAACTCGCCCGTCAGTTTGAATTCGGTGATGCCCGCGTCGAGTGCGGCTCCGATCGCGGTCTTTACCTCATCGGCGGTCATCCGGGTCATATCGACCGTGCCGGATACCGGTGACGCCTTGTTCCCGCCGCCGTCCGAGCACCCCGCCAGCGCCAGCACTGCGGCCGACACGGCCAATGCGGCCAATGCGGCCGTAAAAAATCCTTTCATCATCATATTGCATTCGTTTTAATCCGATGATAAAAGTAGCGCAAAACGGCTGCGGAGGAGTCCGGGAACTTAAAAAACAACGCCGGGTTTCTGGACTCGGCGTTGTTTTCATTCTTGCGAAGGGGCGATCGGGTCTCCGCCGGCATAGCGGCGGCGGTATTCGCCGGGCGACATGCCCGTCACTTCGGAGAACTGCGCGAAAAAAGTACTGCGCCCGTGGATGCCGACCATCTCGCCCACCTCGAGGGCCGAAGCCCCGGGATGCTCCAGCAACAGCCGCTGCGATTCGGCAATGCGCAGGGCGCGTATCCACGATTTGAAGTTAAGCCCCAACTCGGAGTTGACATACCGCGACAGGTAACTGCGGTTGCACCCGACCTCGCGGGCCAGCGACTCCAGCGAAAGACCCGGGCGGACATACCCTTTCGCGGCGATCCATTCGTCGAGCGCCGTACGGATATTCTCCCCGGCGGCCAAAGGCTCCGGCACATCGTCGGCGATCACGGGAGCGATCCGCCCGAACTCCGCGGGATAGTTGATATACTTCATTCCGAAGAAGGTGTAGAACACCATGTAGACCCCCGTAAAAGCAAACAGGTAAGGCATCCCTAACCCCGACACCAGCCATGCCGCGGCCGTCAGTCCGATCAGGGCCGTCATCAGAAACGACACGGCCACCCATCGCAGACGGCGCATCTCTCCGTCCGAAAAAAAGTTGTCCAGCTTGCGGCGACAGACCCGGTATTCGCGTACGAAAGTCCGCGCAAAGAGGGCTATCTGCACACAATAAGCGGCTGCCGTCAGCCGGAAAAGCACCGGAAAGGCCTGCGGAAAGAACAACATGCAGCCGAACAGCGACGCCGTTCCGGCAGCCACGGCAAGCAGATGACGGCGAACTCCCCGCGCAAGCGGAAAACGGGAGTTGACCAACGTCACCAGCGCCCCGGAGAACATCGTGGCCTGCACCGCAGCGACGGCCAGCACCAGAATCCGCGTGAAATCCAGTTCATACTCCTCCCGCAAGAAGAGCAGCCACAGCACATCGGTGAAAGCGAGCGAAAAGTAGGCCCAGCCGACAAAACGGCGCGAAAGGCGGTAATTGCGCAGGCGTTCATCGCCCGGCATACGCAGCAAAAAAAGAGATCCGCCGACCACCGCGAGAATGATCGCCGAACAAAGCAACACTCCGGCATAGAGTGAATCGGGTTGTCGGAACATATCAGAGGCCCTTGGGTTTCAAACCTTATTTTTTCAGCTGCCTGCGCACGATGGTCGTCACCTCCCGGAAGGCTTCCAGCCGGAACAGCGCCGACAGCGCGAGGTAGCTGACCACGCCCGTCGCCAGTTCGGCCAGCAGCCGCACGAGGTCGTTGCCGGGAATCGCCGCGGCCGTGAACCGCACGAGGAGGTACATCGTCCCCGACACCAGCGCCACGGGCAGCAGCGTACGGACGAAACGCCGGAACGTCAGGGAGGTGAAGCGCGTCGTCGCCAGGAAATTGACCGCCATTTCGCAGAATGCGATGGCCACCAGCCCCCAGACCACGGCCATCACGCTGTGCGGAATCGTCACGGCGAAAATCGCCGTCATAATGATCTTCTTCACCACTTCGAGACGCACGATCAACGGACCCTTACACCTTGCTTTCAACACATTGTAAGCCGTCAAAGCGATCGGCGAGAACAGTCCTGCCAGACATACCGCCTCGAAATAGGGAACCGTCGGCATCCACTCCTCGCCCAGCAGCACGGCGAACATGTCGCGGGCCACGGCCGACATGCCCAGCATGATCGGAAACATCACGTAAGAGACGACCATCACCACCTGCCGGTATCCTTCGGCGAACTTCGGGGCATCGTCGCGGATCTTCGCCAAGGCCGGGAACGTGACGTTCTGCACGGCCTGAATGCCCGTCGCGGCGGGCATGTCCTTGAGTTTTACCGCCTGGTCGAACGATCCGAGCACCGCGGGCGAATAGAGTTTTCCGAGAAAAAACTGGGGTATCTTGTTATAGAAATTCGAAATCAGGTCCGTCACCATCAGACTGCACCCGAACGGCGCCATCTCGCGCAGGGGCTTCAGCCCGCACTTGCCGCAGGGGCGCCAGTCGCTCAACCACCACAGCAGCGCGGTCCGCATCCCGACCGCGATCACACGCTCCGCCACGAGGCTCCAGATGCCCCACCCGGCCATCGCCAGCGCAATGGCCGTAAGCCCGCCCGCCAGCGACGAAAGGAAGGTCACCTTCGAGAGCAGCGCGAAACGGAACTGCCGGATGAAAATCGTATTCTGAACGGCGCACAGGGCGTTGAGCGGCAGCAGCAGGAAGAAAACCGGGGCGATCCGCGCGATTTCGGGCATGCCGTACCAGCGCGCCGCAAGGGGCGCCAGGGCCACCAGCACCCCGTAGAGCACCGCCGAAACGGCGATGTTGAAGAGGAAAACCGACTTGTAATCGCTCTGCGAAGGCCCTTTGTGGCGGACCAGACTCTGCGAGAACCCGCTGTCGACGATCACCAGCAGCACCGTCACGACGGCCGACGGAATGGACATGAAGCCCAGTATGTCGCGCGTCAGCAGGCGCAGGATGACCAGCCGCACGGCCATCGCGAGGAGCATCGAGCCGATCTTCTCGGCCATGCTCCACGCCACGCCCTGCGCGACTTTCTCTTTGAGTTCGCCGCCCAACAGCCTAACAGTTGTGCTGCGCGACGATCTCCTCGTTACGCTTGCGGATATTCTGCACGTTGGCGATCTCGACGTACGACGCACCGCCGTCGGGACCGAAACTGCCGCCCACGATGGCCATCAGGTCCCCGTCGTCGAGTTTGCGGTACTGGTCGAGGAACTCCAGCGCATCGACCAGGAAATGGTATCTGTCGGAGAGTTCCTGATTCCGGAGAATCGGCACGACGCCGTACGACAGGGCCAGAATCCGCTGCGCATGCAGCTGGTAGCAGACGGCCATCACGGTCTTGCGGCCGCGGAACGCCGCCAGATAACGGCCCGTGCGGCCCGTCTTGGTGTCGAGCACCACGTATTTGATCGGCAGGTTGGTCGAGGCGCGCACGGCCGAACGGGCCAGCTGCGCGGTGATCTCGTGGTTCACCGAAACCATGTCCATGTCGATCATCGGCTTGAAATGCGTCTCGTCGCGCTCGATCTCGCGGGCGATGCGGGCCATCGTCTCCACCGACTGCACGGGGAAATCGCCCATGGCGGTCTCGTCGCTCAACATCACGGCGTCCACACGCTCGTAAATGGCGCTGGCCACGTCGCTCACCTCGGCGCGCATCGGACGCGGGGACTTGACCATCGAATAGAGCATCTGCGTGGCGATGATCACGGGACGCTTGGCGCAGATACACTTCTCGACGATACGCCGCTGCGTGTTGGGGATCACCTCGGCGGGAAGCTCCACGCCCAGGTCGCCGCGGGCGACCATGATGCCGTACGAAGCCTCGATGATCTCGTCGATGTTGTCCAGTCCCTCCTGGTTCTCGATCTTCGAGATGATCTTGATGTTGCTGCCGTGGGCGTCGAGAATATCCTGCACGGCCCGGATGTCGCGCGCCGAGCGCACGAACGAATGCGCGATGAAATCGACGTCGTTCTTCACGGCCCATTCGATGAAGCGGCGGTCCTTTTCGGTCACCGACGGCAGGTCGATCGACACGCCCGGCACGTTGACGCTCTTGCGCGAACGCATGGCGCCTCCCACGACGAACTCGCAGTCCAGCTCCGTATCGTTCTTGCCCACGACGCGGATTTCCAGCTCGCCGTCGGCGATCAGCATCCGCGCCCCGACGGGAATGTCGCTCACGATCGACGGCACGTTCATGTAGACCACCTTGCGGGTCGTGAAGTCCGAGCCGTCCGAACCGCGCACGGCCACCCGGTCCCCCGGGCGGAAATTGATGCTGTTGCCGTATTCGTCGGCGATCGTCGTGACGCGGATTTCGGGTCCTTTGGTATCTATCATAATCGGAATGGCCGGGTTCACCCGGTGCACCGTCTCGACGATATGCGTGGCCCCGTCCTCGGAGACGTGCGCCGAATTGACGCGCACCACGTCCATACCTGCGTCGAAAAGCTGTTTTACGAACTCTTCGGTGCAGCGGAAATCCGACATCGTAGCGACAATCTTGGTTTTTTTCATGCGATACATAGAGCTATGTTTTTACGTTTATATTATCCTTCGATACGCTCTCGGGCGGTGTTGCCGCCGCCGTTGGCGTCGTTCACAAGTCTGTCCACCCCGAATCCCTCCCCGGAGAGGACTTGAAGGCAGCGTTGCCGGGCTTCCGCCCCGACGCAACTATTTTTCCGCGCCTGTCAGCAGCGCGTACACGCCCAGCCGATAGGAGTTCAGGCCGAACCCCATGATCGACCCCGCGGCCACGGGAGCCAGCAGCGAGGTGTGGCGGAACTCCTCGCGGGCGAGGATCGAGGAGATGTGCACCTCGACGACGGGAACCGACACGGCCGACACGGCGTCGCGCAGCGCCACCGAAGTATGCGTATACCCGCCGGCATTGAGCACCACGCCGTCGTAAACGCCGTCGGCCTGCTGCACGGCGTCGATCAGTTCGCCTTCGATGTTCGACTGGAAGTAGCCGAACTCCACCGAGGGATAGTTCGCTTTCAGCGCTTCGAAATACGACTCGAAAGTCTGCGATCCGTAAACCCCGGTGTCGCGCCGCCCCTGAAGATTGAGGTTCGGTCCGTTGAGAATCAATATCTTCATAGTTTCATTCATTAACCTAACGCCCCAAGCGGGCGATTCCCGGACAAAGATAATAAAACTCGCTCACATACGGATGGATTTCGCAGGAATAATGCAAACTATTG
>ERZ772882.2085-NODE-2085-length-19181-cov-5.299854_pt1 | contig 19181 bp, 20 predicted proteins | sample MGYA00580576_ERZ772882 | MGnify/ENA primary metagenome ERZ772882 (study PRJEB29015, sample SAMEA2737658) | human gut metagenome | biome: human gut; feature: human-associated habitat; material: faeces | place: China | collected 2012 ... | reverse complement strand
CACATCGCCCCAAGGGAAGTATCGAATTCGCCGGAGATTTCCGTAAAAACAGGTTATCCCGCCGGGTCGATGTGGGCATCGACCCCTACGCGTTGATTTCAGAAATTCCGGGGTGTTCGAAAGTCATTTCTTAGCCCATATTGGAAAACCGCTCGACGGCCTTCGTAAAATTCTCGATCGTTTTGTCCGCGTCGCCGTGTTCGATGCCGTCGCGCACGCAGTGCTTGATGTGCCCCTCGAGCACCACCTTGCCGCAGCCGTGGAGCGCGGATTTTGCGGCGTTGATCTGCGCAAGAATATCCTCACACGGCACATCCTCGTCGATCATACGGTCGATGGCCTGGACCTGACCGATGATCTTTTTGAGCCTGCGATGCAGATTGTCCGAATCCATGCATTGCTTCATTGCGCGTCCCTCCATACCGGTATGGGTATGATCATAAGCCCTCATGTCCAGAATGTCAATCGGACGCCGCCTGTTTCACGCAAAATTGTCCGGACCAAACTATTGCCCGCCCGTTTGACAAGCTGCACAGGATTTTCTTCCGAAAAAATACACTTTTTGTTGAAAACAGTCTTGCATTTTTTGCAGTTCCGTGCTATATTGTGTTCACGATTAAAGAAGGCTAACTCGCGGCGCAGCAGCCGCCGGTGCGGCCCAAAATAACAGGAGGTTTTACAGATGAAGCATATTGGTTTGTTTGCTGCCGGCGTTCTGTTCGGAACCGCGGGCCTGAAGATTCTCGGAAGCAAGGACGCTAAGAAGGTCTACGCCCACACTACCGCCGCCGTTCTTCGCGCGAAGGACTGCGTCATGAAGGCTGCTACCACCGTCCGCGAGGGCGCGGAGGACATCTACGCCGATGCCAAGGACATTAATGAAGCGCGTCTGGCGGCGCAGGAGGCTGCTGTCGTGGAAGACGCTTCGGAAGAGGACGCACCTGCGGCCGAATAAAAGGCTACCCCAAGGGCCGCACAGCGCGGCCCTTATTTCTTTGAATTGTTCCCCGGAGGATTCCATTATATGAAATGTCAGATTTTGCATGAGTCGCGCGGGCGGATGCGGGTGCACCTGGTCTGCGCGCATATGACGCTGCATCAGGCAGACGTTCTGGAGTATTATCTGAAAAATATTGCGGGCGTTTTGGATGTTAAGGTCTTTGACCGCACGTGTGACGCGGTGGTCAGCTTCCAAGAAAACCGCACAGCCGTTCTTCGCGCGTTTGCCGCGTTTTCGTTCCAGAAGGCGGAGGCGATGGACCTTGTCCCGGCGCACACGCCGCGCGCTCTGAACCGCGAGTACGAAGACAAGCTCGCCATGACCGTCCTTCGCCGTACGTTTTCCAAACTCTTTCTGCCGCTTCCCGTGCGGGCGGTCATCTCGGCCTTCCGTTCGGTCAAGTATATCCGCGAGGGGCTCAAGGCGCTGCTCTGCGGAAAGCTCTCCGTCGCCGTTCTGGACGCGACCGCCGTCACGGTTTCGATGGTGCGCGGCGATTTCGATACGGCGGGCTCGGTCATGTTCATGCTGCGCCTCGGCGAGATCCTCGAGGAGTGGACGCACAAGAAGTCCGTCGCCGATCTCGCGGGCGCGATGGCGCTGAATGTCGATCAGGTCTGGGTCAAGGCGGGCGAAACGGAAGTGCTCGTTCCTGTCTCGTCGGTGCAGGCGGGCGACCTCGTCGTCGTGCGCACGGGCAACCTCATCGCGCTCGACGGCAAGGTGGTCGAGGGCGAGGCGATGGTCAACCAGTCGTCTATGACGGGCGAGTCCATGCCGATTGTCAAGCGCGAAGGAAGCTTCGTCTATGCGGGCACGGTCTGCGAAGAGGGCGAGTGCGTCTTCCGCGTGGAAAAGACGATGGGCGGCGGCCGGTACGACCGGATCGTCCAGATGATCGAGCAGTCCGAAAAGCTCAAGTCGACCGCCGAGGACAAGGCCTCCCGCCTTGCCGATAAGCTCGTTCCCTATACGCTGGGCGGCACGGCGCTGACGTATCTGCTGACCGGAAACGTCACAAAGATGCTGGCCGTTCTGATGGTCGACTTCTCGTGCGCGCTCAAGCTTGCGATGCCGATTGCGGTTCTGTCCGCGATGCGCGAGGCAAGCGCGTCTCATATCTCTGTTAAGGGCGGCCGGTTCATGGAGGCCGTTGCGAACGCAAACACCGTCGTTTTCGACAAGACCGGCACACTCACCTACGCCATGCCAAAGGTCGCCGATATCGTGACCTTCGCCGATTATCAGGAAGAGGATATGCTGCGTCTGGCCGCGTGCCTCGAGGAGCACTACCCGCACTCGATGGCAAACGCCGTCGTGGAGGCCGCGAAGGAGCGGGGCCTGAACCACGAGGAATACCACTCGCAGGTGCAGTACATCGTCGCGCACGGCATTTCCAGCATGGTAAACGGTAAAACTGTCCTCATCGGCAGCGCGCACTTCGTCTTTGAAGACGAGGGCTGCCATGTGCCGGAGGGCGAGGAAGAAAAGTTCCGCTCGCTTCCTGCGGAGTATTCGCACCTCTATCTTTGCATCGCGGGCAAGCTTGCCGCCGTCATCTGCATCTTTGATCCCTTACGCAAAGAGGCGGCCGACGCGGTGCGCGCGCTGCATGCGTGCGGCATTGACAAGGTCGTCATGATGACGGGCGATAACCGTAAGACTGCCGAGGCCGTCGCGGCGCAGGTCGGTGTGGACGAGGTCTACGCCGAGGTGCTGCCGGAAGACAAGGCCGCTTTCATCCGCGCGGAAAAGGCCGCCGGGCGGACAGTCATCATGATCGGCGACGGTGTGAACGACTCTCCCGCGCTCTCGGAAGCCGACGCCGGCATCGCCATCTCGACGGGAGCCGCGATTGCCAGAGAGATCGCCGACATTACGATCGCCTCGGAGGACCTCTTCGAGCTTGTGACCCTGCGAAAGCTCTCGACCGAGCTCATGGCGCGCATCCGCCGCAACTACCGCTTCATTGTGGGCTTTAATTTCTCGCTTATCGTTCTGGGCGTGGCCGGGATTCTGCCGCCGACGACCTCGGCGCTGCTGCACAACACGTCGACGCTCGCCATCAGCCTCAAGAGCATGACCAATCTGCTTCCCGAAAAAACGCAGGCGCACGAAAGCGTCTGATACGCAAAATGAGCCCGCCGACATACTGTCGGCGGGCTTTCTCATTCATTTCGTATGTGCCGCAATAAAATGCTCTATGGCGGCGATCTGCATGCTCGTCTGCTCGACGGCAGGGCCGCCGTAGCTCTTGCGCTGCGAGACACAGGTATCGAGACGGATGGCCTCGTATACGTCGGGGGCGAAGAGGGGCGAGAGCTTCTTGAGCTCCGTCAGAGACAAATCCTCGAGCGTGCAGTTTTTCTCCGTGCAGAGATAGACAAGCTTTCCGGAAATTTTGTAGGCGTCCCGGAAGGGCATGCCTTTTTTGGTTAAGTAATCGGCGCAGTCCGTCGCGTTCAAAAAACCCTTACTTGCCGCCGCGCGCATGTTCTGCGGGAGAACCGTCATCGCATCCACCATCGCGGCAAAGACGGGGATGCACTGATGAAGCGTGTCGAGCGCATCGAAGACCGGCTCCTTGTCCTCCTGCATGTCCTTATTATAAGCAAGCGGCAGGCTCTTCATGACCGTGAGCAGGCTCATAAGATCGCCGTAAACTCTGCCGGTCTTTCCCCGGACGAGCTCCGCCACATCCGGGTTTTTCTTCTGCGGCATGATGGAAGAGCCCGTTGCGTACGCATCGTCGAGTTCCACAAATTTAAATTCCCAGCTGCACCAGGCGATAATCTCCTCGCTGAACCGGCTTAAGTGCATCATGAGAATGGACGCGGCCGACAAAAACTCCAGCGCGTAGTCCCGGTCCGATACGCCGTCGAGAGAGTTTCTCATCGGAGCGTCAAAGCCGAGCGCCGAGGCGGTCTGGAAGCGGTCGATGGGATACGTCGTCCCGGCCAGCGCGCCGGAGCCAAGTGGACACTCGTTCATGCGCTTTTGACAGTCTTCGAGCCTTGTAATATCGCGCGCGAACATGCTCGCGTAGGCCAAAAGATGCTGCGCAAACGTGATCGGCTGCGCCCGCTGCAAATGCGTGTAGCCGGGCATGACGGTCTTCTGGTGTTCCTTTGCCTTTTTGCAGAGAACGGCTTCTAACTGCAGCAGGTTTTCAACCACGGAAGAAATTTCGTCCCGGAGGTAGAGGCGGAAATCGAGCGCGACCTGATCGTTGCGGCTTCTTGCCGTGTGCAGGCGCTTTCCCGCGTCTCCGATTCGCTCTGTCAAAAGCGTCTCGATATTCATGTGGATATCCTCGTTGTCCGCGGAAAATTCGACCGTTCCCGCCTCAACGTCCGCCAGAATACTGTCTAACCCAGCCTGAATCTTCTCATTATCCTCTTTCGTGAGAATGCCGCAGTCAGACAGCATCTGCGCGTGCGCCTTGGAGCCCGCGATGTCCTGCTTGTAGAGCCGCTGGTCAAAGGAGATGGAGGCGTTGAAGTCGTTGACGAGCTCGTCGGTCGGTTTCTGGAAGCGTCCTGCCCAAAGTTTCATGTTTCTTACCTCATATCAAAAGGCCTGCCCGCACGGACAGGCCTTTGTTGGATTGAATTTTAATCTTAAAGTTTACCACTCTTCAGCAAAGACTGAACCTTGGTCGGCAGACCCCAGATGTTGATGAAGCCCGCGGCCTGCGCCTGATCGAAGTCGCTCTCGCCGAAGGTGACGAGCTCTTCGGAATACAGGGAGTTGGGGGAGGTGATGCCGGCGTTGATCATGTTGCCCTTGTAGAGCTTGAGCTTGACCGTGCCGGTGCAGTTCTCGTTAGCCTTCTTGGCAAAGGCGGTGAGCGCCTCGGCGAGCGGGCTGAACCACTTGCCGTTATAAATAAGATCCGCATAGTCGACAGCGAGCTTCGACTTCATGTGTGCCGTCTCCTTGTCAAGCGTCAGCATCTCGAGCTGCTCGTGGGCAAAGTAGAGGATTGTGCCGCCCGGGGTCTCATAGATGCCGTGGTCCTTCATGCCGATGAGCCGGTTCTCGACGATATCGAGAATGCCGATGCCGTTTGCGCCGCCGAGCTCGTTGAGCTTCGCGATGATCTTGGAGACCTTCATCTTTTCGCCGTTCACGGCTACGGGCACGCCCGCTTCAAAGTCGACGGAAACTTCCGTGGCCACATCAGGCGCCTTATAGGGCGAGACGCTCATCTCGAGGAACTTGTCCTTATCGAGGTCCGGCTCGTTTGCCGGGTCTTCGAGGTCCAGGCCCTCATGGCTCAGGTGCCAGAGGTTCTTATCCTTGGAGTAGTTCGTCTCTCTCGAGATTTTGAGCGGCACATGGTGCGCTTCGGCGTAGTCGATCTCTTCATCTCTCGACTTGATCTCCCACTCTCTCCACGGCGCGATGATCGTCATGCCAGGGGCAAAATACTGAATGCCGAGCTCGAACCGGACCTGATCGTTTCCCTTGCCGGTGCAGCCGTGGGCAATTGCGTCCGCGCCTTCGGCGAGCGCGATCTCGGCCAGCTTCTTGGCGATGATGGGTCTTGCGAACGCCGTGCCGAGCAGGTACTTTTCGTACTTCGCGCCCATCATGATCGACGGCACGATGATATCGTCGCACATCTCATCCGTGAGGTCGGCCACGATCAGCTTGCTCGCGCCGGTCTTGATGGCCTTTTCCTCGAGACCTTCGAGCTCGTCGCCCTGCCCCACATCGGCGGCAACGGCAATGATTTCAGGATCGTTGTAGTTTTCCTTCAGCCAGGGAATAATGACCGATGTATCCAGACCGCCGGAATAGGCGAGAACGATTTTCTTGATGGTTTCCTTTTTCATGGTGTTGCCTCCGTGTGTCATATTTTATGGATAAATATTATATCTTTTTGCATAAAAATTCAATACGCATCCTGCACAAATCCCACGCAAATTTTTCTGCCGTTTTGCATATATCGAAATAAATTCTGCATAAATTTCTGCATATACGCATATTTATTCGTAAAATAAAAAAATATACCGGCAAGCGCCTGCCTGCCGGTATAAAGCATACACTATTCAGCGAATAAAATTTGTGCGCTGGAAGGGCTCGACGGCGGGCGGATTCACACCCGCGTCCTTTCCGGCCTCGATGCACGAAAGGAGCCACGCCATATTGCGGCCCAGCGCGCGCATGGTCTGAAGGCCCTCTAAATCCTGCTCCACATCCTGCGCGTTTGCACCGTGCACCATGTTCCAGTACTGGCTCGAGACGATCGGCATGTGCGAAATGCCGGGATATTTTAAAAGCTGCTCATAGGCCGCCGAATTGCCGCCGCGTCTTGCCGCCGTGACGACTGCCGCGGGCTTGAAGCGGAAGGTCTCCGCGCTGGCTGAGTAAAATACCCGGTCCAGAAAAGACGTCATGTTGCCCGAGGCTGCCGCATAGTGGACAGGGCTTCCGAAGACAAAGCCGTCCGCCGTTTTCGCCTTCCCGGTAAATTCCGCGACCACGCCCCCAAACACGCACGCGCCGGTTTTCCGGCAGCCGCCGATGGGCTCGTTTCCGATCCAGAAGATCTCGGTCTCCACACCGGATGCCTGCAAGGTTTTTTCAACCTCCTGCAGAGCCCTGTTCGTGCTGCCGTTTTTGTGCGGACTGCCGTTGACCAACAATACCTTCATAACACATGCTCCTTCCTCAAAAAGCTTACCCCTATTTTGCCGAATTTCTGTCTGCTTGTCAAGCGCACGCCGTCTTCATGAAATCTTAAGATTTTTCCGCATTGTTTCTTAAGCGCATTTTCTGTATGATAAGTACAAGTGAAAGCAAGGAGAACAGCAGATATGTACAATATTTTAGTGTGTGACGATGAAAAGGACATCGTCTCGGCGCTTACGATCTATTTGCAGGCCGAGGGCTATCAGGTCTTCGGCGCGTCAAACGGCCTGCAGGCGCTCGAGACCTTACGCCATGAGCAGATCCACCTCGTGCTGCTCGATATCATGATGCCGGGGCTGGATGGTCTTCATACCATGCAGCGCCTGCGCGAGTTTTCCAATGTCCCCGTCATTCTGCTTACGGCAAAATCCGAGGACAACGACAAAATCCTCGGCCTCACTGCCGGGGCGGACGACTATGTGACAAAGCCCTTTAACCCCATCGAGGTCATGGCGCGCGTGAAATCGCAGCTTCGGCGGTATTTACAGCTCGGCGGCGGCGCAGTTCGCTCGAATGTGCTTCATATCGGCGGCATTGAGCTCGATGACGACGCGAAAACCGTGAAGTTAGACGGCGAAGCAGTGAACCTCACGCCCAAGGAATATGATATTCTGCGCTTTCTGATGCAGAACCCCGGCAAGGTCTTTTCCCCGAGCGAAATTTATCGCCGCGTCTGGGACGATCTGCCGCTCAACGCGGACAACGCCCTCGCCGTCCATATCCGTCACATCCGGGAAAAAATCGAATATCCCCCCGCCGAGCCCCGGTACTTAAAAGTCGTCTGGGGCAAGGGCTACAAAATGGAGGCTGATCCCCGATGAAATCACTTCAAAGTAAGCTTTGGGCGAAGATCACGGCGCTGCTGCTGCTGACGGTCTTTGCCATCGTGCTCTTTTTCAGCGGCTTCGGCGTGCTGTATCTTGCCGATCAGGGCGGCTACAGCAATCCCGAGGGCTTTGCGGAGGACCACATTGCAGGAAACGCGTTCTACAGCGCAATGAACACCGCCGCCGACTATTATTCCGCCGTTTTGCAGCAAAGCTCGGGCGGCAGCGGCTCGGCGCTTTCGTATTACGAGCAGCAGTTCTCCCGCGAAAACAGCAACTTTTTCTTCACCGTGCAGGACGATACCGGCAAAATCGTCTTCGAAAGCTCCGATCAGGACGAAACGTATCAGTATATGCGCAGCCAGGAGCAGTATCTGTCCTACAACTGGCGCGACGTTGTGGAGGATGACCACGTCTTTGCTTCCGAAGAAGAATACCAGACCTACCTTGATTCCCTGCAAAAGCAGAACTTCAACATCAACGACGCATATATCACGGAATATATCTACGCAGACGAAACAGCTGCCGCCAGTCAGACGGAAACGTCTGTCTCAGAAGCGCTTGTGACCGACGATACCGAAGCGGAAGCCGCGTCTGCACCCGAGCCCGACGAGGCAGGCGCCGTGCGCGAGGTCCACGCCTACATTTCCTATCAGCGCTTTGACTATCAGCACGTGACCATCACCGGCTACATCCGAAGCCCCCTGACGGCGAAGGACGATATCTATCAGGAGTCGTATTATTCGAACCTTCTGGTGGAAAACAGGCATGTCCTGATTGCCGTCGCCGCCGTTTCGTTTGCCGTGTGCCTGGCGCTGCTTGTCTTCCTGCTGTGCGCGGCTGGTCACAAGGAAGGCGTCGAGGGCATCCACCTCAACTGGGTCGACCGGATTCCGCTGGATTTGTACCTCGTCCTTGCCTTTACCGCCGGAGCGTGTCTGCTTGCTTTCGGCGTTGATCTGACTAATTCGAGCATCGCTATCGCGATTTTCGTCATCGCGGTGCTGCTGGTCTTCGCGGTGCTGCTCGTGATGAGTGTTCTGATGACGCTTTCAACGCGCTTTAAATCCGGCGCGTTCTGGAAAAACACGCTTGTTTATCGCTGCTTGCGCCTGCTTTTCCGCATGGGAAAGGGCCTCAAAGACGGTCTTTCCTACTGCGCGAAGCATCTGCACCTGTACTGGCAGGCAGGCTTGATCTTCGTCGGTGTGAGCCTTGCCGAGCTGTTCGTTCTCGCGGCGTTCAGCCGCAGCGGGGTTGTCGTGATCTGGGCGATTGCCAAGCTCGCAGAAGCGCCGCTGCTCGTCCTGCTCGCCGTCAGCCTGCAAAAGCTCAAGGCGGGCGGTGAGGCGCTCGCAGCAGGAAATCTCAACGAAAGCGTCGATGTCAATCACATGTACGGCGTTCTGAAACACCACGGAGAAAACCTCAACTCCATCGCGCAGGGCATGCAGAAGGCGGTGCAGCAGCAGTTAAAGTCCGAGCGTTTCCGCACGGACCTCATCACAAATGTCTCGCACGACATCAAAACGCCGCTGACCTCGATCGTGAACTACGTGGATCTGCTCAAAAAGGAGGACGTGCAGCCGGAGAAGGCGAAGGAGTATATCGCCGTTTTAGACCGGCAGTCCGCACGGCTCAAGAAGCTGACCGAGGATTTGGTGGAAGCCTCGAAGGCCTCGAGCGGCACGCTGCCGGTGCATCTGGAAGCGGTCGATGTGAATGTGCTTCTTTCGCAGGTCTCGGGCGAGTACCAGAGCCGGTTTGAGCTCTGTAAGCTCGAGCCCATTGTGAAGCTCTCTTCCGAAGATCCGCAGATTCTGGCGGACGGAAAGCTTCTGTGGCGTGTATTTGATAATCTTCTCAGCAATATCTGCAAATACGCCATGCCCGGCACGCGCGTCTATTTTACAAGCGAGGTGCAAGACGGACGCGTGAGCATCAGCTTCAAGAACATCTCAAACTATCCCCTCGATATCACCGCCGATGAGCTTCTTGAGCGCTTTGTGCGCGGCGACTCGTCCCGCTCGACGGAAGGAAGCGGCCTTGGCCTGTCGATCGCCCAGAGCCTGACCGGCCTTCAGAAGGGCACGTTCGACCTCGTTGTCGACGGCGATCTCTTTAAGGCCAATCTCTCGTTCCCGCTTTTAAACGCTTGAGTGCGTTCCCAGCGCCCCGGATTTTCCGGGGCACATTTTTTCTGCCATTGCCTCTTGACAAATAAACATCTTGTGCTATTATAAACATGTGCTTAGAAAATAAACTTTTGTCCGGCGGTGAAACAATGACAGAACGTGAAACTGAAATATTCCGTATCATCCAGCAGAACCCCGCCATCTCGCAGAACGAGCTGGCCGCGAAGCTGAATCTCGCCCGGAGCTCGGTAGCCGTCCACATCGCAAATTTGCAGAAGAAGGGCTACATTCTCGGCAAGGGCTACATTGTAAATGAAAGCGCGTACGTGCTCGGCGTCGGCGCGGCGAACGTGGACATCCACGGCCGGTCGAAAAAGCCCATCGTTATGCACGACTCCAACCCCGGCCACATGAATACCTCGGCCGGCGGCGTGACCAGAAACGTCTGCGAGAATCTCTCGCGCCTCGGCGTGAGCGTGAAGCTCATCTCCGCCGTCGGAACGGACGTGTACGCTGACCAGATCCGCCGCGAGTGCCAGTCGGCCGGCATCGACATTTCAAACCTCTACGTCGCAGACGGGAAAGCGTCGTCGACCTACATGTCCATGATCGACGCAGACGGCGATATGTTCGTCGCGCTCTCCGATATGACGGTTTTGCAGGGCCTGCCCCTGAGCTTTCTCAGCGGCAAGCAGAGCCTCATTCGCGGCGCGCGGCTCGTTACGTGCGACCCCAGTCTTTCGGAAGAGGCGATCTGCCGCCTGCTTGATCTTTGCGAGGGCGGGCCGGATGTGTACGCAGACCCCGTCTCCACGGCCTACGCCAGAAAGCTTGCCCCCTATATCGGGCGGCTGCACACCGTCAAGCCCAACCGGATGGAGCTTGAGATCCTGGCCGGTCAGGAAATCCGCGACGAGCTGAGCCTTTATAACGCGTGCGAGAAGGTTCTGAATAAGGGCCTGCACCGCATCTTCGTGAGCCTCGGCACCGAAGGGTGCCTCTACATGGATCAGGAAGGCCGCATGCTCCGCCGCAAGCTCCGTCCCTTCGAGCACATGGTCAACGCCACCGGTGCGGGCGACGCATTCACCGCCGCCATGATCTACGCCACACTCGAGGACATGCCCATTGAGTCCGTCATGGACTACGCCATGGCCGCCGGCATTGCCGCCATCGGCCACGAGAGAACCATCAACCCCCAGATGAGCATTTCGCTTCTGGAATCTATTTTAAAGGAGTACAAACAATGAATCTGCATGAATATCTGTCCGTCGCACCCGAAATCGCCGAAGCCATTGCGCAGGGAAAGCCCGTTGTCGCGCTGGAATCCACCATCTTGAGCCACGGCATGCCGTATCCGGAGAACGTGGAATTTGCCCACAAGGTCGAAAAGATCGTCCGTGAGGAGGGCGCGATCCCCGCAACGACCGCGATCATCGGCGGCAAGCTGAAGGTCGGCCTGAATGACGAAGAGCTCCTCACGATGTGCAAGGCTGAAAACGTCGGCAAGGTCAGCCGACGCGACGTGGCTGTGTATCTCGCGACCGGCCAGACCGGCGCAACGACCGTTGCAACGACGATGATCATCGCGAGCCTGGCCGGCATCCGCTTCTTCGCAACCGGCGGCATCGGCGGCGTGCACAGAGGCGCAGAAAAGACGATGGATATTTCCGCCGACCTGCAGGAGCTGGCCAACACCCCCGTCTGCGTCGTCTGCGCGGGTGCAAAGAGCATTCTGGACCTCGGTCTGACGCTCGAGTACCTCGAGACCTACGGCGTGCCCGTTCTCGGCCTTCGCACCGACGAGCTGCCCGCGTTCTATTGCCGTACCTCCGGCTACAAGCTGGACTACAACTGCCAGGATGAACAGACCGTCGCCAAGATCATGAAGACCAAGTGGGACGTGGGTCTCAAGGGCGGCGCCGTCGTCGGCAACCCCATTCCCGAGCAGTACGCAATGGACCCCGATTATATGAACGGTATCATCGAGAAGGCTGTCGCACAGGCCAACGCCGAGCACATCCACGGCAAGGCTATCACCCCGTTCCTGCTGGCCCACATCAAGGACATGACCGGCGGCAGCTCGTTCGCTGCAAACCTCGAGCTGGCCTATAACAACGCCCGCGCCTGCTCCAAGATCGCCTGCGCCTACGCAAAGCTGTAAGCGGAAATTCCCAACACGCATGAGCCCCGGAGGAACGTTCCTCCGGGGCCTTTTTGCTTTGACCACGGTTCTGTTTCCGGGCTGTCACCCAACTGTATCCGCATTGTAACGCGGCGTTTCTAGTTTTTTCATAATTTTCGTGTATACTATAGGCTATGAAATTTCAGGAGGGATGAGACATGCCGGATTGCCGCGCGCCGGTTGCGGTGTTTGACTCGGGACTTGGCGGGATCAGCGTTCTGCGTGAGCTGGTGCGGACGCTTCCGCGGGAAAACTATCTCTATTTTGGAGACTCCCTCCACGCGCCCTACGGCACAAAAACGCCGCAGGAGGTTATTAGCCTCAGCCTGCAGGCGGCGGACAGGCTTCTCTCGCAGGGCGCAAAGGCGCTCGTCGTCGCCTGCAACACGGCAACCAGCGCCGCCATCCGGACGCTGCGGAAAACGTATCCGGACCTCTCGATCGTCGGCACGGAGCCCGCCATCAAGCCCGCCGTCGAGCGCCACCCGGGCGGTCGCATCCTCATGCTGGCTACGGCCATGACCGTCCAGGAGGAAAAATTTCAGCATCTCAAGGCGCAGTATGACGAGCAGGCGCAGATCATCCCCATCGCGTGCAGCGGCCTGATGGAATACGTCGAGCAGGGGATCTTACGCGGGGCGGAGGTCGAGGGATACCTTCTTGACAAGCTCGAGCCGTATCTCAAGGTCCCCATTGACGCGGTCGTGCTGGGCTGTACGCACTATCCGTTTTTGCGCGGGGCCATCCGCCGCATCGTGGGACGAAGGCCCGAGATCATCGACGGAAGCATTGGCATCGCCCGGCAGCTTGAGCGCAGGCTCGAAGAGCAGGGACTTTTGAATCCCGGAGACGTGTCCGGCAAAGTAGAATTTCAAAACTCGCTCGATGAGCCGGAGATTCTGGGGCTCATGCAGGCGCTGTTCCACTATGAGGACGAAGCGCCGTAATCGACCCAAAAATTGAAAATCGAAAAAATCAGCCGTCCGAAAGAAAAACAATCTTTCAGGTGGCTGACAATTTTTCAGTGTATAAACATGGCATATAATTTGGAAAACGAAAATTTGTGCAACTTTTCCGTTTGCGTTTCCGGCAGAAAATCTGCTATAATTAAGATACAGAAAGTTGGATTTTGCGGGAAACGGAGGATGCGATGTTTACACCGGGCGATTATGTGGTTTACAGTATCGAGGGCGTGTGCCGCGTGGAGGAAGCGGGTCGGCTGAATGTACCGGGGCTCGAGCGCGGGCGGGACTATTATCGTCTTACGCCCTATTACCGCGGCGGTGTGATCTACACCCCCGTCGGCGGCAAGGCGACCATCCGCCCGGTCATGACGAAGACTGCCTTACAGGCGCTTTTGCCGGAGCTTCCCGGTCTTCCGGAGCTGACGGACGTTCCGACGGATATCAAGCAGCAGTCGGGCTTCTACCGGGAGATTCTTGCCGCGCACGATTGCAGAAAGCTGCTCCAGCTCTGCAAGACCATCTACAACAAGCAGAAGCAGCTCGCCGCCCGGCGCAGAACCGTCAGCGCCACCGAGCTTCGCAGCTGGAAAACCGCCGAAGAAATGCTCCATCAGGAGTTTGCCTTTGTCCTCGGCAAGCAGCCGTCTGAGATCAAGGCCTATCTGGAAGATGCGTTTGCGTCCTGAAAACCGGAATCCTTCTAACATGCATAAAAAGGGGTCGATGCATACCGCACCGACCCCTTTCTTGTTTCTATGTTACCCGGAACGACTGCGCGAGCAGGCGCAGAATAAAGGCGGAAAAATCGCTTTCAAACGAAAACACGAAGCGCTCACCGTCTTCAATTTCGTGGCAGGAGATGAGTTTTCTTGCTTCGCTGACCCAGACCGCCATGTTACTGCACCCCCTCAATCAGTTCTGCCCAGACGGAGGCGGGCTGACCGGCAGACAAGCTGAGCGAATAGCTGTAGGTTCCGTCCGACCAGATGCCAAGCGTATAGCTGTCCCGCTCGCCCTTCAGGGTGACGGCGCAGCCGTTTACGGTGAAGCTTTCTTTCGCGGGGTATTCGTTCCAGTCGCCGGAATTGTCCTCTTCTCCAAGAGACTGCCGGAAACATGCCGTGCTGCCGCCGTTTGCGTAATCGATCTGCGCCATCTCGCCCCAGTAGGAGGTATAATAGATGCTCTGCGGGAAGAACGGGAGGCTCTGCGCCGATTTTACCGGGAAGCCGACGGCCTCGCTCAGTTCCTCTTTTGATGCCACCTCGACCATGCCGTTTACGATCGTCGTCTCGGATCCCTCCGGCGCGGGGCTGGAAATGAGCTTTGGCAGCGCCGCCGCGCCCACGAGCAAAACAGCAAGGCACGCGGCCAGCGCGGCAAAACGGCGGAGCCGGTTCGGCTTTTTGCAGGGCTCGGCCATCTGCGTCTTGACGTTTTGTAAGATCCGCGCGCGCATCTCAGGTGTTACTTCGAGCTTTTCCATCACTTCATCGTATTTCATCAAAGTCGTACGCCTCCTTTAAAATCTCGCGCAGCAGCGTCCTTCCACGATGCAGATCGGAACGGACGGTCGCCTCGCCGCGCTGCAAAATTTCCGCGATCTGCTTTGTCGAGTAGCCTTCATGGTAAAACAGGTGGACCGGCGCGCGGTATTTTTCGGGAAGGTCGCGCACGGCCTGCCAGACGAAGGACAGATCGTCCCGGTTTTCTGCGACCAGCTCGTCGTTTAATTCATCCGCCGCGCGCACGGCGTTATAGGACAGCCGGTTTTTGCTGAGATTGCCCGCCACGCGCAAAAGCCACGCCTTTTCATGCGCTTCGCTTTCAAACGCGGGCGCGGTCTTTAAAAACTGCACGAGCGTATCCTGCAAAACCTCCTCGGCATCCTCCATATTATGAAGATACGAGTAGGCATAGCGCAGAATCGCGTTTCCGTGCGTGTCCAGAATCTCGGCCGCACGGGCGTTAACATCGGCCTGCGCATCCTCTCGCGCGGGATTTGCCGCAAGCAGCTTCGCCGCGAACAAATTCCGGACGGTTTTCAAAGCTTGCGCGCCCGCTTCCCAGAACCGGCTTAAAACCGGCGCAGGCGCAAATCGTAACACTGCTTCCATCATGCTCTCCCTCAAATGGCCGCACGGGTTTCCGTGCGGCCATTTCGTTTTACTGAATGTTCGAAACGAGCGCGGCCATGTCGCTCTGGCCGATCGCGTTTTCTACGCTCAGCGCGTAGCTGTAATCGCCATTCGTCCAGATGGCAAGCTTCACAAGGCCGTTTTCGCCCTTCATCGTGACGCTCACACCGCCTGCGTCGACAGTTTCGGTTTCGGCGTACTCGTTGTAATCGCCGGAAACATCGTCTGCGCCCGGGGCCTTGCGGATGCGTGCGGTCTCGTCCTCGCCGGACGCGTAGATGATCTCGAACATCACGTCGCCGTCAGCGCTCAAGACGCGGTAGGATTTTTCCGAGCAGCCGGAAATCTTGTCCGGCACAGTGAGATCGAAGCCTGCGGCCTGCACGGCATCGTCCTTCGAATCATAATCCGTCCACGGATTCGGGATCTGAACGTTTTCGGTTTCGGCGGTTTCCGCCTGTGCGTTCTTGCTGTCGGCTGTTTCGGTCTGCGCGGGCTGATCGGGCTTGGCGGCGGGCTTTGCGCTCTGCGAGCAGGCGGCAAAGCTCAAAAGCATGGCTGCGGTTACGGTAAAGATCAAAAGCTTTTTTATGATATGTGTTCCTTTCAACTGTAAGTTTTTCGCGGTTATCAACCGTTTCTATCCTGTATACAGTTGGGGAATCGGAATTGTTGCAGCGTTTTGAAAAAATTTTTTTAAAAATCGGAGAAGTTTTTATCTGCCGGTTCTGCGCAAGGCCGGACGCAGCTTACGCGTCCTCCTTCACGCACGCAAGGAATTTTCTCAGGTGCGCGCGGCCCTCTGCCGTGCATTTGTACACGCCCGCGCATTCGAGCACCTGCGCGAAGACCTGCCCGATCTCGAACCGGATGATCTCCTCGGCATTGTCGGCATCAAATTCCGGGTGTCGTTTCATAAAGCCTTCTGCCCAGTCGGCGTGCTTGGCGAGGTCTTCATTTTCGCGGAGATTTTCGCCGTTCAGAAGCGCCGCCCGCAGGTCAGCCATCTCTTTTTTGAGTCTGCCGGGCAGGACCGCCAGACCCATGACCTCGATGAGGCCGATGTTCTCCTTTTTGATGTGGTGCAGCTCCTCGTGCGGATGGTACAGACCCATCGGGTGTTCTTTCGTCGTCAGGTTATTCCGCAGCACAAGGTCAAGCTCGTACTTGCCGTTCCGCATCCGCGCGATCGGCGTGATCGTGTTGTGCGGCTCACCGGCTGTTTCCGCGAAGATCATCGCCTCGGGGTCGGAATACTTGCGCCACTTCGCCAGAATCCTGCCCGCCAGCTCACAGAGCTGGTTTTTGTTACTGGAGTTCAGGCGCAGCACCGTCATCGGGTACTTCACGACGCAGCAGGAAACGTCCTCGAAACCGGGGACGTCGAACGAAAATTCTGCGCCTGCCCGTTCCATCGGGAAGGTGTGATGTCCGCCCTGGAAATGCTCATGGGCCAGAATGCTGCCGCCGACGATGGGGAGGTCTGCGTTGCTGCCGAGGAAATAATGCGGGAACTGCTCGACAAAGCTGAAGAGCTTGTCAAAGGCAGCCCGGTCAATGACCATCGGTGTGTGCTGGGTGTTCATCACAATGGCATGCTCGTTGTAATAGACATACGGTGAATACTGGAAGCCCCAGGGCTGGCCATTCACCGTGACCGGCATCACGCGCAGATTCTGCCTTGCCGGGTGCGAGATCGTCCCCGCATAGCCGACGTTCTCCACGCAAAGAAGACACTTCGGATACCCCGACGCTTTTTTGAGCTTCGCCGCCGCAATATCGCGTGGGTCTTTTTCCGGCTTCGAGAGATTGATCGAGATTTCGAGTTCGCCGTACTTCGTCTGCGCCGTCCAGCGCTCGTCCTTTGCGATGCGGTCGCGGCGGATGTAGTTGCAGTCCTGGCTGAGCTTATAGAAGTAGTCGGTTGCCGCCTTCGGGGACGTTTCATAGAGCGAGCGGAACGTATGGATGACTTCCGAGGGCTTCGGCGTGACGCAGCCCATGAGCTTCGTGTCGAACAGGTCGCGCTCCGCGATGGTATCCGCGATCAGTCCCTGTTCGGCGGCGTAATCGCACAGCAGATTCAGGCATGCCGGAAAGTCGTAGTGCGCCGTCTGCTTTTCATAGCTCTCGAGCTTCAGCTCCGCAAGGAGCGCGTTTCTCGCGAACGTCTCGTCGAGCGCGTCCAGCAGGCCGCAATTTTTCGCGTAATCCAGCAGCGAATCGAGCGCCGCATACACAGCTTCCAGTTTCATAAAATAGCCTCCTGACATATTCCATGATATGACGTTTGAAAAACCTGATTTTACGACCACATCATAATCGCATTTTCCCCACGTGTCAAGGCGCAGCATATATTCCGCTGAACGGCGCGTTCTGCTATCTCTCCACGATTCTGGACGGATGCACGAAGCAGGTCCTTTCTTATGTGCTGAGCGAGTCTCTGGAGGTGGATTTTGTGCTGGAAACGGTACAGAAAATGGTACATCAGCATGGAATTTCGCTGAAAAAAGAGACAATCCTGCACAGCGACCAGGGCTGCCATTACACCTGCATCAAGTTCATTCAGCTCGTGAAAAACAGTAGCCTGCGGCAGTCAATGTCGCGGAAGGGAAATTGCTGGGACAACGCGCCGCAGGAGAGCTTTTTCGGACATATGAAGGACGAGTTGGCGGAGAAGATTCCAAATTGGACGTGCTTTGCGGATGTGCAGCGGTCAATCGACGACTGGATGGACTACTATAACAACGACCGATACCAGTGGGATCTGGCAAAGCTCTCGCCGAACGAGTATTACCGATATCTGACAACCGGCAGCTATCCATGCTAGCGGAATGGGTCACCTTATTTTGTCCTTGACTTGGGGAGCAGTTTAGTTCCCATTTGGGTCAGGTTTGGGTCAAACGGAAAAGTCACAAAATTCTCCATCGGGAAAAGTTCTGAAAACGCAGAAAAATCCGGCTGAAATCGGAAGATTTCAGCCGGATTTGGTCGGAGTGTCGGGATTCGAACCCGAGGCCTCTTGGTCCCGAACCAAGCGCGATACCAAACTTCGCCACACCCCGTCAGCCCGATTATTATAGTAAGGAACTCCTGCTTTGTCAAGAGGAAATTCTGAGCTTTTGCAAATTGAATGAAAAATCCTGCCGTGACTCCTGGCTTTACACATGGGAGATGTTGTGATATACTCGACATATACCGCAAATCAGGAGGCGAGTATATGCCAAGACCGCAAAAACGTCGAAAGATCTGTAAGGAGCCTGCCTTTGCGCAGTTTTCTCCGGACAGCGCGCCGAAGGCGGATGCCGTCGTGCTGACGGTGGATGAATTTGAGGTCGTTCGTCTGGTCGATCTGGAAAAGCTGACCCACGAGATGTGCGCCGAACGGATGGAGATATCCCGGACGACCGTGACGGAAATTTACGAAAGCGCCCGGGAGAAGATCGCGGACTGCCTGGTCAACGGCAAACGGCTGGTGATCTCCGGCGGCAACTACCGGCTCTGCGAGGGAAAGACCTGCGGCTGCGGCTGTGGGTGTGCCGACTGCCGGTGCGGCTGCTGCCGTACAGAAAAATAAACGTCGGGAGGAAACCGTATGAACGAGCGTACCCAGCAGGCATACCTGTCCATACTCCAGGAGGAGCTGATCCTTGCGACCGGCTGTACGGAGCCGATCGCCATTGCCTATGCGGCGGCAGAGCTGCGCGAGCTTTTGGGCTGCCGCCCGGAGCGCGTCCGGGCGGAGGTCAGCGGAAACATTCTGAAGAACGTGAAAAGCGCCGTCGTGCCGAATACCGGCGGACTGAAGGGCATCGAGTCGGCCATTGCCGCCGGAATTGCCGCCGGAGCGGCGGGTAGGGGATTGCAGGTGATGGCGGAGGTGTCGGAGGAGCACACGCAAGAAATTCTGGAATATCTCCGCAAAACGCCGATCGAGGTCTGCTGCGCGGAGACGCCTTGCATTCTGGACATCCGCCTTTCCGGCTGGGCGGGCGAAAACAGCGCCTGCGTTCGGATCGCCAATAACCACACGAATCTTGTGTATAAGGCAAGAAACGAAGAAGTTTTGCTCGATCTGCCGGTCTCCGCGTCTGCGGAGGAGCGGCTGACGGATAAATCCTGCCTGAACGTTGAGGACATCGTGCGCTTTGCCGATACGGTCGATCCGGCGCTGTTGGAGCCGGTGCTGGAGCGGCAGATCCGGTATAATTCCGCCATCGCCGAGGAGGGC
>ERZ772882.2082-NODE-2082-length-19195-cov-3.036364_pt1 | contig 19195 bp, 14 predicted proteins | sample MGYA00580576_ERZ772882 | MGnify/ENA primary metagenome ERZ772882 (study PRJEB29015, sample SAMEA2737658) | human gut metagenome | biome: human gut; feature: human-associated habitat; material: faeces | place: China | collected 2012 ... | reverse complement strand
ACTGGAAAGTCTGATTAAGTGCGGCGCCTTGGATGATTTAGGTTGTAATCGAAGGCAAATGCTGGCTTCCGTTGCTATTGTCTTGGATACGCTGGAAGCGGATAAAAGAAAAAATGTAGAAGGACAAATCGGCTTTTTTGATGTGATTCAAACAGATGGTTCTTCGGTAGAAGAGTTTGTGCCTGAACCAATGCCCGATATCAGTCAGAGTGAAAAACTGATTATGGAAAAAGAAGTAACGGGAATGTATTTGTCAGGGCATCCAATGTCAGAATATTTACCTGTGTATGACAAAATAGGAGCGCGTAAAATAGGGGATATTTTGGAAGATATACGAGAGCAGGCAGGTATGTATCATGATGGTGATACCGTGACTTTGCTTGGCGTATTTACTTCTGTCAAAACAAAAATCACAAAAAATAACAGCACAATGGCATTCGTTATGCTGGAGGATATTTATGGTTCTATGGAATTATTACTGTTTCCAAAGGTGTTGGCACAATATTCACAGCTGATTACAGAAGGAAATATCGTTCGAGTGGTTGGAAGATTGAGTACTTCGGAAGAACAGGATACAAAATTAATCTGTGAGGCTGTGTTTGAGGCTCCGGACAAAAACGGAGAAATGGCACAATCATCAAAAGAAAGAAAGAATCCTCCCGGTTTATATTTGAAGGTAAACAGCAAAGAGGATACGGCGTATAAAAAAGCCATGCAATATATTGCCATATTTGATGGCACGATGCCGCTGCATATTTATTTTAAAGATGAGAAAAAGTTATTTCATGCTCCTGTTTCTCAGCGTGTTGATGTGAACCAACCATTGGTGAATGCGCTGGAAGATGTATTGGGCGAAGAAAATATTGCTGTAGTAAAGTGAACGTTCTGTTCATACGATATATCAAACAGCAGACAGTAAAGGATGAATGATTATGGAACAAAAAACCATTGCAGTACTGACCAGCGGGGGAGACGCCCCCGGCATGAATGCAGCGGTACGCGCCGTTGTGCGTACTGCGATTGCAAATGACTTGCGTGTGCTGGGAGTACGACGTGGATATGATGGTCTGATTCATGGTGACATGATTGCCATGAATTTGAGAAGTGTTTCGGATATTATTCAAAATGGAGGAACTGCTTTATTCACTGCAAGAAGTCCTGCTTTTATGACGGAAGAAGGACAAATGCAAGCGGTTAATACATGCAAAAAGTGTGGCATTAGCGGAGTTGTTGTTATTGGCGGAGATGGTTCTTTCCGCGGTGCAAAAGCCTTATGCGAAAAAGGAATCCCATGTATAGCGATTCCCGGAACCATAGACAATGATATTGCTTGTACAGATTACACCATTGGATTTGACACAGCTATGAATACAGCTGTTGAAATGGTGGATCGGTTACGTGATACAACGGAGTCTCACAATCGCTGCAGCGTTGTAGAGGTCATGGGGAGAAGATGCGGCGATATTGCTTTAGAAACCGGAATTGCAGTAGGCGCTACCTGCATTTTGGTTCCTGAAATTGCTTACGATTTTGAGCGCGATATTCTGAATAGAATGGAATTCACCAGTAAAACAGGAAAACATCATTTTATTGTGGTGGTTGCCGAAGGTGTAGGTCATGTATCTGACATTGCAAAACAAATAGAAGCACACACAGGCATTGAAACACGTCCCACAGTATTGGGACATGTGCAGCGAGGCGGTTCGCCCACCTTGCGAGACCGTGTGGTAGCAAGCCAGATGGGGTACCATGCAGTAAAATTACTGCATGAGGGAATGTCAGGCAGAGTGGTTGTAATGAAGGAAAACAAAATTGCTGACTTAGATATAGCGCAAGCATTGGAAATGAAACGTCCGTTTGATGACGAATTGTATCGGATTGCAATGACAATTTCTATTTAATTTATAAAAACATAGAAGCAGTTGTTTACATTCATTTCTCTATCGCAAATATCAGAATTGGTATATTTGGAATAAATCAACCAAAACTCTTAGTACAGCAATGCTTTACTGGGAGTTTTTTACTTTTAGAAAGGAGGTATGCAGTTGGCATATGTTTTATTAATCATAGGGTTTATTTTTTTGGTAAAGGGAGCAGATTTCTTTGTAAGCGGAAGTTCTTCCATAGCTCGTTTTTTCAAAATTCCAAGTTTTATTATCGGACTGACAATTGTTGCATTTGGAACAAGTGCTCCTGAAGCAGCAGTCAGTATCACAGCAGCATTTAAAGGTCAAAATGATATTGCATTGGGTAACGTTGTCGGCTCAAATTTGTTTAATTTGCTTGCAGTAGTTGGTATTTGTGCTTTAATAAAACCAATCGGTGTGAAAACATCCATTTTAGCCAAAGAATTTCCTTTTTCCATTTTAGCTACCGTTGCGCTGTTATTAATGGGGCTGGATGTATTTTTTGGCGGTGGAGATTCGAATCTACTGTCCCGTAATGAAGCGTGGGTATTAATTTTATTTTTTTGTATTTTTGTATTTATGCTGGTTACTTCCGCATTATCTGCTAGAAAATCCGGAGAGATTGTTGATTTGGCAGATGACGCGCAGTCTGAGGAAGCGCCCAAAAAGAAGCAGCCGCTTTGGAAAAGCATTCTGCTTGCGGTAGTTGGTCTGGCGGGTATTATTGGAGGAGGGCAGCTGGTTGTCAATTCTGCAAGGGAAATCGCGCTTTCCTTTGGAATCAGTGAAAGTTTAATTGGTTTAACTATCGTTGCAATCGGAACTTCTTTGCCGGAATTGGTTACCAGCATTGTGGCTGCCACAAAGGGGGAAAGCGATATTGCAATTGGTAATGTAGTAGGTTCTAATATTTTTAATATTTTATTTGTTTTGGCACTGTCCGCTGCAATTCATCCAATATCATTCGACCTCAATGCGTTAATCGATTTGGGAATTTTGATTGCAGTCTCTTTGCTTACCTATATATTTGCGATTGCTAAAAAAGGAGTGAATCGCATTGAAGGTGGTATTTTGGTCTCATTATATATAGGATATATGGTGTATATCATATTAAGATAGAAAAGGTATCGGGATAACTCGATACCTTTTTATTTTAAAAATACAATTGATAAGCATAAAATACCAAATTCATGTATATGGTGTGTTATGGGGGAATGTATATGAAATGTTTGGTGTTAACAAGACGTAAGATGCTTACCATGTGTGCCTGCTTTGTAGTGTGCTGTTTGGCAGTTGTATTTTCCGTAAAAGGAATTCAGACAGTACAAACAGCCTATGTGCAAAAGGTACCGATTTATTCTGTTCCAACCCCTGATAAACAGGTGGCTTTGACCTTTGATTGTGCATGGGATATTGACCATACAGCAGAATACATTGAAATACTGCAAAAGTATCAAGTGGAAGCCACCTTTTTTGTTACAGGTGTATGGGCAGAAAAATATACAAATGCAGTAAAACAAATTTCAAAGGCAGGTTATGAAATCGGAAATCTAGGTAACACCTATGAAAGAATTCCGCAGTTGTCTCAAGCCGATATGATGTCAAATTTAATGCAGTGTAATGAAACATTAAAAAAAATCACAGGGAAAACACCTGTATTATTCCGTCCACCTTATGGTGATTATAATGCTCTGTTACTGGATACTGCAAACACATTAGAAATGCAGGCAGTGCAATGGGATATTGACAGCTTTGACCAGCACAATACAACAGCACAGGAAATTGCTGATAAGATTATCAAAGAGGCAAAAAGCGGTTCTATTATTCTTCTGCATAATCGTTCAGCTTTGACGTTGGAAGCACTGCCGTATATCATACAGACGCTGCAAAGTGAAGGCTATGAAATTATCTCAGTCTCTCAGCTTATGAGAAATGCATCTGAGATGCAAGGTGAATAGTTAAAAAATAGCACTGAGTAATAGTGCTATTTTTATTTGGTAAGAAAAGTTTGACACATATTTTCCTGAATTTGACAAATAATAAAGTTTAGATTGAGAGGGGAGAATACGTGTATGATTCCAATTTGTATTTTTGGAAATGATGAAGATGAAACTTTAGGGCAAATTATAAAAAAGGCAATATCACCATTTGGTACCACTGTTTACAACACAGATAAACATTCCGATGAAATGTATGATAACTGTAGTTTCTATATTAAAGAACAGGAGGTCTGTTCTAATTTAAAAAGTCCGGGTGGAATTGCTGTTTTTAAAAAAAGTTTTTTACCGAAAGAGCCGGTGATATTACCGGCTGACTGGGTTGCTATAATAAATTCTAATCATGACAAGCTGAAAGAGCAATTTTGTAAAACAGGACAGATTGTTGTTACCTGTGGCACCAAAGCAACGGATACATTTAGTATATCCAGTTTGGATGAAAATCAAGCCTCTATCAGTTTGCAGAGAACTTTAATTGCAATCAATGGCACTGTGATAGAACCCTGCGAAATCACAATGCATATCACAAAGCCGTATCATCCAAATAAAATTTTGCCTGTTGCAGCTGTCTTGTTGTTAGCAGGCATCCGATGGGACGCTGATTTCAATATATAAAATTTCCAAAAATTTCTTGAATAATAAAATTGGATACGTTCATAATAGTAAGGCAAACGCAAATAAAAAGTTTGAAAAACAAAAGAAAAAGGAGTGCTTATACTATGTCTAAGAATAAAATTGTTGTTCCAGAAGCAAGAGAAGCTATGGATCGTTTCAAAATGGAGGCTGCTGCTGAAGTTGGTGTTAACCTAAAACAAGGTTACAACGGTGACTTAACTTCTAAACAAGCTGGTTCTGTTGGCGGTCAAATGGTTAAAAAAATGATCGAGCAATACGAACAAAGCGCAAAATAAGTTTTGTTGAAATAAAAAAGGCGGTATCCAATCGGATACCGCCTTTTAATATTGTCAATTAAAACATTATCGTTAGAAAACTAATAAATTGTTCTGCATAAAAGATTTATTTATGTACACCTTTACGAAGTTTTTTATTTTTAAATTTTTATAGATAATAAATGTAAAGAACTGTGCAATAATACTTGAAAATTATGCATATGTACATTATAATGAATCCGTATATTACAATATATGTTATTTTGAAAAGGTGTACCTTATCAAATTATAACATTATTGGTATCATTAAAAATTTTGGAGGGGTATGTTATGGCAATGAAACTAACAAAACGCATTTCTTGCGCAGTATTGGTTTTGGCAATGGTATTGTTGAGTTTGAATCTTGCAGTTTTTGCGGCAAATAGCAATTCCTTGCAAGGAACCGGTACACAAGAAGACCCGTATTTGGTTTCTGAAGCTGGACAACTAAAAGAATTGGAAGGCAAAAATGGAATTTATGTAAAATTAACAGCTGATATTGACTTATCTCAAGCTGAATTTGGAGGTAAAGTTGATGGTTGGGCTGATTATTACATCAACAATTTTTCAGGAACCATTGACGGTGACGGACACCGTATTTATAATGCAGGAACAAACAGCACCTTAATTGCAAATTTTGGAGGAGGTGAACTCAAAAACTTCACCTTTGAATTAAGCGGACAACCTGCAACACTCGTATGGAATGCGTATACAGCAGGTATTGATTATAACTACACAGATATCAATATTTCCGGCAGCATTAATTATACCAGCAACAATAACAATGAAAATCCTTTGGTCATTTATGCAGGCGGCAATACAACTCTAACACGTGTAAATGTAAGTGCAAATATTCAGTCACCAACTTATAACAGTATTTTTATTGGTTATACACCATTTGCAAACAGCCATTATAAATTGGTTGACTGTACCTATTCCGGTAATGCTGTTATGAAACAACCTGGTATTATTTTTGCAAATGCTTCTTCCGGTGCTAATTTATTGAATGGAAGCACAGTAGAGGCTTCCGGCTGCAAAATTACAGGTAATATTTTAGGTACTGCTGCAGAACCTAAATTTGTTGGAAGTGTTTCCTATAAATCGGATTATGATGCAGTGGAAGCAGCTGTGAAAGCTGGCTTTACTGTTACAGGCAATATAGCAAAAACAGAGGACTTGTCCGATTATACTTATAAAGTAAATGACAATGGTAATGTAAGAATTGATGTAGCAAGTGAGAATGGCTCTGTTGCTACTTTAAGAGTGATTTCTGAAGTTTATTATAATGTTTATTACCAAGACGGAAGCCAATGGGGTACCATGAAAGCCAATGTAACAGAAGACATTCCTGTTCAGTCCGGTGTTTCTTCCTATTATTCTTCTTTAGGTAAAGTGGATTTCTATGACGGTGACAATGGCAGACAATTTACAACCGGTGTAAACAGTGAACTACAAGCAATTGATGTTGATGGCAGAATTGGTTATGTTATCACCAATAAAGATGACTCTTTGGTTTATAAATTAGGAGCTTTTGATTCTGAAAATAACTGGAGATCTTCTAGCGTAACCGTATTGGCATATGATAAAGACGGCAACTTAATTAACACTGTAAACGGCGGTAGCAGTGAAAGCTTTACGTTCAATATGGAAACAGTACAAACAGAGGCTGGTACTGCTTTATCAGCTGTTCAAGCACCTGCCGGTACATCTTGGGTAAATTCTGCTGCTACAGTAGTAGGGGGCGAACAAATTTGTTTTGCTAAAAAAGATAATACAGTGATACCGGTGAAAGTAGTTGCTGTTCAAAAACCTGTAGTAGATGTACCTGTAATTGATCCTTCTGTTCCGGTAGAAGAAATACAAGTTGGTGTTACTCCTGAAACAGAAAATGAATTAAACGACATTATTTCCGGAAATTCTGATGCTGAAATCAGCACAGAATTACAGCAAAACATTGATGAAGCATTAGCAAGAGGCGATCAAGTAACAATCAGCTTGAAATCTGACAAATTGGAAGGCAATCAAGTACCTGCTGCTGATGCAGAACAAATCACTGAACTTTTGACTGCTCAAACAAGCAATTCAGATAAAATTTTGGCAGTACAACAATACTTTGATTTTTCTGTTCTGGTTTCTGCAAATAACCAAGTAATTGGTGAAATTACAGAGTTAAACAGTTCTAAAATTACACTTCAAATTGCAATTCCTGCTGAATTACAAAAAGAAGGACGTACTTTTGGTGTAGTTCGTGTACATAATGGTGTTGCAGAAGTTTTGAATTCCAGTGTTGAAAATCATATTTTAACTTTTGAAACCAACCAATTCTCAACATATGCATTGGTGTCTTATGATGTAAAAGACAATGGTCAAAATCCTGGTGGAGATGACAACCAAGAAAACAATGGAAATGAAACAGAGAATAATGGTAACGAAGGTAATACGGATAACGGTAATACAGGAGCAAACGGTAACGGAGACAACCCCAACAATATGGTAAGTCCTCAAACAGGAGATACTTCTAACTATATGGTTTTGATTGCCGTTGCAAGTGTTTCTATAGGGGCAATTGCTGTTTTGTTTGTATTAAAAAAGAAACATAACGCTTAATTATTTATTTGATTTATTCATTATTTGACAAAGAAGACCGAATACCAATCTAGTATTCGGTCTTCTTTTGTTTTTGTAACTATATGAAATTGATGTTACGTTAACAAAGTCTTTTTATCTGATTCATAATCAAAACATATAAAATACATATTTTTAGGATAAAATAAAGGACAAGCTATCATGGAATAAAAGCTTATCCTTACATGATAAACAAATTAACTGATATAGTCTTCCAGAATAATTTGAACCTCACCTTGAGAATTTGCTGTAATACCTTTTTTAAGTAATTCTTGGTCTTCTGTTGGCAAAGCACTTAAGGAGACATTAACCTCTTTATAAGGTTGTGTTTCATCATTTAAAAATACACCGATATGTCCATTATATTCTTTAATGGTATAAATATCTGATTGACTTGTCATAGTAGTAATATCGTTGCTATCGTTATGCGATAATGTGCTTTCTTGACTTGAATTGGGATTTGAGGTAAAATGAGTTTGTTCACTAGTAACATTTTCAGATGCATTTTGAGGAATGGTAAGGAATACTACCAGAATGATAATCCCTATCAATAAAACCAAAGCGATACTAAATATGATATAATAGGATTTCTTCAATTTGACCATACCTACCTTTCTTTGATCATTAGATATAACTTTGTATCTTTGGTGCTAGTATGGCTCAAAATTGGAAATATATGCATAGGAAAAATGAAAGATTTGTTTTATTTCAATTATCTGTTCGTTCAGATAATTGCTTGCATTATTGAGGTGAATTGATTGAAAAAATCTGACATTAATCAGTACGGACTAAAACCTGTACCGGACCCAAAAGGAAATAGCACCGGCAAAGCAGCAGGAAAAGCGATTTCCCGTGTGGTAATTACCATTGTGAGTTTGTTTTTTGCTACATTGTTTATCATAGGCATTTTTATGTTCTCTTACATTATGAGTTTAAGAGGAGAAGAAATAGATATTGATTTGCATTCTTTAAACTTAGACTATACAAGTTTTATTTACGTAAATGATGAATCTGGTAATCCTGTAGAATATAAGAGCTTATATGGTGGTGAAAGCAACCGTATTTGGGTAGATTATCAGGATATTCCACAATATATGAAAGATGCAATGGTTGCCATTGAAGATAAACGCTTTTGGGAACATAACGGTGTTGACTGGTGGAGAACATTGGGTGCTGCCACCAACTTATTATCTTCCGGAGGAAGCTTTGGTGGCTCTACCATTACACAACAGTTGATAAAAAACCTTACCGGAGAAAGTGATGTAAGTATTTCCCGTAAATTAAAAGAGATATTCAGAGCAGAAAATCTGGAAAAAAAGTACACCAAAGAAGAAATTTTGGAATGCTATCTCAACGTTGTTAACTTTGGTAGCGGCTGTAAAGGAGTACAAGCAGCAGCAAACCTTTATTATGGAAAAGATATTAAGGATTGCAGCTTGGCAGAATGTGCTGCTATAGCAGGTATTACACAAAACCCGTATGCATATTCTCCTATGAATTTTCCGGACAAGAACAAGGAGCGTCAGCAAACTGTTCTGACAGAAATGTATAATCAAGAAAAGATTACAAAAGAAGAATACGACCAGGCAATGGCTGAGTCTGAAAATATGAATTTTGTATTCCAAGAAGCAACTGAGACAGGGGCAGATGATACCATTAACAATTGGTATATTGATACGATGATTCAAGATGTTGTCTCAGACTTGCAGTCCGAGCTTGGGTATACAAAAGAAGATGCGCAGAATATGATTTACTATGGTGGTCTAAAGATTTATTCTGCTATGGATTCCAGTGCTCAGGAAATGGCAGAAAAAGCAGTAGCTAACGACCGTAACTTAAACAGTGACCCGGACATGCAGTGCGGTGTTTATATGATGGATTATTCCGGTCGTGTACTTGCAATTGTAGGTAGCAGCGATGAAAAAGAAGGTAATATGTGGTTTAACTATGCAACAGATGCAAAGCGTCAACCTGGTTCTTCCTTTAAACCGATTGCGGCCTACGCACCTGCGATTGATAAGGGTATTATCAATTATTCCAGCATAGTTCAGGATGAACCAATACCAAATTATTTTGATGACGGTACTGCAGGTCCGAACAACTATGACCATCAATTCAGAGGTCCTGTAACGGTGCAGTATGCTTTACAGCAATCTTATAACCCACCTGCTGTTAGAGTATATCAACAGTTGGGACCGCAAAACGCCTATAATTTCTTAACACAAAAATTAGGATTTACCTCATTGGTCGGCGGCGGAGTTGACGACAGTAACTTAGGCGTAGCCATTGGTGGTGTGCACGAAGGTGTAACAGTAAAAGAAATGACAGCAGCATTCCAAATTTTTGGAAACGGCGGTCAATATAATGAACCTTATACGTACTACTATGTAGAAGATCATGATGGCAATGTCATTTTAGATAACCGTGATAATATTTCTACACAGGCAATCAAATCTTCCACTGCAACCATTATGCAAAAATTGCTGACAACTGTTGTAACACAAGGTACTGGTACCGGTGCTGGTGTAACAGGCTGGCAAATTTATGGTAAAACCGGTACTACCGATATTGATGACAACAGTTACTTTGTGGGTGGTTCTCCGTATGCTGTTATTGGTGTTTGGACCGGTTATCAAAATCCAAGCCGTTTAAGAAATACGAATGCATCCAAAAGTGTATTTCAAAGTTTAATGGGAGCATATTTAAACACCAAACAATTGAAACAATTTACAACAGATTCTAACGTGACATCTGCTGTTTATTGTACGCAAAGTGGTAATTTAGCTGGTTCTGGCTGTACAAGTACTGCAACCGGCTGGTACGAAAAAAATAACATGCCATCCAGATGTACGCAACATCAAAATACAAATACAACATCGTCCAGTTCTGAAGAGGAAGAAGAGGAGGGATCTTCTAGCAACGCAAGCAGTTCGGAAAGTAGTTCATCATCTAGTTCTTCTTCCAGCTCAAGTTCCAGTGCGTCATCGCCTTCATCCTCTCCGGCAGCTTAAATAGCTAATAATAAAAAGTGTCCGCATTTTTGCAGACACTTTTTTATTTACCTATTTCATATTATGTATATTGCATGCTATTTGCCTATTTGAAAAATAAAAATTTTTTATAAATTTTCATTGCAAGATTAATAGAAATATGATAAACTGTACATTGTGAAGAAACAATCGTATATGGGTGGTGGACAATGAAAAATTCTGCTTTTCTTTTAGTAAACCAAGAAGTACTTCCTCAAGTATTTACAAAGGTAATTCAGGCAAAGGAATATTTGAGAACTGCACAAGCTTCCAGCACTACAGAAGCTGCAAAAATGGCAGGTATTTCCCGCAGTGTATTTTATAAATATAAAGATGCTGTTTATCCATATCACGGGAAAGCAGAAAAACAAATTGTTACCATACAAGTAGTGTTATATGATAGACCGGGAGTATTAATGGCGGTTATTTCTGCTTTTTATAATGAAGGTGCTAATATTTTGACCATTAATCAAAATATCCCTGTTAACGGAACAGCATTGGTTTCTATTTCATGCCAAGTAGATCATTTAAAAGGCTCTATGGATGATTTACTGCTGCATCTAAAACAAGTAGATGGTGTGCAGCGCATTGAGCATATTACAGGCGAATAAATAAAGAGGTGTAAATGATGATTGAGATTGCAATTTTGGGTCATGGTGTCGTTGGCTCGGGTGTAGTAGAGGTATTGGCTACCCATAAAGACAGCATTTTAAAACGCGCACAAAATGAAATTGATATTAAATATATTTTAGATTTGAAGGAATTTCCGGACAGTCCCTTTGCAGACCGCTTTACAAAAAACTTTGAGGATATTATTCAAGATGATGATATAAAAATTGTGGTTGAGGTAATGGGGGGATTGCACCCTGCATTTGAATTTGTAAAACAGTGTTTGGAAAAAGGAAAAAGTGTTGTTACCTCTAATAAAGAATTGGTTGCTTCTAAAGGTGCGGAGCTGTTAAAAATAGCAAAAGAAAAAAATGTAAACTTTTTATTTGAGGCAAGTGTTGGCGGAGGTATTCCTATTATTCGTCCTATCCATCAATGTCTTGCAGCAAATGATGTAATTGAGATTGCAGGTATTCTAAATGGTACCACCAACTTTATCTTGACCAAAATGATTCGTGACCAGATGTCTTTTGAAGACGCATTGGCACTTGCCCAAAAATTGGGATACGCAGAACGTAATCCTGCTGCTGATATTGAGGGCGATGATGCTTGTCGTAAAATTTGCATTTTGGCTTCTCTTGCCTTTGGTAAACATGTTTATCCTGACCAAGTACATACAGAGGGGATTACAAAGGTTACATTAGGTGATGTAGAATATGCAGAAGCCTGGGGCGGCGTAATTAAACTGATTGGCAGAGTAAAAATGATGGATGATCATAGAATTCAAATTATTGTTTGTCCTATGCTGATTCCAAGAGAAAGTCAGTTAGCAAATGTAGATGATGTATTTAATGGCATTATGGTCCGTGGGGACGCAACAGGAGATGTAGTATTCTACGGAAAAGGTGCGGGCAAATTGCCAACAGCAAGTGCTGTGGTAGCAGATGTGATTGACTGTGCAAAACATATGCATGCAAGAAAAAATCTGTTTTGGAGTGACAGTGTAGATAATTATGTTCAAGACTATTTGGACGATATCACTGCTATGTATATACGTGCAACTGCTGATGATATTGCAGCTGCAAAAACAGAAGCAGAAGCATTATTTGGAACTGTAGAGCTACTGGTACAAAAAAATGCTCCAAAAAATGAATTGGCATTTGTCACAAAACCAATGAAAGAGCGTGAAATTCAAGATAAAATTGGTGTATTGGAAAGTAAAGGCGTAACCATTGCATCTACAATTCGCGTTGGTGATTTGTAATTTCAGCAGATAGGAAGAACAGAATGATAAGTATAAAGGTTCCCGCGACCAGTGCTAACTTGGGTTCTGGTTTTGATTCACTGGGAGTTGCCCTTAATTGGTATAACTATGTCTGGATGGAGGAATCTGACCGGATTGAAATTTCGTCGAAAGACCATGTGGAAATTCCCAAAGGAAAAGATAACTTAGTATATCAGGCAGCAGAGTTTGTATACAATGCATACGGGAAGCAAATGCCCGGCTTAAAGATTATACAGGAAAATAACATTCCTATGGCAAGGGGAATGGGAAGCAGTTCTGCTTGCATTGTAGCCGGTATTACCGGTGCAAATGAATTGTTAGGAAGACCGTTTGACCAAGATACGTTAATCAATTTTGCCTGTAAAATTGAAGGACATCCGGATAATACAACACCGGCTATTTTAGGAGGATTAACGGTTTCTGCCATGGATGCAGGAAGAGTTTACAGTGTTGGAACACAGGTATCTGATAAATTTCGATTTGCCTTGCTAATTCCTGATTTTCAGTTAAAAACAGAACAGTCTCGTGCTACGTTACCAATGCAATATAGCAAGCAGGATGCGGTATATAATTTATCACGCAGTGCGCTCATGGTGGCCTCTTTATCCTGTGGAAAAGCAGAAAATTTACGTATTGCGGTACAGGATAAATTGCATCAACCGTTTCGAGTGGATTTGATTGAAAATTGTGCCGAAATTTTTGAGCTTACTTACCAAAACGGTTCTCTGGGGACTTATATCAGCGGAGCAGGACCATGCATTATGTCCATTATCGAAAGTGGAAATACAGCATATTATAATCGTATGATAAAACAATTGGAAGAACACGGCATCATCGGCTGGAAATTAGAAGTACTGGAGACTGATAGGGAAGGTACCAAAGTTCTCCCAACCATATAAACATAATATAAAGGAGAAATGATTTATGAGCTTAATTGTCCAGAAGTTTGGTGGTACTTCTGTTGCAAATACTGAGCGTTTAAAAAATGTTGCTGATATCATTACAAAGACATACGAAAAAGGCAATGATGTTGTCGTTGTTGTATCGGCACAAGGAGATACAACAGATGAATTTATTGAAAAGGCACGTCAAGTGAATCCAAATCCTTCAAAACGAGAGATGGATATGTTGTTAACCGCAGGCGAACAAATTTCAGCTTCTCTTTTAGCAATGACCATCGAAGAAATGGGCTATCCTGTGATTTCTTTGTTAGGCTGGCAGGCAGGATTTTTTACAAGCGCAAATAACGGTTCTGCCAGAATAGAACGTGTGGATCCTGCCCGTATCAAGCGTGAACTGGATCAAAAACGTATTGTGATTGTGACCGGTTTTCAGGGTGTAAATCGTTATCAAGATATGACCACATTGGGACGCGGTGGATCCGATACCAGTGCAGTTGCGATTGCTGCATCCATGCATGCCGATTTATGTCAAATTTATACAGATGTGGAAGGTGTATTCACAGCTGATCCGAGAAAGATAAAGGATGCACGTAAATTAGATGTTATTTCTTACGATGAAATGTTAGAACTTGCAACATTGGGTGCACAAGTATTAAATAACCGTTCAGTTGAGATGGCGAAGAAATATGGAGTAGAGTTGGAAGTGCTTTCCAGCTTAACAAGAAAACCAGGCACAATTGTAAGGGAGGCAAATAAAATGGAAGAAATGTTAATCAGCGGTATTGCAAAAGATAATGAAGTAGCGCGTGTATCAATTATTGGAGTTCCTGATAGACCGGGACTTGCATTTAAAATTTTCACAAAGCTAGCTGCAAAAGATATTAATGTAGATATTATTTTACAATCCATTGGACGAAATAATACAAAAGACATTAGCTTTACCATTCCTGAATCTCAGCTGGATGAAACAATGGAAATTCTAAGAACTTATGTTGAAACCATTGGTGCTGCTGATGCTGTCTATGATGGTAATGTTTCTAAAGTCTCTGTGGTCGGTGCAGGTATGGAAACCCATCCGGGGGTTGCAGCACAGATGTTTGAGGCACTTTTTGACGCCAATATTAACATTCAGATGATTTCTACAAGTGAAATTAAAATTTCTGTTTTGATTTCACGTGACGATGCCGACCAAGCAGTTACAGCAATTCATAAAAAGTTCTTTTCAGGAAAATAATATTGCATAAATTGCTATAATATGGTTTAATAGTAACAGCACAATAAATAATAGCCAGCAAACTGTTTCAGTTGTTGGTTTTATATCCGGGTGTAGCGCAGTTGGTAGCGCACTTGACTGGGGGTCAAGGGGCCGCAGGTTCAAGTCCTGTCACTCGGACCACGTCAGAGCAAGCTTTGTATCGCTTGCTCTTTTTTTGCAAAAATCAGAGCGCGCTCACGCCGCTGCTTCTCCTCTCCGCAAAAAGTCACGCTCAGCTCACCTGCTCAGTTGCAAGCGCCCTCGCGACGGTTCGCTGTCGCTACCAACTTTTTGCGGGTTCAAATCCACCGCCCAAAAATGGGGTGGCATCTCTTTTGCTACGTCTTGACAGTCGAGAGCCTCGATACGCAATTCGCGTTCGGGGCTTTGTTTATGGTTTTATACTTGCGTCTATAATGGACATTTTTTGCGGCGTAAATCTATCAAACTGAGCCTAGATATAATTTGCGTTTTGGACTCAGTTTTTATTTTACTCGTGTTTATTGCTGGTATTTTTTGTAGCGTACACGCAAAGGAAAAACCGCGTAACTAGGTTATATGGCTTAGTCACGCGGTTTTTCCTTGTATTATATTCATTGGACAAACTTAGAAAATAACCTTAAAGTCTATAGAATGTAATACATGCAACACAGATTTTCTTTTACACATTTAAAGTTCTGAAAAGTAGTTATTTTTGTCTTTCGGTCATCTGGTGCATGGATATAAATTATTTGCAGTGTTTCTCGAGACTTTCCTTGGTACATTTTTCTTCTTATTGTTTTGAAGATTGTATTTTATGTTTTATTGTAATTAAGAAATAGAATATGAAAATTGGAAATGAATAAGGCCTAGATGCTATGTAATTATTTGCATCTAGGCCTTATGATAATGTATTGTTGTATTGGTTAAATTAGAACAGACTTAACTGTTCTGCAGGTTGTTCACGACGTTTTACAGTTTCTCTTTTTATGGTGTTTGGCAGCTCGGATAAAAATGAAGAAGGTTCGGCTCCATAGGTAAGAATTAATTCCTCACGGGCTCTGGTCATTCCTACATAAAATAAACGTCGTTCTTCTTCAATATCCGCAGGGTGTTTTGTAGACTCTAATGGCAATATTCCAGACTTGATGCCGGACACAAATACAGCAGGGAATTCAAGACCCTTACTGCCATGTAATGTCATAAGATGTACAGCGCCTGCTTTCCAGTTTTTTGCAGTCGTACGGCTGATATCCGCTTCTTGCCCAAGAACCAGTGCATTCCATAATTCTTCCAGATTGGCATGAAACACGGCTGTATTTTTCAGTTTTTCCAATGCAGAGGAGGAACCGTATTTGTCTTCCCATTGCTGCACCGATTTCCATGGCTTTTCTTTTTGTATCAGTGGAAGCCATGCTTCTATTCGCTCTAACATTTGAAGCAGTGTTTCGTACCCCTGAAAATCGTATTGCAGAGTTTCTAGGTCCCATTCTGTCTGATGAGAGCATATCTTCTGGGCATATTCTATTAAATCAGAAGGGCAGTTCCACAGTAATTTTAAAGCAGTACGGAGTGCTGCCATATCTCCTGGATCTTGCAAACAACGGAAAAATGACAGGAGACCGCGTACATCATCTGTATTTAAAAAGTCTTCGCGACCGCTTATAATACACGGTATGTCGTCATGTCGCAAACATTTTTCTATCAATTCTAATTGTCTGTGAGTACGGCAAAGAACTGCGATATCAGAAAAAGAACGCATGTGCTGTGTATGTCCCAGAGACTGTGCTTCCAGCATATCCACGCCTCCTGTCATACGGCTGATTTCTTTTGCAATCCAAATGCCTTCTGAAAAATCATCTGCGGTCTGTACCAATCTGACTGCAATGCCTGATGTTTGATTCGGAGTTAATAAACGTGGTTTGCCGGGATTATGTTCAATTACAGGTACCGCTGTTTGCAGAATTTCCGGAGAGGAACGATAGTTCTGAACCAAACGAATGATATTGATATCAGGAGAATCCTCTTCCAACCGTTCAAAGCATCGTCCGCTGGAACCGCGGAATCCATAAATGGATTGGTCTGGGTCCCCAATCACAAAAAGATTTTTTCCACTTTCATTCCATTTTTGAACCAGCTGATATTGAATGTCATTGATATCCTGAAATTCATCCACCAGTAAATGGGTAAATTGTTTTTGTGTGGTGATAGTTTGTTTTTGGGCTTCTAATAATAAATCGTCAAAATCAAGTACACCCAATTCCTGTAAACGGGAACAATATGAATCATATAATTCTTCAGATAATTCGGCGGTTTCAAATGATGCTCCGTTTTTAATCTGCGACACGGACTGTATCAATTGCTTTGCATTTTTCTTTCGATTTTGCATTTGCAATATTTCTTCCGCTACTTCTATTGCCTCACCTTCACTGATAAGGCGTACATCTCCCAAAAGCTTCAGACAAATTGCATGGAAAGTTCCAATGGTCATACGTGATATAGCACGTTTTCCTCCCAAACGTTGCTCCAATCTATGGCGCATTTCCGTTGCTGCTTGGTTGGTAAAAGTGACTGCGGTAATTTCTTCCGGTTTTACACCTTGTTCTTCTATCAGATAAGCAATACGAGATACCAACGTTTTTGTTTTTCCCGTACCGGGACCTGCAATTACCGCTACAACCCGTTGTAAATCTGATACGGCTTTTTGTTGTTCTGTATTCAAACGGTCACTTGTATTTATAATAGGAGTTTCTTCAGGTGCAGGGGCGGTTGTTGTTTGTATTTTTCTTTGCTGTTTGGAAGTTGTTTTCGGAACGTCTGCTCCAAATAAAGAGATTTGTCCATTTAATTGCTCTATTTCGGATGGGCTCAATAGAGAAATCACACCGTATTCTCCGTCAAAGCCCGGTTTTCGCTCTACTTGTCCAATGCGTAAACGGCGAATACCTTCGGCAATACATGGACCTGCTGTCCGTTTGATATCTTCAATGGGAGCTTGACGTAAAATATAGAACTCAGAACCTAAAGACTGTAGCATCTCTTCATATTGCTGCTGTGTTTTTTTACTTGCTACAGACTTTCCTGTACAAGCAGCAACCACTTCCGGCAGAGGAGCCAGACTTTCAAACGGTTTGGCGTTTTCAGGACGATAGCCAATCGGTCGGTCGGCCAATTCTTCTACACGATGTTCGACACCGATGGTGATTTTTTTACCACATACAGGGCAGATACCGCCTAACTGAGCAGTTTCGTCAGGAGTAAGACAAATATTACAGTTGCGATGTCCATCTAAATGATATTTTCCTTCTTCAGGAAAGAATTCTACCGTGCCAAGAAAACCTTCTCCGGTCCGAATTGCATGAACCAATTCGGGGTAGGTAAGTCCGGTATCGAGCAGATTTGCTTCGCGTCCCAATTTTGAAGGAGAGTGAGCGTCTGAATGTGAAACCAATGTAAGATTGTCTAAAGCAGAAACTCGCCAGTTCATAGGAGGGTCTGACGAAAGTCCTGTTTCTACTGCATGAATATGAGGGGTTAAGTCTCCAAAGCAGGCTTCGATACTGTCAAATCCTGAAAAAGCACCAAACATAGAAAAATGCGGTGTCCAAATATGTGCAGGAATCAATTCTGCATCCGGACAAGTTTCTAGGGTGATTTCCAGTAAATCTCGACTGTCCAGTCCTAAAATAGGACGTCCGTCAGAATGAATATTGCCGATGGCTTCTAATTTGGCGGCAAGTTCATCGGCTGCTTCTATACTAGGCAGTACAATTACATTGTGTACTTTTCTGGTCTTTCCATTTTTCTTATAAATAGAACTGATTTCCCCGGAGACAACAAAACGTGTTCCTTCTCCCGGGAACTTCCGGCTTTCTTCTTTTACATATTCATCTCTGAGACGATACAGGCCGTTTCCCTCTGAAACAAGTCTCTCCTTCAGTTCTTCTCTCCATACCGGATGCGTGAAATCACCTGTTCCAATCAGTGAAATTCCTTTCTTTCTCGCCCAGAAATCCAGATTTTCAGGCGTGCCCTCTTTGCTTGTCGCCATGGAAAACCTGGAATGAATGTGCAGATCAGCTATCATTTTCATTAACATTTATCCCCTTAAATTCACATCAAAGTATTTTTTTCAAGAGTTATAAAATATCAACACCCAAAGATATATTTATAACTTCCATCCGTTTTCTTTCAGCCACAACTTGTACGTCTCATACTCCGGCATTACTTTCCCGACCTCGTCCCAGAATGCCTTCGAATGATTCATTTCCTTCAGATGGCAGAGTTCATGTACCACTACATAATCCAGCACTTCCGGAGGTGCCAGTATCAGTTTCCAGTTAAAGTTCAGATTCTTCTCACTGCTGCAGCTTCCCCATCTTGTTTTCTGTTCTCTGATGGTGATATTGCGGTAAGAAACGCCCATGAGTCTGGCAAAATAAGAAACTCTTTTGGTAATCGTTTCTTTTGCTTTTCGTATATAGACATTTCGTTTCGATTCGCTCAGATCTGCGCTCAGCGGCTTCTGTTCCCGGTATTCTTTTGTCCGTTCCAGACATCCCAGAACCCACTCCTGCTTCTGGTTTACAAATCTTTTGATCCTCGGCAGACCTGTACGGAGAGGTGCGCGAACGATTACGTTTCCATCCCTGCGAACCTCCAGAGTCATGGTTTTTCT
>ERZ772882.2063-NODE-2063-length-19285-cov-4.172023_pt1 | contig 19285 bp, 18 predicted proteins | sample MGYA00580576_ERZ772882 | MGnify/ENA primary metagenome ERZ772882 (study PRJEB29015, sample SAMEA2737658) | human gut metagenome | biome: human gut; feature: human-associated habitat; material: faeces | place: China | collected 2012 ... | reverse complement strand
CTTGGTGTCAAGGGGGTTTTCCGATATTTTTGATAGATTTTCGCTGAATTTTCAGAGCCTTCCCCGGCGTTTTCTGCGCAATTTAACGGAATTAGTAGGCAACGCCCCAATAGATCATCTTCTTCGCCGGCTTGCCGCAGATCGGGCAGACGTCGTCCAGGTGCTCCTGCTTGAGAGGCATGCAGCGGGACGACATGCCGCCTTCTTCCTTCATCTTAAGCTCGCACTCGAGCTCACCGCACCACATCGTCTTGATGAAGCCGCCGTTCTCTGCCTGAAGCTTCTTGGCTTCCTCGAGAGAATGCGCCTCAAAGACGTGGTTGTCGAGGTTCTGCTTGGCCTTTTCAAACATGCCCTTCTGCACGAGCTCGAGCTGCTCGGCGACCGCTGCCTCGAGATTTTCGAGGGACGCGACCGTTTTCTCGCCGTCGTTACGCCGCACGAGCACGCACTGTCCGGCCTCAATGTCTCTCGGGCCCAGCTCCAGACGAAGCGGCACGCCCTTCATCTCGTACTGCGCGCACTTCCAGCCCATGGAGTTGTCCGACTCGTCCATCTTCACGCGAAGTCCCGCGGCGATCAGGCGCTCCTTGACCTTGGAGGCAGCATCCAGAACGCCTTCCTTATGCATCGCGACCGGCAGAATGACGACCTGCGTCGGCGCGATCTTGGGCGGCAGCACCAGGCCGTTGTTGTCGCCGTGTGCCATGATGACAGCGCCGATCATGCGCGTCGTCGAGCCCCACGAGGTCTGGAACGGATACTGGAGTTTATTGTCGCGGCCGGTAAAGGTCACGTTATAGGCTCTCGAGAATTTGTCACCGAAATAATGGCTCGTTGCGCCCTGCAGTGCCTTGTGGTCCTTCATCAGGCACTCGACGGTATACGTCGCCTCCGCGCCGGCGAACTTTTCCTTCTCGGTCTTCTGGCCGGGAACGACCGGAATGGCCAGCACATTTTCAAAGAAGTCGGCGTAGCACTTGAGCTGCTGCTCGGTCTCATGGATGGCCTCCTCGGCAGTCTCATGAATTGTGTGGCCCTCCTGCCACCAGAACTCGCGCGAGCGCAGGAACGGCCGTGTCGTCTTTTCCCAGCGGATGACGGAGCACCACTGGTTGTAGAGCATCGGAAGCTCGCGGTAGGTCTGCAAAACGCGCGACCAATGGTCGCAGAACATCGTCTCGGACGTGGGCCGGAACGCCAGCCGCTCCTCTAACTTTTCGCTGCCGCCCATCGTGACCCACGCGACCTCGGGGGCAAATCCGTTGACCAGTTCGCCTTCCTTTTTGAGCAGGCTCTCCGGGATCAGAACCGGCATGGCCACATTCTCATGGCCGGTCTTCTTGAACTCCGCATCCATGATCGACTGGATGTTTTCCCAGATCGCGTAGCCATACGGGCGCAGGATCGTAAAGCCCTTGACCGACGCGTACTCCACGAGCTCGGCCTTGCGGCAGATGTCGGTGTACCACTGCGCAAAATCGACCTCCATGTCGGTGATCTGCTGCACTTTCTTCTCTTTCGCCATAACCAATAACATCCTTTCGGAAATAGTCGCTATTTAACTAAAATATTATATCACGTCTGTCAAGCGTTTTCGCCCTGTTTTGCGGCAAATTGCCGCTTTCTCCGCGTTCACGCCCGCTTGACGCGCCACATAAAATGAAATACCCTTGGAAGGAGGAGTTTGTCATGCCCTGCTTTACCGTCGCGCTCGACCCCTCGGTCGAGATGTTCTACCGCCGCATTGCCGCGCAGGCGGAGCTTCCGCTGGAATCGGTGCTCTCCGACGCGCTTTTCAAACTCGCCGGGGAGCTGTCGCTCGAGGCCATCAGCCGCAAGGCCGCAAGACGCGAGAAAAAAGCGCCGGATTTCGGATAAAAACCGGCAAAAGCGCCATTGTTTTTTCTCCCATTCTTTGCTATACTCTATCCAAAACGTTTTCCCGCAAATTACATACGAAAGGAAATCTGGTGTCTGCCATGAAATCACTTCGAGACCTATACAAAATCGGCAAAGGCCCGTCGAGTTCACATACCATCGGCCCCGAGCGTGCCGCCCTGAAATTTCTGGAGCGTGCGCCGGAGGCTGACCGCTTCACCGTCATTCTCTACGGCTCTCTGAGCAAGACCGGCGTCGGCCACGGTACCGACCGTGTGCTCAAGGAAACACTCGGGTCCGAGCGCACAGAGATTGTTTTCAGCGCCGAGGACCCGGCCGATCTCCCCCACCCCAACACCATGGACTTCATCGCCTACAAGGGAACTGAAGAAATCCAGCGCATGCGCGTCATGTCGGTTGGCGGCGGCGACATTGTCATTGAAGGCGAGCCCGCAGATGAAAACGCCGACGTGTACCCTGAAGGCTCGTTTGCCGAGATCACGCAGTTCTGCCGCTGGCGCTATATCACGCTGCCGGAATACGTCGAGCTCAACGAGGGCCCCGAAATCTGGGATTTTCTCAAAACCATCTGGAACACGATGCGAAAGGAAATTCAGGACGGCCTGAACGCGACCGGCATTCTCCCCGGCGGGCTGAACGTCTCCCGGAAGGCAAAGCTTCTTTATGAGCGGACGCACCTTCTCGACATTCCGCAGGTGCGGGAACTCCAGCTTGTCTGCGCCTACGCCTTTGCCGCCGCCGAGCAAAACGCCGCGAACGGCACCGTCGTCACCGCGCCCACCTGCGGCAGCTGCGGCGTGCTTCCGGCCGTGCTTCTTTACATGCAGAATAAATATAGTCTCTCGGACGATAAAATCGCGCGCGCCCTCGGCGTGGCCGGTATTTTCGGGAATTTAATCAAGCACAATGCCTCCATCTCCGGTGCCGAGTGCGGCTGTCAGGCGGAGATCGGCGCGGCATGTTCGATGGCGGCTGCCGCCATGGGAGAGCTCACGGGCCTTACGATCGACGAGCAGGAATACGCCGCCGAGATCGCCATGGAGCACCACCTCGGCCTCACGTGCGACCCCATCTGCGGCCTCGTCCAGATCCCCTGCATCGAGCGAAACGCCGTCGCCGCCAAGCGCGCCATCGACGCGTCGAACCTTGCCCACATGCTGGTCGGCACGAGAACGATCTCGTTCGACATGGTCGTCCGCACGATGTATGAAACCGGCGTCAACATGAGCAGAGCTTTCCGCGAAACATCCGAGGGCGGCCTCGCCAGACTCTACAGCCGCCGCTCCATCGGCTCATAAGACACTGCCCGAAAAGCTAACGCTTTTCGGGCAAAAGGATTGCACCTCGACTGCGCGCATAATTTTGCGCCTTTGGCGCAAAATTCCACACTTGCGAGGTGATAGGTATGTTTCCGGTCGGCAAAGCCGCCGGATAACATCATTTTGATTTTATTTCGCTATCTGCGGATGGCGAAACTCTACGAGGTTTTGCGTAAAAGCGCCCTGCCTTTCAGTGGGGCGCTCGTTTTATTTGTCCAGTTCCAGCCGCATGAGGATGAGCTCCTGCCAGCCGCTTCTTGCGCGGAAGCCTCTGGGGTTGCGGCCAAACTCACGGAAGCCGACCGATTCATACAGCCGCACAGCGGACGCATTGTCCGCGACGACCTCCAGTTCCAGCTGCAAATAGCCCGCTTTTTTTGCGAATTCGATGCAGGCGAGCATCAAGGCCTTCCCGATGCCTCTTCCCCAGTATTCGCGTTCGATGGCAATGCCGAGCTCGGCGCGGTGCCGGATTTTTTCCTTGCCGCTGACGGCTTCAATGCCCGCCGTGCCTGTGAGCTTCCCGTCCACGAACGCGCAGATCTCGATCTCGTTTTCGCTCTCCTCGCGCGCCTTCAAAAATTTCGCCTCATCTGCCTCGGCAAACGAGTTTTCCTCCGGATACGTCAGCAGAAAATCCGTCTCCGCATGCGTGAGGCTAAAGCACCGCAGCACCTCCGCCGCGTCCTTTTCCGTCGCACCGCGCAGAACACACGGCGTTCCGTCCTTCAATAGAACTTCCTTCTGATATTGCATTTCTCTCCCCTTTTTTCCCTCTGTCAAAAAAGCGTCAGCAGTATTCTTCGTAGAATCCTTCCTCCGCGCTCCAGCACCGGATCTCCTCCGGAATCAGAAGTGCCGCCATCACATACGCAAAAATCCCAAGCCCATGCGCCAGACACAGCCCTACAAACGCGAGCCGTACCGCCATAACCGGAACCGTAAACTGCGCGGCGAGTCCCATGCACACCCCGCAAAGCATCCGCCCCTTCCAGAGTCTTCTCAGCATCCTTCTCACGCCTGTTTCTCCTGATCTATCATATGGCGCATATTCTACCGAAAAATGCACCGATACGATAGACAGGTTTTGCAGGCAAATGTGTCAGAAAGCGAGGCTAGAAATCCTGCCGGTACTGGCTCGGGGTCACGCCCTCAGCCTTTTTGAAGGTCTTTGTAAACACGCGGTAGTCCGCGTAGCCGGATCTCTGCGCCACCTCGCTGACCGGAAGGTCGGTGGAGACGAGCAGCTTCTTCGCCCGCTCCATGCGAATGTTCGTGAGATAGCTCAGGAAGTTCACGCCGATCTCATTTTTAAAGAGCTGGCCAATATACTGCGGGTTCAGATGGAACACGTCTGCCAGCAGATTGAGACTGATCTCCTCGCTCAAATGCTCCTGCAAATACCGCGTGAGGCTCCAGATGGTCTTTTCCCCTCGCCGATTGTATCTGCGCGCGCCGCGCCCTTTTCAAAAAGCGCAATACGCAGATGTTCGATGCACGCGCCAAACTCCTCGTAGTCGACGGGCTTTAAAAGATAGTCCGTGATTTGCAGCTTCAAAGCCTCCCGGCAATAAGAAAAATCGTCGTAGCCGGAGACGATCACAAAGGCGGTCGTTTCATTGCGCATCCGCCAGAGCGAAATGACCTTGAGCCCGTTCATGAGCGGAATGTTGATGTCCATCACGACGATATCCGGCTTCAGCTCTTCCATCTGGCTCAGCGCCTGCACACCGTCGGCGGCCTCTCCTACCACCTCGCACCCGTGCGCCTGCCAATCAAAAAGCCGCTTGAAGCCCTCGCGGATCATGATCTCATCGTCTACCAGCAAAACACGCAGCAGCTTTATGCTTCTTCCTCCTTCCATGGCAAGCTGAGCCGCGCATAAAAGAAGGTACACGCCCACGCTCACATAGCACACGTCCGCGTGGATCCCGTCGGAGTAATTCCCCAGCGGCGTGACGGCATAGTGCACCGGCAGCACCAGAACGCCCGCCTCCGCAACCGCCAAATATACCCGCGCTGCCAAATCGAACCTCCGCGCTTTCCGCTCTCCTCTTCGACCAGAATCGCGATGTACTGATAAAATAAGTACACGACAAGCACCATCGTTCCCACGAACAGCCGGTGCAGGCCGTCATTCAGCCACTTCGGGACGCTATCCAGATGGTTCACCGTGTAAAGCGTCAGCGCATCAAACACCAGATGCACCAGCGTCGCCGTCAGCAGCGCGGAGAACGTCCGGTGCAGCGCCGTCCGTGTCCGTTCGGCCGAATCATACATGTACGCCACAAAGCCCAACACCAGAAACAGCGCGATTTCCATCCGCAGCGCCGCGCCTCACCCGCCTTTCCTTGAAATCCGCTTCAGTCCTCGAACCACGCGATCGCCCGTACCGGTGCGCCGTCGCTTCCCTCGATCTTCATCGGCAGGCACGCGAACCAGAAAGGCTTCGCACCGCACTGGCCGAGGTTTTTGAGATTTTCGATGTTCGCAATGTCTTTCTCCCGGAACAGCGCCTTGTGCCGCGGAAGGTTTTCGTCCGCAATCGGGTCCAGCCCGATCACATCGAAGCCGATGCCCTTATAGCTTCCGTCCAGAATGTGCCGCAGGACCTCTTCATCGATGCACGGATAATCGCCAAAATACGAGTCTTTCCCCCACCGCGCATCCCAGCCGAGATAAAACAGCAGAAAGTCGACCGTATCTTCCAGCCCGCCGTATTTCCGGAGCTCCTTCATCGTAATCGCCTCGCCCCCACGTAAGTGTGTGCAGTCGATCACGAGCGCGCGGCCAAGAAACTGGCTGGCCGGAAACGCATCGAGCGTCGTTCTTCCCGCGAACAGGTGCGCCGGTGGATCCATGTGCGTGCCGGTGTGCGAATAAAAGGAAACCAGCGTCTCCCGGAATCCATTTTCCTCATATGTATTCGCCGTTTCCAGCTTCGGTGTGCCCGTCCCCGGATAGACCGGCATATTCTCTTTGATCGTGTGCGTCAGATCGATGACCCGCATCGCGCAGCCCCTCTTTCCTGTTATTTTCCACCATTCTACTACGCTCCCGCTCAAAAAGAAAGCCATTGCTGTAAAATGCGGGGCAGAACCGCATTTCGATTCTGCCCCGAAAAAATTCACGTATCTCACAGTCTAGCCACGCCGGATTTTCTTGCCGCCTCAGCGACTGCCTTCGCAACCGCCGGTCCCACGCGCTTGTCAAACGCCTTGGGGATGATATACTCTGCCGACAGCTCGTCCTCCGAAATGAGATCTGCCAGCGCCTTCGCCGCCGCCATCTTCATCTCCTCGTTGATATCCGATGCGCGCACATCGAACGCACCGCGGAAGACGCCCGGGAACGCGAGGACGTTATTGATCTGGTTTGGGAAATCGCTCCGGCCGGTCGAGATAACCGCTGCGCCGCCCGCTTTCGCGTCCTCCGGGAAAATTTCCGGTGTCGGGTTTGCGCAGGCGAAGATGATTGCATCCTTGCTCATCGTCCGAACCATCTCAGTCGTGACCGTTCCAGGCGCGGAAACGCCGATGAACACATCCGCACCGACGAGCATGTCGGCAAGGCTTCCGGATTTGTGGTCAAGGTTCGTGACCTCGGCCATCTCTTCCTTGATCCAATTGAGGCCGTCTCTTCCCTTGTAAATCGCGCCCTTGCGGTCGCACATTGTGACGTTCTGGAAGCCTGCGGAAAGAAGCAGCTTCACGATCGAAATCGCCGCCGCGCCCGCGCCGGAGGTCACAACCTTCACGTCCTCTTTCTTCTTGCCGACGACCTTGAGGGCATTCGTCAGACCCGCCAGCGTAATGACCGCCGTGCCGTGCTGGTCGTCGTGGAAGATGGGAATGTCGCACTTTTCCTTTAATTTGCGCTCAATCTCAAAGCATCTGGGCGCAGAAATATCCTCTAAGTTGATGCCGCCGAACGAACCCGAAATGAGGTACACAGTGTTCACGAACTCGTCCACATCGTGCGTCTTCACGCAAAGCGGGAACGCGTCCACGTCGCCAAAGCTCTTGAAGAGCACGCACTTTCCTTCCATGACCGGCATGCCTGCCTCGGGGCCGATGTCGCCAAGGCCGAGGACGGCAGAGCCATCGGTAATGACCGCGCAGAGATTCCAGCGGCGCGTTAAGTCATAGCTCTTATTGATGTCCTTCTGAATTTCCAAGCAGGGCTGCGCCACGCCCGGCGTATACGCAAGGCTTAGATCGTCCTTCGTCTCGACCGGAACCGTCGCCTTGACTTCGATTTTGCCCTTCCACTCGCCGTGCAGGCGAAGAGATTCCTTCGCGTAATCCATCATGCTTCTCCTTACCTTTGCCGTTTTGTCCTTTGCCTTCCGGCATTCCTTGCCGTTTCCGGTATCCCATTTTGAAGGCTTCCGCCCCGTTTGTCAACCCCCGCTTCAACGTTCCCGGCAGCCTGCGCACATTTTCTTTTAGTATGCCCAAAAAATCGCCGTCATGCAGGCAAGTGTTCGGCATTCTTTGTGAGCCGCAATCCGTGCGGCAAAAAGCCCGGAATCCCATCCAACGATGCGATCCCGGGTTTTTTCTATCGTATGTTTTCGTGCCGCAAGGCGCGTTTTACGCCTGCTTTTCTTCCAGTTCAGCAAATCCCTTCACGACATTGCGCGCCGAGAAGATGCCCATGTTGTTGATGGAATCCATGGAGCTGCCGGCCACATGGGGCGCTGCAATCACCTGCTCCAGCTCCAGCAGCGGCGAGCCGATGGGCGGCTCCGTGACAAACGCGTCAATGCCAGCGCCGGCAATCTCCCCGCTGCGCAGCGCCTCGTTCAGCGCGGCCTCGTCCACCAGACCGCCGCGGGCATTGTTGATGAGGAAGGCCGACGGCTTCATCATGCGCAGCTGCTCCGCGCCGATCATGTTGCGGGTCTGCTCGTTGAGGCCGCAGTGCAGTGTGATGAAATCCGCCTCTTTATAGATCTCCTCGAGTTCTGCGCGCTGCACGCCGTGCTCCTTGGCAAACGCCTCATCCCAGAACACATCGTAGGCCATAACCTTCATACCAAAGCCCAGTGCGCGCCGCGCCATGCCCTTGCCGATCGCGCCCAGACCAATAATGCCAAGCGTCCGGCCATACACGGGGTAGCCAAGATGCTTTTTCACCTGACCGGCCTTCAGGTCCCGGTCGATCACGGAGATGGAGCGGGCCAGATCCAGCATCATGCCAAAGGTATAGTCCGCCACCGCGTCGGAGTTTGCGCCGGGCGTATTGAACGTGCGGATGCCCAGACGGCGCGCCGCCTCCTGGTCCACATTGTCCATGCCCACACCGTAGCGGGACACAATCTTCAGCTGCGGGCAAGCCTCCATGACCCGGGCGGTCATAGGCTCGATACCAAGAATCACTGCGTCGTATCCCTGCAGCTTCTCGATCACTTCGTCTTCGGTCATACCGGCCTTGAAAAATTTCGTGACCTCCAGACCGGCCTCCCGCAAAATACGCTCCGGCTCATCCGAAAACTTTCCGAAGCTGGAGGGGAACACAAATACTTTTTTCATAACAGAGCTCCTTTCGCATAAAACAGGACGGATACGAAAATATGCCGCAGCAGGACGCTGCGGCATATTTTCATCTACATCGCCTGTATCCGTATTCTTTGCAGAATCAGTTATTCTCTTTGGTTTCCGCAGTCGCGCGGCGGGCCTTCTTTTTGGCGATCTGGCTGCGGATCATCGGCAGGAACCTCATGGCTAGGCCAATATGCGTTTTGTGGACGATCAGCGAAAGAATGCCCAGCAGCACCAGCGCGATGGGGCGGCTGAACAGCGGCAGGAAGCTGCCGTCGGAAGCGATCATGGCCGTACGGAAATTCTTTTCGATCACGCCGCTGAGCACATAGCCCAGAACCATGGGCGGCAGCGGATACTTGTTATTGACCATCAGGTAGGCCAGAATGCCGAAGCCCACCAGAACGCCTGCGTCAAACACGCGGTTGTTGGTAGCAATGCCGCCGACGAGACAGGCCAGAATGATGATGGGGTACAGCAGATTCACAGGGATGCGCAGCATCTGCACAAACGCCCGCATCATGCCAAGCTGCATGACATACATTAAAATATTGGCCAGAATATAGCCCGCGAAGATAACGCCCACCACGTTGGGGTTGGAGTTAAAGAGCAACGCGCCGGGCTGTAAGCCGTGCAGCACCAGGGCTCCAAGCAGAATGGAGGTAATCACGTCGCCGGGGATGCCAATCGCCATCATAGGAATCAGCGCGCCTCCGCAAACCGCGTTGTTTGCGGCTTCCGAGGCAACCACGCCCTCGCTGCAGCCGGTACCGAACTTCTCCGGATGCTTGGAGGACTGCTTGGCCGTGGTATAGGCCAGCAGAGAAGCGGTAGCCTGTCCGATGCCGGGCAGAATACCAATGATGGTGCCGATGAGCGAGCTGACGACGGTGGTTTTACCCGTGCCCTTGAGCCATTCCTTCTTGGGAAGCATCGGCGTCGCGTCGATCTTGCGGCGCTCGACCTTTGCGTTGATGTTCCGCGTGGAGGCCACAATTTCGGAGATGGCGAACAGGCCCATCAACACGGGAAGGCTTGAAAAGCCGCCCTGTAGCTGCCACTGTCCGAAGGTAAAGCGCGTCACCGTAGATACGGAGTCCGTACCGACCATACCGGCCAGAATGCCGAGAATCGCGGAAATGTAGCCCTTCAGCGGGTCATCTCCGGTCAGGGAGATCACGATGCACAGGCCCATAATGCCCATGGCAAAGTATTCCCAGTATCCGAATTTTAGAGAGAAGGTAGCCATGGGGCCGGAAATCAGGACCAGCACCAGACCACCGATCAGGCCGCCGATCAGGGAGGCAAACGTGCCCAGAACCAGCGCCTTGGAGGGATGACCCTCTTTGGCCATGGGCGCGCCGTCAAAGCAGGTGACAATCGAAGATGGTGTGCCGGGAATATTCAGCAGAATGGCGGAAATCAGACCGCCGGAAATCGATCCCACATAGATGGCAATCAGCAAAGACAAGCCGTTGTTCGCCGTCATGTGATACGTGAACGGCAGTACCAGCGAAATGGCCAGCGCGCCGGTCAGCCCGGGGATCGAGCCGAAAACGATGCCCATAAACACGCCAAGAACCAGAAGCACAAAAATTATGGGCTCGGAAGTGATCTGCTGAAAGCCCAGCATAAGGGTAGAAATACCGCTCATACGTAGTCTTTCCTTTCTGAAATGTCGCGTTGCAAGCCTCTTCGTATATTCCCGGGTCATGCCGAGCCGGCGGCCAGCGCAGCGGAGGGCATTGCCGCGCGGCCGGCCGGCTCCTGCCAGCTATGTGCCGGGAAATGAAACGTGAGGAGTAGAATCAGAAACGTTGGGTTACCGGGTCAGCGCCGGAAATCAATAGTTGCTGGCAGCCTCGATGAGGGCGGGGAAGTCCTCCAGGCACTTGGCGGCCAGAGCTTCGTAGTCGTCGTGGCCGGTCCAGACGGTGTTGAAGCCGAGCTGCTCATGCATATAGGTCTGGAATTCGGGGTTGTCATACACAGCCTTCACGCGTGCTTCGAGGTCGCGGACGATCTCTTCGGGCGTGTCGGGGGTCACGGCGAAGCCGCGATGGATACCGGACACGATCTCATAGCCCAGTTCCTTGAACGTCTTGACATCGGACATGAACGACACGGTCTCGTCGGCGCAGGCCGCCAGAACGGTGATGTCCTTGGAATCATAGTACGGCTTGGACTCGCAGGCCTGGCACAGCAGCAGGTCGACCTGACCGCCGAGCAGCGCCGCGCGGGTGGAGTTGGAATCGTCATAGGGAACGTACTTCAGTTCGATCCCCAGCTTCTGCATGATCTCAACCGCCCACAGCTTGTTAACGCCGGAACCAACGCCCGCAATGGTCAGCTTGCCGGGGTTTTCCTGCGCATAGGAGATGAGTTCGTCCAGCGTCTGCCACTGCGCGTCGGAACGGACGCTCAGCGTGTTGACGTCGTAAACCGGGCTTGCCAGGAAAATCAGCTTGTCAAATACATCCTTTTCCATCGAGCCGTTGAGAACCTGCACCGCGAAGCTCTCCGGCAGGCACAGGTTCATGCTGTAGCCGTCGGGTTCCGCGTTCCAGCACTCCATCATAGCGATGGTGCCGGAGCCGCCGGTGAGGTTGGTGCAGACCATGACGTGGTCGCCGAGGTCAATATACTTGGCCAGCGCGCGGGCCAGAAGGTCGGAGCCGCCGCCTGCGCCGTAGCCGATGTACATGTTGATATCTTCCTTCGGGAAATCCGCGGCTGCGCTGGCTGCGCCGTCGTCGGAAGCAGACTGCTTTGCGCAGGCCGCCAAGGATAACACCATCATCAAAGCAAGAAGTAACGCAAAGATTCTTTTGGTTTTCATTGTCTTTTCTCCTTTACCTATGTCCTTTTTTCATGTTTTTAATGTGTCAGTTGAAGATCGTTCCCTTCGGCAGCTTTGCACTCAGCAGCTCCGTGAACAGGTACTTCACGGCGAAGGTGATCACAAAGGCGATCGCCAGATACATGAGAATCTGGAGGATCATTTTTTTCTTGTTGGTACGGTCGATCTTCTTCATGGCCGCCGCATAGCTCAGAAGCAGCAGCGACATCAGCAGGAACGTATCGAGCAGGAAGCCAAGCAGCCGCACAGTCGCCACATAGACAACCAGTGAGCCCAGCGTAATGATGGCCAGCGGGGTAAAAATGCGGGGCAGCTCTTCATCGGGCTTATTCTTGAGCGCCCGAATCAGCTGGAGCACCGCGAGCGCCGCCAGCAAACCGATCCACAGGTGCGCATAGGCTGTCGGCTTGGCAATCTCCACTTTTATGAGGTTCTGCACAAAGCCGTTGGATTCGATCCACATGACCGCGCAGAACACCAGCAGAACGCAGGAATAAATAATGTCTCTAACCCATCGCTTCATTTCTCTTCGTCTCCGTCATTTAATTCTGTGCAAGGAAAGCGGAACGATTTACCGGCCGGTATCCTTCTTCTCGTCATCAAACTCATAGATGCCGTTGAAGACCATCTTGATCTTTTCGAGATCTCCGCCCGTGCGGCGCAGCGCGTCCTGCATCTTCGCTTCCTTGGCCACCACACGCTTCGCGCGGATCACCACCTCTTCCAGATACTCTCTGGGGAACTTGACCGCGCCGTTTTCATCCATATGGATGATCTCCAGCGGCTGTACACCCATGCCGCAGATGTTGACAGGAACATTTGTCGCCTGCAGGGCAAATGCGCCATGTCCGGGGGTAACGCCGGTCAGCATGTACTGGATGCCGAAGGGCCGGATCTCGTCCACATCGCGCGACGGGCCGTCGGTAAGCACGCCCACGCAGCCGGCCGCCTTGAATGCCGTCATCATGTTGCCGCCCAGAAGGCCGTTGATCTTCTTGATATGCTCGGGGAAGTTCTGCTTGACTGCCAGAATGACAGGCTTGGGGGACTCATTGATGGCCTCCACAACGTCTGCAATGTTGGCGTGGCGCTTATAGTCGGGGTCCGGCAGGCCGTAGACGCAGGTCACGGCATAGCCAACCACGCGGCCAAGCTCCGGATACATACACTTGAGCGTCTGGTCGGTGTACCACTCTCCTTGCCAGGGGTGATACAGGCCCAGGCAGTTTTCCTTGTCGTTGGGATAGGTGGCTACAACATTGGTAATCGTGGGGGTGTCAAACTGCTTGAGCTCCTCCATCAATTCCCGCTCGCGTTTCAGTTCTTCTTCTGTGTAATTCTTCATCGTTTCGCACCAGCCGCCCCATGGGCGGTGTCTGCCTCCTTTTTCCATGATGGGAGTATTTTGCGTTCGAACCGGCGCTTCAGTTTGTCTTTCCGCGCCGCTGTTCTTGCCTAAAGTGTACCATAGCATTTATCGCATTGTCAATAATCAAAGCGCAATTTCATTTATTCAAACAAAGCGCCCCACCCGTTTTTGTTGATTATTACAATTTAATTTTGATTGTTGACATCTTCCTCGAAATGTGCAACAATAAGGGCAATCAGAGGGCGCAAAAAAGCGCCGCCGCAATCTGCAGCAGCGCTTTTTTATCCGAGGCGAAGCGTTCAGTCTCTCTAATACCCAAGCTTGGAGGAAATCTCCTCCGCCGCGGTTTGGAGATAATGCGCCTTGTTCATCAAAACCTCGGAGTTCAGCCGCGAGCTGGGGCCTGTGATACTGATGCCGCCGATGATGCGGCGGGTGTAGTCCCGGATGGGATAGGCCAGACACCGCATTCCGATTTCGCACTCCTCTTCGTCGCAGGCGTAGCCGACCTTGCGGATCTCCTCCAGACGCTCCATCAGCGCCTCCTTTGTGGTCAGCGTATACTCCGTGAACCGCGGCAGTCCCCGCTGGCAGATCAGCCGGTCCAGCTGCTCTTCGGAATAGTTCAGCAGACACAGCTTTCCATTGCCCGTGCAGTGCATGGGCGCGGTGTTTCCGATGCGCTGGCGGCTCATCAGCGCCCGTCCCCGGCCGGTATACACGTCGATGTAGACCATCTCCATGTCCCGCTCGATGGACACGCAGGACGATTCATCAAAGATTTCGGAGATCTGCTCCAGATACGGGTGGGTGATCTGCTGAATCTTCACGTCGTTTTCTACATTGATCATATTGGCGATGCGGCAGATTTTATATGTCATGGAATACCGCAGCGTTTCCGGATCCTGTATGACATATCCGCAGTTGATCAGCGCGTTGAGAAACCGGCCTGCCGTACTGGAATTGATCTCCAGCGCCTCGCTGATGTCCAGCAGCCGCATAGGACGTCCGCAGGAGGCCAGATATTCCATAATACGCAATGCCTTTTCTGTGGACTGGTTGGACATAATTGCATTTTTATTTCGTTCCATAATCATATTCCTTACTTTTTGACATTTCGTATTTATTATTATATACAATCAAGCTTGAATGTCAATAATCAAAATTCATTTTCTATAACCAGTGTCTCGCATCCTCTGTTCCGTCTGTCTGCGCCAGCTGCGGTGCGAAACGTTGAAATTTTTAACACTTTGTCTGGCGGGCGGCTATTTATGCTTCCCGCCCGGGCAGGAACTGAGAACGGAGGAATCGTATGATCACAAAAAAGATGGGTTCCATGCTGGTGGTCCGGCTGGATAAGGGGGAGGAACTGGTTTCTTCTCTGCTTCAGATCATGGACGTGCAGAAAATTACCACCGCTTCTGTCACCGGCCTTGGCGCGGTAGATGAGGCCTGCATTTGCGTGCTGGACCCCGTCGTGGGCGACTATGTGGACCGCGTCCTTACCGGCCCCATGGAAATCGCGTCTCTGGTTGGTAATCTCAGCCGCCGTGATGGACAGCCCTTCGCGCATCTGCACATTACGCTGGCAAACGGCTCGTTCCAGCTGACCGGCGGCCACCTGAGAAGCGCCCGCATCAGTGTAACCGGCGAGATCATGGTGCAGTGTCTGGAGGGATCTGTGACCCGCGCGTTCAATCCCGACATCCACATCTACGAAATGCAGCTGTGAGCACAGCAGAACATCGAAGGAGGAATATACGCATGAAAATCGTCGTTCTGGACGGCTATACGGAAAACCCTGGCGATCTCAGTTGGGACGCGCTGCGGCAGTTTGGCGACCTCACTGTCTATGACCGCACATCCTACGAGGAAAGCCCTCTCATCGCCGAGCGGATGCAGGGTGCGGATATCGTGGTGATGAACAAGACGCCCATCTCCCGCCAGACCATCGATCGCTGCCCCGACCTGAAGCTCATCGCCGTACTTGCCACGGGCTTCAACGTTGTAGACATCGACTATGCTCGCGAAAAGGGTATTCCTGTGGTAAACGTCCCTGTCTACGGCACGGCCTCCGTCAGCCAGTTTGCCATCGCCCTTCTGCTGGAGGTGTGCCATCACGTGGGCGCGCACAGCGAATCTGTCCACGCCGGCGAATGGGCCTCTAACGCCGATTGGTGCTACTGGAACTATCCCCTCATTGAACTGGAGGGTAAAACCTTCGGTCTGTGCGGCTGCGGCAAGATCGGCGGTCATACCGGTGCCATCGCCAAAGCGCTCGGCATGCGCGTTCTCATCTACGACCCCTACCCCAACGACGCGGGCCGCGCCATCGGCGAATATGTCACGCTGGACGAGCTGTTCGCGCAGGCGGATGTGATCGGTATTCACATGCCGCTTCTGCCCAGCAACACCGGGCTCATCTGCAAGGAAAACATCGCCAAGATGAAAGACGGCGTCATTATCATCAACAACAGCCGCGGCCAGATCGTCGCCGAACAGGACCTTGCCGACGCGCTGAACAGCGGTAAGGTAGCAGCGGCCGCGCTCGACGTGGTGTCCACCGAGCCCATCCGCTCGGATAATCCCCTGCTGCGCGTCAAAAACTGCATCATCACCCCGCACATCTCCTGGGCTCCAAAGGAGAGCCGCCAGCGGATCATGGATACAACCGCCGACAACATCCGTGCGTGGCTGGATGGACATCCTATCAATGTTGTTAACGGCTGCGTACCGTCATAATCCCCTGTCGCTCACGCAGACATAGCGCGCACAATACCGCTCATCGGCCCTACAGACAGAAAACTGTCAACCGACCGTAAGTTCCTTGTTGTGCTTCCGGAACCCTTGTGATACAATAGCCGTATTGCAAGGGTTCTTCTGTTCCGAAACGAAAGTCAGCCTTGATTTCTGCCTGCGCATAAAAACCGGGGCCTTCCGGGAGGCGTTCATAAAACCGGAACCCGGCGCAGCGCTAAGACACCGAACGCCAAGCCCTTGCAAGTCAGGGAAAATCGAAGGAGAATGAGTATATATGAAATTAGGTATCGTCGAAAGCGAGCCTGTTTCTGAAACTCTCCGCAAACGCACAAATGCCGATAAAGCTTGATAGGACAGGCATTTTCGGATGAAGTCAAAACACATAAGTTCCTATTTCCCTACGCATCCCCACGCAGAAATGGCGTAAAAATGGCGTAGAGGAACCGGCGATACGCAGTTGCGAAAATCGCCTGCTGCAACATTATCAGCAATATTGAAGCTGCCCTGCGCACAAGCAGGGCAGCTTTTTTATCTGCGCACCGGCACAGAGAGATACAAGGCGTTTCACTCCTTTGATCCTTCAAACACAAATGAGCCTTCTCCGTTTGGGATAGAAACGGAAAAAGCTCATTTGTGTTGTACCACGCCTGTCAAGCGGCGAAGAACTTTGGCAGCGCTATGCCTCATCCTCCGCCAGCATACGGTATCCGACGCCAAGCTCGTTGATGATGTAGCGCTTTTCACCGGGCGTCACGCCCATTTTCTTGCGGATGTTCTTCATGTTGACTTGCAGCTTCTTGACGCTGCCATAGTCCGAATACCCCCAGACCGCCCGAATGATGGCGGCATACGTCAGCACCTTTCCGGCGTGAACGGAGAGAAACGCCATGATGTTGTATTCCGTCTGGGTCAGGTCGATCTCCTCTTTGCCAACAAAGACCTGCCGCGTATCATAGTCGATCAGCAGGTCCTGAAGTTGGAATTTTCCGCCGGGGGAACTTTCCTTCTCTTCGCTGTGCCGATGGCTGCGGAGAACGGCGCGGATACGAGCCAGGAGTTCCTCCGTGCCAAAGGGCTTGGTGATATAATCATTCGCCCCCAGATCCAGCGCCTCCACCTTGTCCCTCTCGTTGGAACGGGCGGAAAGCACAATGATGGGTACAGTGTCCGTCTTTCGCACCTCTTGAATCAGACTCATGCCATCTCTGTCCGGCAGACCGAGATCCAGAACGATGAGATCCGGATGATGGGAGGCGTACATCATCATGCCGAGCGCACAGGTCTCCGCGCAGAGCACCTGATAGTCGCTGGTTTCCAGATTGGCTTTGATAAAGCTTCGGATGTTGGCCTCATCCTCTACGATCAGAATTTTGTACTTGTTATTGCCCATCGTCCTCACACCCTCTTTCCAGCGCAAAGCGGAATACCGCACCGCTGCCACGTCTGTTTTCTGCGGTAATGTCACTGCCGTGCGCTTTGACGATGGCAGCGCACACAGATAGCCCGATCCCCATATTGCTGCGCGTTCCGTCCACCGGCGCGGCGGACTTTTCATAGCTTCCGCTGAAAATCTTTTGGAGCGCATCCTCCGGAATGCCGCAGCCGTTGTCGGCGACCTCAAATACCGCCTTGTCCCCTACGAGAGAAACGGAAAGCGTCAGCTCCGTCATGCCTTTTGCGTGAAATACGGCGTTTTCCAGAAGATTCAGCAGTACCTGTTCAATAAGGAGCGAATCCATGGGAATGTCCACAAATTCCTCCGGTATCTGTGTGATGACCTTCTGATTCGGATGCTTTTTGGAAAACTTCATGAGAACCGAGTCGATCAGTTCATCCAGAACGGTGGGCGTTTTCACGACCTCCACCTTCGCGCCGTCGATCCTTGTGACAGACAGGAGATTTTCCACCATGCGGATGAGCCATTCGCTGTCCTCCTGAATTTCTCCCAACAGCTTGAGCTGCTGCTCCTTTGGCAGCGCATCATACTTGGAGATCAGCGTGGAGGAGGACCCGTATATAGAGGTGAGTGGTGTGCGCAGATCATGGGAAATCGCCCGCAGCAGATTGCCCCGCATTCGCTCTTTTTCATTCTCTGCCCGCAGCTTTTCCTGATCCCGAATGCGGCTGTTCAGCGTACTGGTGAAAACGGCAACTGCCAGCATAATGACGGCAGATAAGATGCTTTCCCCCACGAAAAAGTCGAAGACATAATAGGGATAGGTAAAGGCAAAATTCACCGCAAATACGCTGACAATTGCCGAAGTGATGCCATAGCAATACCCGTGGGTTTTCAGCGAGATCAAAAACACGCCGAACACAAAGATCATGGGTACCAGCGTCTGCGTGGTAAAGAGCTTCTGAATCAGCAAATTGACGGCAAAGGCACTGCAAAAAACGATGACCGAAAATAAAATATCCTTTTGTCGTTGGCGGCTTTTCATGGCAATCTCTCCAAAGGTACTTTTTAACACATTTATTATACTCCATGAGAAGAAGCGCATCAAGATTTCAAGTAGGAGGATACTGCCCTGCGCCTGTTTCTTTACCGAATCTACACCGGAGAAATGCTATGATATAAGCACATAGCAAAAAGGAGGAAGAAATCCGTGGAAAATGACAGTAGCGACGATAACGGTAATCGCTCTTATATGGTCTGTTCGTATGTGGCATATCTACGCCCTTTGCTGCGGTATCGGGTATAGGTGTGTCTTTTTTTGCATGAAATGATCGTATGAACAGAACATAAAGGAGTTTGAAATGAATTATTTTGGAAGCATTTTCGCAATGGTGGTCTGCATCGCCATGTCCGCCTATTTCAGCGCCACAGAAACGGCGTTCTCGTCTCTGAATAAGACCCGCCTCAAGGTGTTGGCGGACAATGGAAACAAGCGGGCAGCGCTGGCGCTCAAGCTGTCCGAAGATTATGACAAGCTGATCTCCACCATCCTGATCGGCAACAATATCGTCAATATCATGGTGGCGTCTATCGGCACACTTCTGTTCGTTGGGCTTTACGGCGACATGGGTGCGACGGTTTCTACGGTCGTCGTAACGATCGTTGTTTTGATTTTCGGTGAGATCACCCCCAAAAGCGTTGCAAAGGACACGCCGGAACGCTTTGCCATGTTCAGTGCGCCCTTTATCCGGCTCTGGATATGGGTGCTGACGCCACTGAACTTCCTGTTCTCCCTGTGGAAAAAGCTGGTTTCCCGTTTCTTCAAGACGGACGACAACACTAAAATGTCCCACGAGGAACTGCTTCTTTTCATGGAGGATATGGCGCAGGACGGCGGCATTGACGAAAACGAGGGCGAGCTGCTGCGCAATGCTCTTGAGTTCCGTGACCTGACGGCGGCAGAAATTTTGACCCATCGAATCGACTTGGAGGCCGTGGACATCGGCGAGAGCCACGAGGAAATTGCCAGAGTCTTTACACAGTCCCGCTTCTCCCGTCTGCTGGTCTACCGAGATACTATCGATCAGATCGTCGGTGTTCTTCATCAGAAGGACTTCTATATCAACGGCAAGA
>ERZ772882.2008-NODE-2008-length-19601-cov-4.586770_pt1 | contig 19601 bp, 13 predicted proteins | sample MGYA00580576_ERZ772882 | MGnify/ENA primary metagenome ERZ772882 (study PRJEB29015, sample SAMEA2737658) | human gut metagenome | biome: human gut; feature: human-associated habitat; material: faeces | place: China | collected 2012 ... | reverse complement strand
GGTTGGGAGAGCTGCACGATTTCATGCTCCAACGCGCTCGATGAATACCTCATCCGCGACCTTCTCGTGCAGGGTGCGAGAATTGACCAGTTCGGCGTCGGCGAGCGGCTCATCACCGCGCGCTCCGAGCCGGTCTTCGGCGGCGTTTACAAGCTCGCGGCCATTGAAGACGAGAACGGGAACGTCATCCCGAAGATCAAGGTCAGCGAAAACGTCGGTAAGATCACGAACCCGCACTTCAAAAAGCTCTATCGCTTCTTCGGAAACGACACCGGCAAGGCGATCGCAGACTATCTGTGCGTGTTTGACGAGACGGTCGACGATACGAAGGACATCGAGATCTTCGACCCCGAGGCGACGTGGAAGCGCAAAACCGTCTATAACTTCAAAGCAAAAGAGCTCATGGTCCCGATTTTCAAAAACGGCGAGCTCGTCTACAAGCTCCCGACCCTCCCCGAGATCAAGGCCTACTGCCAGCAGCAGATCGACACGCTCTGGGACGAGGTCAAGCGCTTTGATAACCCGCACACCTACTATGTTGACCTCTCGCAGAAGCTCTGGCAGATCAAGTATGACCTGCTGCGCGAGAAAACGTTCTGATGAAACGCTCGAGCCGCTATCTGGCGCTGTGCGGGGTTCTGTGCGCGCTGGCGGTGGCGATTATGGCGATGGGGACGATCATCCCGGCCGCGACGTATTGCTGCCCGGTGCTCGCGAGCATGACGCTCGTGCCGGTTTTGATCCTTTGCGGAGAAAGGCTGAGCTGGGCGATGTTCGCTGCGAGCGCGATTTTGAGTCTGCTGCTTGCGCCTGACAAGGAGGCGGCGGCCATCTTCCTCGCGCTGGGATATTACCCGATCGTAAAGCCGAAGCTCGACCGGAAGCCGAAGCCCCGGCGCATTGCCTCCAAGCTTCTTCTTTTCAACGCGGCGATTTTCGCGGTATACGGCGCGCTTCTTTTTATCTTCCGGCTGGACGCGCTGCGAGAGGAGTTTTTCTCGATGGGCTTATGGCTGTCACTCACGCTCATCTTGGGCGGGAACGTCATTTTCTGGCTGGACGACAAGCTTCTCGAGCGGGCGGTTCCGCGCATTGCGGCGCTCTGCGGCAGGTGGACACGAAAGCACCCATAATACGTAAGCGGCGGACAGGCGACTGTCTGCCGCTTTTATAATATGGTTTATCATCATACGATTTTTCACACGAAAAACGGGGGAAGGACTTGAAAATACTTCCTCGCATCGTTATAATGAAGCTAAATGAATAGTTACAGCGTTCCGGCAAAGCGCCGGAGGCGGAATGGGGTGCAAGTCCCCGCGAGTAGGTCACTGTGATACCGGGAAAACCGGGTAAGTCAGATACGCCAGCTGGTTTCGTGCTTGCCCAAACCGAGCACGGGCTTTTTCTGTATCTTATCGCCCGTGCAGTCGGTTTCTGCACGGGTTTTTTTGTCAAATTGCGCAGATCGCGCTTTGTGAAAGAGGGCGGCCTTGGAGGGCGGCTCTAAAAAACAGGAGGTATTTATGAAGAAGAGACTGGTAAGTATTCTGCTGGTGCTCGTCATGGTGCTGGGCATGCTCCCGACCGTGGCAGCGGCGGCAGACGCCCCGACTGAAATCACATCGGCGGAAGAGTTTGCCACGATGCCAGCAAGCGGGGACTATATCCTTAAAGCGGATATTATCATCACCGCACCGTATGGAAATAATTTCAGCGGCACGTTTGATGGCGACGGACATACCGTGACGCTGGATATTAAAGGTACGGCGAACTACGTTGGTATGTTCAAAAACCTGACCGGCGCGGCAGGAAAAACCGTCACGGTTAAAAATGTGATTTTGGCAGGCAAAATCGACGCAGCCAGCAGAGGAAACGTTGGCGGTATTGCAGGTTTTGCAAATCCGTATAGCGGTCCTATCAAAATTGAAAACTGCAAGAATACAGCTACTATTATTGCAAAGGAAAAAGTCGGCGGTATTCTTGGCTCGTGCCAGAGCGATGCGAATGAAGTGTCGGTCATCGGCTGCGGCAACACAGGGACGATCACGGCGTCCGGCTATTATGCGGGCGGCATTGTCGGCAATCTTGCTGCCGGTCAGACGATCGATTCGTGCAGCAACAGCGGCACAGTACAGGCAGCCTCTTACGCAGCGGGCATCCTTGGCTATGGAAAAATGAATTCGTCAAGCGATACTGCGCCGACCGTCCAGAACTGCTTCTCCGTCGGCACAATTTCTGCTGACGAAGATGTTGCGGCGATTGCCGCAGGAACCAGCGGCACAGTCAATAATTGCTATGCTTTGACAGGCACAGCGACTGACATTGCGGAGAGCGGCTTTACGGTAGATGCAAAGAGCGCCTTCAAGACCAAAAGCGAAATGAAGTCTGCGGACTTTGCGACGACGCTCGGAAGCGGCTTTATTGCAAAGAGCGGCGACTATCCCGCGCTGAGTTGGGAAACGCCGACGGCAAGCAAGGTCTTCCACATCACGCCTGCCTCTGCAACGCTTACCGTTTTGAAAGACGGCAAGGCGTTCTATTCCGGAACGGGCGCAAAGCAGACGCTCGCACTGCCTGCGGGCACGTATACCTACACAGTCTCCTGCGCGGGCTACAAGACAAAAACCGGCGCGGCATTCACGGTTTCCGCGGACGAGGCGGACAACGGCGCGACGCTTTCGGAGGTTACCGTCTCTTTGGACGAGGACGATACTGCGTGGGTCAGCCTCATGGTCACGAAGAACCCCGCGTCCGCGATTGTAACGATCAAGGACGCAGCTGGTAATACAGTTGCGGAAACGAACGGCAGCTACAAGCTCCTCAAGGACGGCGCGTATACCTACACGGCCACGACCGCGGAAGAGGGCTATGAGGATGCGGCGGGCAGCGTCGACCCCACTGCCGGCACGCTGACGATCGACCTTCCGAAGGTGGACTCCATCACGGTGGATACCACCAATGCGAAGACGACCTACTTCCAGAACGAGAAGCTCAAGACGGACGGACTCGTTCTGACGGTTCACTATACGAACGCAGACGACAAGGAGATTTCTGCGGCGGACTTTGCGGCCAAGGGTGTGACGGCGGCGTTTGACTCGTCAAAAGAGGGAACGGCCGATGTATTGCTTTCCTACAAGGGCAAGAGTGTTTCCTATCAGGTCGAGATTCAGGGACGGCCCGACGTGTTCCAGCAGCTTCGTCCGTACGCGACGATCACCTACGGCCACAACTCGAGCTATACCGGCAACGATGAAGAGGAGTTTGCCTACGACGAAGAAGAAGGCGCGCTCCAGTCCAAGAGCCAGGGCATGGGCAACTCCGAGGTCTGGGTTTCCATCAAGCTGAAGGATGACGCGCCTGCGGGCAATATCAGCTTCTCGTACAAGACCGACTCCGAATCGAACTACGACTATCTGGTGCTTGGCAGATACGCCTACGGCGCCACAAAGTACAATCAAACCAAATGGACGCAGGTGAGCTTCTCGCTTCAGCCGGGCAAAGAGCAGCTGCTGACCTTCCGGAAGGACTCCAGCGGCAACAACGGCAAGGACTGCGTCTGGCTCAAGGACTTCGTGTTTGCGCAGCTGTACGCGCTCGAGCTTACGACCGTTCCCGCAGATGCGAACGTGACCCTCAAGGACGCGGCGGGCAAGACCGTCACTGGCACGAACGGCAAATATACTGTTACTCCGGGCACGTATACCTACAAAGCTTCGGCCTTCGGCTACGAGACTGCGACGGACACGATCAAGGTCACGGATAAGGACGTTTCCAAGACCATTACGCTCCAGCAGCTTCCCGGCCAGACAGTGACATTCGATCTGGAAATCCCCGAGACGATTCCCGCAGAAGACAAAAACAGCTACACGATCACCATCAAGCAGGGTGCTGCCACCGTGCGCACGCTCAAGGGCGAAAACACCACGACGCTTCCGGCGGGTGAGTACACCTACACCATCACGCACCCGAACTGCGACGATGTGACGGGCAGCTTCACGGTATCGGGCAGCGCGGTCACGGAAACGAAGACGCTGACCCGCAAGCTCGTCTTTTCCGACTTCTTTGCTGACTGCAAGGGCATTACGGCGACCAACCACGAAAGACGCCCGTGGAAGGCGGTCAAGGACGAAGCAAACGGCAATTACCTGACCACAGAGAGCGTTGCAACAGGTTTTGGCAGCAGCGATAAGACGACGATCCTGTTCGAGGCAGCGGACAATGTCCGTCTGAGCTTTGATGTGGTTCCGTATTGCTATGGCTCATCGAATCGCTTCGTGATCTACAAAAACAACAAGAGCGTAAAAACATATGACAGAAGCGACAAGTGGGAAAGCTACAGCATCGATCTGCTTACAGGCGATACGCTGTTGCTGGAATACACGCCGCATGGCACTACCTACTATACAAGACTCAAGAACTTCAAGACGGAAAAGCTTGCGAAGGTGAACTTCACCCTTGGAACCGCGGGAGCGTCCCTTGTGTTCACCAACAAGGAAACTGGCGCGACCTATGAGCCTGCGAGCGGCGCAAGCTCCATCGTGCTGTCTGCCGGTACATATACCTACACCGCCTCGAAGTTTGGTTGTAAGGACGAGACGGGCGAGTTTACCGTTGCGGGCGGCGAGACGAAGAACATCACAGTTCCGGCGCTTACGGAACTCAAGAATGCGACGGTCACGTTCCATGTGACCCTGCCGGAGGACTGCAAAAAGCCCTACACTGTCGTGATTTGCAAGGGCGGCGAGATCGTCTATAACGAGACGATCGCAGAGGACGCGGCGGAGTCCTGCACGCTTCCGGTCGGCACGTATACCTACACCGTTTCGCACGCGAAGTGCGATGATGCGGCGGGCGAGCTAGAACTGGCGGAAGCAGGCGGAGAGATCCGCGTCACGCTGGCGCGGAAGCCCGTGTTTGAAGACTTCTTCGCAAATTGCGACGGCATCATCGCCGCAAACAGCAACGTCTATCCCTACAAGGCGGTCAAGGACGCTGCGGGCGACTATCTGATCAGTGACAGCGTGAGAAACTACGGCAAGGCGACCATCACCCTGACCGCAGAAAAGGCGCTGCGCCTGTACTTCTCCTACTATGGCTCGACAACGAACGATGAGGATTGTCCGTTCGTTGTCAAGAACGGAACAAAGACGCTGCTGGAGGCTTACGACGAGACAACGTGGAAGCCTTTCGCGACGGATCTTGCCACGGGCGACAAGCTGACGCTGACCTATGAGCAGCCGTACGTCTACGGCGATGCAAGCAACATCTTTGTCAAACTCAAGGACTTCCGCACCGAGGCGCTCTCGAAGGTTACCTTCACGCTTGGCACGGAGGGTACGGTCATCACCGTCAAGAACGCAAAGGGCGACGTGGTGACCCCCGACAAGGACGGCAGCTACACGCTTCCGGACGGCAATTACACCTACACGGCGTCGAAGTTTGGCTATAAGACGGTCGAAAACGTCGCCTTCCCGGTGGAAGGCGAGAACAAGGCCATCACGGTTGCTGCGCTCGAGCTACTGCCTACCGGTAAGATCACCTTCAACGTCGAACCGGAAGGCGCGGCTGTCTCCGTGACCCATGCAACACAGGGCGCGCAGACGGCAAACGAGGACGGCACGTATACCCTCGTTGAGGGCGAAACGTATGATTACACCGTCTCGAAGGAAAACTATGTCTCCAAGAGCGGCGCGATCACCGTCTCCGGCGACGAGACCATCGCCGTCAAGCTCACCTACGCCGGTATCGGCTGGGACGGTGAGACGAAGACCGCGCCCGAAAAGAGCGCGGACGGAACGTATCAGATCTCCAGCGCCGCAGAGCTTGCGTGGTTCGCAGATGCGGTCAATAACGGCAGAACGGCTCTGAACGCGGCGCTGACCGATAACATCAACCTCAACGGCAAAACATGGCCGGGCATCGGCACGACCTATCCCGAGAATTACTACGTCGGCGTTTTCAACGGCAACGGCCATACGGTTTCCGGTCTGGCCGGTACGAGCGGTCTGTTCGGCGCGCTCGGCAAGGATGGCGTTGGTACGGTAAAGAATCTGGTGATCAACGGCGCGATCAGCAATTCTGCCTACAGCAACATGGGCCTGCTTGCAAACGTGAACGCGGGCGTGATCGAAAACTGCTTTGTGTTCGGCTCGGTAACGAAAGGAAATCCCAGCGGTACGACCGGCGGTATGGTCGGACGCGGCGCTTCCGGCAGTGTGATCCGGAACAGCGGCAGCGCCGCCACGGTAAAAGTCACGGTGACGCCCACAAATGTGAACCTGTATCTGGGCGGATTGGTCGGCGATTTCTATGGCACGATGGAAAACTGCTATGCGACCGGCAACGTCATTTCCACAACAGAAAAACCGAACAATACCGGTATCGGCGGCCTTGTCGGACAGATGGAACCGTCCGCAGTCATTAGAAACAGCTATGCGGCCGGAACGGTGAGCGGCTCTGAAGGCGGCTTCGGCGCATTTGTCGGCGTGAACAAGGGCGCGATTTCCGGCAGCTACTACCGCGAGGATGCGGCAGAAGCTGCGGTTGCGACCGGAAGCGCAGACGGCCTCACGGCGATGACGAAGGCTGACATGCAGAGCGATGGCTTCATCAAGGATCATCTCGGTCTGGAACGCTATCATGTCGATACCGACGGCATCAACGGCGGCTACCCGATCCACGCATGGCTGGGCGGCAAAGAAGCGGAACTGACCGAGGACGAAAAGGCAGTCACGCTCGACGTTCTCGCGCTTGTCCTCAAAGATGCAAACCAGGCGGCGCTTGTACAGGAGCTTTGCGCGCAGGTGCAGGAGGAGACAGACGAGTTTGTCGCGGAGACTTCCCTGAGTATGCTCCTTACGTATATCCGCGACAGCTGGGGCTATGACTGCGGTGTATTGACCTCGCCGGAGGACGCAAAACCCTACGTCTATCAGCAGTTCTGCAAGGAAAAAGAAGCCGAGTATCTGGAAGTATACGGCGAGCAGATCGACCTGAGCAACACCGAGGGCATTTTGACGCCCGATAACAACGGCATGTACCATATCAAATCGCAGGCGCAGCTGGTGCTTGCAGCGACGGGTGAAAACGGCAGCCGGATTTCCTGGCATTCAGACAGCGATGCACTGAACGCGGAAACCGGCGCGGTCACGCTCCCCGAGGCAGACACGATCACCGTCAAGCTCACTGCGACCGCGGCAAAGGGTACGGCAGAAAAGAGCCGCGAGATCACTGTTATTCTCTACTCTGTGAAAGCTGAGGCCGGAAACGTGCTCGGCAGCATCGAAAAAGCGCTGGCGGCAAAGGATGCGTTTGTCCAGCCCGTGCAGATCCGCGGCCACGAGACGGCAATGGACGCTGTTTCCTACTGGTTGTATAACAACGGCTATGACAGCAGCATCGAGGTCGAATTTGTCAGTGCAGGCACGCTTACGACAACCTCTGTTACCGACCATTCGTACCTCGCAGAAGACGGAACCGTCACCTATTATCAGGGCGAGGGCGGCACGGACACCAAGTATGTGACCTACACCGGCGTACAGTTCAAGCTTTCCAAACTCGGCGCAGAGAAGACGGTTACGGCGAACGTGCGCATCGGCTGGGATGTGGAAAAAGCGCAGGAACTCATGCAGAAGGCGCTCGATGAGCAGCTCACATGGGAAGCCATCCGCGGCGAAAATACCAATACGGCAAAGACCAGCACGGATAAGAGCTTTACCGGCATGGTCGTCGAGGGCAAGGTTTCTCAGAAGCTCGTTGTGCCGCAGACGGTCACGGTAGACGGCGTCACCGTCCAGATCGGCTTTACGGCGCTGCCGTACAACGCAGTCACGTATGAGTTCGTGAAGGACACGAACAGGCTCGAAATTACGCCGCGCCGCCCCGCGATGGGTCAGCCGGCAACTACCTTCGATCTGTGGCTGATCACGCTCTTCGACAACAATCTGGACGACTACACGCTCGATGCGATGATGAGCCAGGCGGACGACGAGACCAGCACGCTCAAGCTCCAAAATGCGTTCCGTATTACGGTAAAGCCCGAGACAGAAGATGCGCAGAATGTGCTGTCGCAGAATCTCAAGGATAAACTCCCCGGTCTTGTGACCAACTACTATGACTACGGCGCGAAGGTCGACCTGACGAAGCCTGTCAAGGACGATCTGCTGATCCCGAGTCTCCAGAAGATGTCTGACGCGGGCATCTTCGACTACGACTACAGCCAGATGCAGAAGTTGGAGAGCCTGACGCCCGACGTGGCAGACGTGAACGGCTATCATATCACCGTCTATCGTCCGCTGCCCGGCGAACCTGCGGCAGAAGCGAAGATCAAGGTGCAGATCTGCGAGCGTGTGAAGGTCAACGGCAAGAGCACGCCCGGCAAGGTGCTCGGCGAGACGACCCTGACGTTTACGATCGAGCCGCTGACCCAGAAGGAGATCGACGACGCGAAGGCGCTCATGACTGAGGTCACCCAGGAAGAAGTCTACTGGCAGAGCATCCGCGGCGAGAACACCGACAAGAAGCACATTACGACCGACCTCCATCCGTTCTACAAGATCGTCAAGAACGACATTGGCGGCTATGATTATCCGACGCTTGATCAGGTGAAGAACGTCGAGGGCATCTACACTGACGATTATCCCGGCTATGACCCGATGGCGTCCTACGGCGAAACATACCGCACGTTCTATTCCAGCAGACGCAACATCATCAAGTACGAAAACCTGCTGCTGGCGCAGCCGGAGTACAACACCGAGGTCACGATCAAGAGCTGGCTGACCTACACGCAGTACGCCAAGTACTATGAGAAGTTTGTGAAAGACGCCGAAACTCCGGATGGGGCGTATGAGCAGTTTGCGACGTTCTATAAGCACGAGGTTTCGACGACCGTCAAGGTCGACGGCAAGCAGGATATCGACGAGCCGGAAAAGCCGGGTACCGGAACGGACATTGGCGTGACGGTCATTGTCGATGGCCGGGACGTAGACGGCTTCGTCTCGAACAAGGAGAATCCCTATGCGTTCGAGGGCAAGGATACCGGCGACGGCATCACCGTTGCGCAGGTCATGCAGGCCTTCTTCAAAGACACCGACTACACCTCCGATTCCTATGCCGGCTACTACGGCGGATACATTGCCGCGATCACTGACCCGAACGGCGTGAAGCTCGAGGCGGCGACGAAGGAAAGACCCTACAGCGGCTGGATGTACACCCGCAACGGGGAATATGCCGACGCGATCAACGCCGAGTTCGTGGAAGACGGCGACAAGATCTACTTCTACTACACCGTTAACTACTATCTCGAGCTCGACGAGAACAGCGACGAATACAGACAGTACAAGGCGTTGGCAGACGACGTGGCCAACAAGATCCATGCGATCCCCGACGAGATCTCGAGCGACAATGCAGAAGCGTTTGAAAAGGCCGTGACCATTGCCCGCAGCGCGTACAATGATCTGGATGCAGGCATCCGCGAGGCCATGCTCGATCCGCAGGTGGCGCAAAAGCTCCTTGACGCGGAGGCAAAGCTTGCAGAATACGAGAAGAACATGGACGTCTACATTCTGCGCGGTCTCTTGCAGGAGATCACGGACGAAAAGAACGTGACCGAGAGCGAGAAGCAGTTCGTGCAGAAGGCCGAAGAACTCTACGAAGGCATGGAGCCGGAGCTCAAAAAGCTTGTCACGAAAGAGGAAAGCAGAAAGCTCACAGCGGCCAGGAAGTCCCTTGCGGCCAATGAGAAGGCGGCCAAGAAGGTCAGCGACCTGATTGCCTCCAAGCTCACCGGCGAGCCCGAGAGCATGGGCCTTGGCGACCGCAGAACGATCACGTCCGTCGAGACGGTATACAATAAGCTGACGGATGCACAGAAGACCTTCATCTCCGAGGCAGAAAAGGCCACGCTGGATGCGTTCACCGCACGCAGAGACTATCTCGATGCAAACGAAGCACAGATGAAGCTTGACGAGAAGGCGGCCTCTGCGGTCGAAAAGCTGATCAAGGCGCTGCCGAAGGCTGAGAGGGTCGATTACACCGACAAGGCAGAGATCGAAAAGGCCCGCGCAGCGTATGACGAACTGACCGACGATCAGAAGAAGCTCGTCTCGAACCTTGATACCCTGACTGCGGCGGAAGCTGCGCTCCGGAAGGCGCTCGACGATGTTGCCGATGACCAGTCCGCGGCGGAAATCGTCATCAAGATGATTCAGGATCTGCCCAATCCTGTTGTCTATAACCACGACGACAAGACCGATGCGGATGAGATCGGTGCGGCAAGAGCGGCCTATAATGACCTCGGCAAGGTCGGCAAGAACATCGTCGGCAAAGACAACCTCAAGCTCCTGACGAACGCGGAAAAGGCGCTCAAGAAGCTTGTTTCGCAGGACACGAAGGACGAGAAGGCAGCGGCCAAGGTCATCGCCAAGATCGAAAAGCTTCCGGCAGCAGAAGACGTGATTGTGAAGAACAAGTCTGCTATCTCGGCAGCCAGAAAGGCTTACGACAAGCTGAACGAGAACGCAAAGAAGTACGCGGATGACAGCGCAGAAGTGATTGCCAAGCTTGCAGCCTGCGAAAAGGCACTTACACAGGCAATCGAAGACGAGGATGCAGCAGAGGCGGTCGAAAAGCTCATCAAGAAGCTTCCGACGGCCAAGCGCGTGAAGGAAGACCATCGCGAGAAGGTGCAGGAGGCTCTAGATGCATTCAATATGCTGACAGAAGACCAGAAGAAGCTGGTCACCGCGAAGAATCAGCAGAAGCTCTTTGACTGCTGCGCTGCGCTCGATATCTCGGTCGACGGCGGCGATATTGATCTTGAAGCGCTCGAGCTCCAGCAGGAGGAAGCATCCCGTCAGGCTGCCATCATCGAGCAGTTCGTGCTGGCAGAGGACGAGGACGACGCTTCCCTCGAAGAGGACTTTGACGAGTCTGTCGATGAATAAGCCCGTGTGCCCCAGCATCCCCTAAGAAGCTCAGCCCCCGGCGAAAGCCGGGGGCTGATTTCGCGGTCAAGGCAAAACTGCCGAAATTATGCGTAGGGGTCGATTGAGCACATCGACCCAAGGGAAGTTACGAATTCGCATTGGATTTTCGTAAAAACGGTTCGTAGGGGGCGATGTAGGCATCGCCCCCTACGAACCCGACTGGAGGCCGCGGAATCGTTTCCCGCGAAAGCGGTAGGTAACGCCCCATTGGAGCAGCTTGCAAAACGATTGGAAGTCTGATATGATAACAACAAGAATCCGTCATGACGAGACAAAGGAGAGGCCATGGCAAACTTTACGAAGCAGGCGATCAAGGCGGCGTTTCTGGAGCTGCTGGACGAAAAGCCGCTGAACAAAATTTCCGTGCGTGACATCGTTGAGCGCTGCGGCATCAACCGCAATTCGTTCTATTATCATTTTCAGGACATTCCGTCGCTGCTGGGCGAGATCATCGTCGAGCGGACGAACGATCTGATGGCGCAGTACCCGACGGTCGACAAGATCGAAGAGGCGTTCCGCACAGTCGTGGATTATGCGCAGAAAAACCGCCGCGCGATCATGCACGTCTATAATTCCGTCAGCCGCGACACGTTTGAGGCGAGCGTCATGAAGCTCTGCGCGTATATGACCGAGCAGTATCTGAAATCGGCTTATCCCGACGTGTGCATTTCCCCGGAGGACCGCGAGGTGCTGCACCGGTTCATCAAGTGCCAGCTCTTCGGCCTAGGCATCGACTGGATGCTCGGCGGGATGAAGCAGGATGTGGGAGAAAAGATGGGGCGGATTCTTGAGCTTTACCGGGGCGTGGCGGAGCTGATTCTGGAAAACAGCCGCGCGTCCGGCAAGAAGGCCTGACACCTGCCCAATTTTCAGACAAATGAAGCCGGATGTCTGTCTTTCAGACACCCGGTTTTTGTTGTCCATGGCAGGAAACAGAGCGCTCTGGTATACTCCCTTTTGAAAAACAGGAACTGCGCAGGATTTGCGCGAAAGGGGAGCTTGCAATGCGTTCTGTCGTGCCGATGAAAACGGCTAAAATTGGATATTTTGTTATATCTGTCTTGTTCTGTGTGCTGGGGATCGTGCTCATCACCTCTCCGGGCACATCGGTTGTTTGGCTGGGAAGGCTTCTCGGCGTGGGCATGATCGTCTTTGGCGCCATCAAACTGGTCGGCTATTTTTCACGCGACCTCTTCCGGCTGGCGTTTCAGTATGATCTGGCGTTTGGAATTTTGCTGATTGCGCTCGGCATTGTGACGCTGGCAAGGCCGAACGGCGCAATGAGCTTTCTTTGTATCGTCTTCGGCATCCCCGTTTTGGCGGACGGGCTATTTAAAATTCAAATTTCGCTCGACGCGAAGCGTTTTGGTATCGGCCAATGGTGGCTGCTGCTTCTTCTGGCGGCGCTTACGTGCGTAATTGGGCTCCTGCTTGTCATCCGGCCGTCGGATGCGGCGCGGGCGCTCATGGTCCTGATGGGAATTTCTCTGCTTCTCGACGGCATTTTAAACATCTGTGTCGCGTGGTTCTGCGTGAAGATTGTCCGAAACCAGAGGCCGGACGGCATTGACGAGGAATATGAAGAGCTGAAGGACGAGTGAGGAAGCGGCATGAAGACAGTTGAAACATGGTTTCTCTGGCTGATGATCTACAGCATCATCGGCTGGGTGTATGAGAGCACCATCTGCTCCATTAGCCAGCGAAAGCTCATCAATCGCGGCTTTTTGAACGGCCCTTACTGCCCGATCTACGGCACGGGCGCGGTGCTGGTGCTGCTGGTATTGGGCAGAATCCAAAATCCCGTGCTGCTGTTCTTCGCGGGTGCAGTTCTGACGTGCAGTCTGGAATACCTCACGTCATGGCTGATGGAAAAGCTGTTCCACGCGAGATGGTGGGACTACTCGAAGCGGAAGTTTAACATCGGAGGCAGAGTCTGCCTCATCGGTGCGGTCGTGTTCGGCGCGTTCTCGGTGGTGCTGATTCTGGTTTTGCACCCGTTTATCAAAAGCCTCACCGACAGGCTGACGGACCCGGCGCTGAACATCATTTGCGCGATGCTATTTGTCGGTATTGTATCCGACCTCATCGTGACCGTGAAGGGTCTTCTCGGCACGCACGCGGTCTTTGCCGAATACGCGGTGCTTCTGCAGCAAAAGCGTCGAGAGCTTTCCGAAAAGCTCCGTCTTGGGGCAGAAGAGGGCCGCGAGCGCATCCGCGAATTGAGCGCCGAAGAGCGTATGAAGCTTCGCGAGGCAGCAGAGCTCGGCGCGGAGGAGCGCGAAAAAATCCGCCGCACGACGGAGGAAGAGCGCGAACGGTTCTATGCCAAGCTGCAGATGCGCCTGAACGCCCAGCAGCGCCGCACGATCAACAGCTTCCCGCAGTGGAAGCTGACGCGCAACAACGAAGTGCTCGACGGTTTGCGCGAGGCAATGGAAAAGGCGAGAAAGCGCCGCAGCTCCGGCAAGGACGAACCGGCAAAAACGCACTGAATTGTATAAAAAACGCACAACCGGTCGGCTGTGCGTTTTTTGCGTAGATTTTAGAGAGTGCGAATCAGGAGCATGTAGACGGCCGTGCCGAGGATGATGCTGAGGAACGTGTTGTGCCTCCACTTATGAACGAGCGCCGTGACCGCAACGGCCAGCAGCTGGCAAAGACCGCCCGGATACCATTCGTCCGGCACGCTCTTAAGGCAGTAGACCACCAGCACCGCCATGATCGCGGGCGGCAGCGCGTGACTGAGCTTTTCAAGCCATGGCGGCATGGATTTTTCACCCGAGAAGGCCAGAAACGGCAGCGCCCGCAGGAAAAACGTGCAGGCAAACGAAACGAGAATGATCAGCAAAAAACGTCCGGTACTCATTGTGCGCCCTCCTTCTGTCCTGCGAAGACGAGAATGGCCGACGTGATGAGAAGCGCCGGGAGCATGAAGCCGTTCGCGCCGAAGACAGCCAGCGCCACAATTGCGACCGAGAGCCCTGCGAGCGCCGGCATATGCTTTCGCGTCTTCTCCCACTGGTCAACGAAAATCGTCACAAACAGCGCCGTCATGCAGAAATCAATGCCCGTCATGTCAAAGGGGATGATCTGTCCGAGCATGCCGCCAAGCGCGGAGGCAGCTGTCCAGTAGAAATGGCTGAGCACGGCGAGATAGAACATCGTCTCGCGCCGCTCTTCAGGCGGTAGATTTTCGAGCGTACAGTTGACGGCGTAGGTCTCGTCTGTGAGCGCGTGGATCATATAGAGCTTGCGGCGGCCCATCTGCTTAAAATCGCTCAGGAACGTCAGCGCGTAAAAGCTCTGGCGGCTGTTCATGAAAAGCGCCGTGACGGCGATGGTGAGGATCGACGCGCCGCTGGAGAGAAATGTAATGAGCACGAACTGAAACGCGCCCGTGTACACAACCGCGCTCGTGAGCAGGCTCGCCGCCCAGCCGAAGCCAGCCTCCTGCATCAAAATACCGTAGGCCATGCCTAAAAACAGGTAGCTGCAAAGAATCGGGACGGACGCAATAAAGGCCCTGCGGAAGGCTTCTTTCTTGGGGTTCATGGGGAGTTATCCTTTCTTGGAAAAAGGCCGCCGCATGTGCGGCGGCCTTTGCTGGTAAGCTGTACAGATTTCTAAAAAACGCGTAGGGGGCGATTGAGCACATCGCCCCAAGGGCACCATCGGATTTGCATTGGATTTTCGTAAAATCGGTTTGTGCTGCCGGGTCGATGTGGGCATCGACCCCTACGCAAAATCGGAGAAATTGCCAAAACGTCGAAATTGCGGAAACCCTTCGAAGGCTGATTTCACGTTTCGGTAGAAAATTAGTGGCGTCTGTGGTCGAGCTTTTTGGACAGCAGCATGCCGATACCTTGCAGAATTTGCACAAGGGCAACAAGCAGGATGACGGTGACCCACATCACGTCTCCCTGCCAGCGGTAGTAGCCGTAGCGGATGGCAATATCGCCCAGACCACCGCCGCCGAGCACGCCTGCCATCGCAGAATACCCGAGAATCGTTCCAAGCGCGATGGTCACGCCGACAAGAAGAGACGTTCTGGCTTCGCCGATAAGGACCTTCCAAATGATCGTGCCGTCCGTCGCGCCCATGCTCTTGGCCGCCTCAATGACGCCCTGATCGACCTCGTTGAGCGAGGACTCGACCATACGCGCGATAAAGGGCGCCGCCGCGATGACGAGGGAAACGACCGTTGCCGTCGCGCCGTAGCTCTTACCGACGAGCCACTTTGTAAACGGTGAGACGAGAATGAGTAAAATCAGGAACGGAACGCTTCGGATCAAGTTCACGACGATATCGAGAATGCGGTAGATCACGGGGTTCTTGCGGATGCCGTTTTCACCCGTGATGCAAAGAAGAATGCCAAGCGGGAGGCCCAGAAGGTATCCGAAGGCCGTCGAGGCCAGAACCATGTATAACGTATCGCGGACGCCTTCGACTAGCGTCTGCACCATACCGGCTTCAAACATGCTCTTCACCCTCCAATACCTTGAGATTGTGCGCCTTGACATAGGCCATCAAATCAGCCAGCTCCTTCTCGTCCTCCGGCAGGGCCAGCTTCACACAGGGCGCGTCTGCGTCCTGCATCCTTGCCAGCACCAGCCGCTTGGCGGCTTTCGTCTGCGGGTGCGTGAAGACCTCACTGACAGGGCCGGTCTCCTGAATGCGGCCTTCGTCCAGCACCGCAACGCGGTTGCAGATCTGCTGGACGACCTTCATCTCGTGCGTGATGACGACGATGGTGATGTGCTGGGTCTGGCTGATCGTTTGCAGAAGCGAGAGGATCGACTCTGTGGTCATGGGGTCGAGGGCGCTCGTCGCTTCGTCGCAGAGGATGATCTCCGGGTCGTTGGCGAGCACGCGCGCAATTGCCACGCGCTGCTTCTGGCCTCCCGAGAGCTGCGAGGGGTAGGCGTTCGCCTTATCGGCAATGCCGACGAGCTTCAAGACCTCCATCGCACGCTTTTTTGCGTCCTTCTTGCTCATGCCGACGATCTCCAGCGGGAAGCAGACGTTGCCGAGAACGGTGCGCTGCATGAGAAGGTTGAAGTGCTGAAAGACCATGCCGATCTTCTGGCGGCAGCGGCGGATCTCCGCCGGGGAAAGGGCCGTCATGTCCTGCCCATGGAGAAAGACCTTGCCGGAGGTCGGCCGCTCCAACAGGTTCAGGCAGCGCACAAGCGTGCTCTTGCCCGCGCCGGACAGGCCGATGATGCCGAAAATATCGCCTTCTTCGACATCCAGCGACACGTCGCGCAGCGCCTCAAAGTCGTCCTTCCCGTCGTGGAACACCTTCTCAATATGCTCTAATCGAATGACCGGTTTCATCAAATTCCTCGTTTCTGCCCGGAACATGGTCCGGGTAAGATTTTTTAGACATGGAAACAGAGCGTAGCAGGAAATCCTGTACGCTCTGCGCATAGAAATCAGTCGTCAAAGGGAACGACTGCGCCGTCATAGGTATCGTTGATGTACTGACGGAGGGTATCGGACTTGAGCGCGGCGACTAAAGCCTGGATCTTCTCGGAGTTTTCGTTGCCTTCCTTCACGGCGATGACGTTCACATAGGTCTTGGCCGCGTCGGAGTCGGACTTTTCATACGCGAGGGAGTCCTTTGCGACGGAGAAGCCGGCGTCGAGCGCGTAGTTGCCGTTGAGAACGACGAAAGCGACCTCGTCCTTCACACGCGGGACCTGCGCGGCCTCGAGCTCGAGGATCTCGACGTTGTAGGGGTTCTCTTCGATGTCCAGAACGGTAGCCGTGAGGCCCGCGCCGTCCTTGAGCTTGAGAATGCCGTTATCCTGGAGCAGAAGCAGCGCGCGTGCTTCGTTCGTGGTGTCGTTCGGGACAGCGATGGTGTCGCCCTCGGCGATGTCGTCCAGAGAGGACTTCGTGCCCGGGTAGATGCCGAACGGCTCATAGTGGATGCCGCCGGCGTTCACAAGGTGCGTGCCCTGCTCTTCATTGAAGTTCTCAAGATAGGGGATGTGCTGGAAGTAGTTCGCGTCAAATTCGCCGCTCTCGACGACGTTGTTCGGCTGCACGTAGTCCTGGAACTCCTTGACCTCCAGCGTCCAGCCCTCGGCCTCGAGGATGGGCTTGGCCTGCGCGAGGATCTCGGCGTGCGGCGTGGGGCTGGCGGCGACGGTGATGGTGCCCTTGCTCGCTGCGGTTTCGGACGCGGTTTCCGTCGAAGCAGCTTCGGTGGAAGCGGCGGTTTCGGTCTTGGATGCGCAGGCGGCGAGAGACAGGCTCAGTACGAGAGCCAGCGCCAGCGCGATGGTTTTTTTATACTGTTTCATGAGATACACTCCTTTGATTCAGAAAAGAAATTTCATTTTATGGAAGGAATTTGAGCAACAAAAAACCGGGGGCTGTCTCAGCTCCCGGGCAAATGGCTTTTGCGCTCAATCAAGCGTTATTCTCAGGCGTACAGCAACGCATGCCGAAGCACCTGGCCATATTACATGCCCGGGAGAATAACATTCGCATCATCATGGTGTTACGGAACGTCATTGCGTTCGCCTCCTTCCCTGAAAAATACCGCTCAAATTTCTTTCTGCTATAATACACCAATTTACCTACTGCGTCAATGGGGAAAATGCTGGGATTATCCACAGAATTTGCGGCATTCTCTGCGAAATTTTGCTGAAAATATACAAAAAATCGCGCGTATTCACGCGTGGAAGCCCTATTTGAGCAGGTACTGAATGCCGCCGATGAGGCCGTAGACGCCGAGAATTGTGATGAGTCCGGAAACGAGCGTCCCGCCCAGAATCGCGAGCCCCGCGCGTTTTTCATCCATATCTGTCAGCCGCGCAAGCGTCGAGCCGATCCAGCAGCCGACCCCTGTGAGCGGAATGCAGACGACGACAAAAAGCGCCGGAGGGCCGTATTTTTTGAGCTGGGCCTCGTGCTTTTCGAGCGCCTGATGCGCTTTTTGCAGCAGCTTCGGGCTGGTTTCCTTTTTGCCGAGCGGGTGCTTTTTCATCCGCAGCAGAAACGGAACTGGAAGATACGAGCCGATGCACGTCAGAAGGTAGGAAAGGTACCATTTGAGCTTGAGGGCGGCGGCTAAAATGATTGCGCCCTTATTTTCAATAAACGGCAGCAGTGACGAAATAAATACTGCCAGCGACCGGACGAATAAATTCCCGGACGAGAGCGCGGCAGCCTCCGCCGCAGTCGATACAAAGTTCAAAGCGTTCACCTCAGAATTAGAAACTCAAAAAGGAAGACGACGCATTGTAGCATACTTTTCCCGATTCGTAAAGAGGAAACTTACTCCGTTTCGCCCGATTTGCGCGGCCGGTCGTAATTCTCCAGGAACGAGATCTTCCGACCGCCGGTTTTGTAGGCGATGACCGTATCGAGACAGACGTTTTCCATGCTCCGGAAAATATGCGCCTCGACCTCGGGATTCGTCTTCTTGAGCTCGCGAATGAGCTGCTTGGTCTGCTGGCGCTTGGATTTTGCCTCCCCGTTCGGGCGGCAGGTGGTGCAGGTGTCGGTGAAGCGGCAGGCGCACTGGATGAAATGCAGATCGTTCGCGTCGCGCCAGGCCTTGATGTCGTCTTCCCGGATGAGGTACATCGGGCGAATGAGCTCCATGCCGGGGAAATTGGTACTGTGGAGCTTCGGCATCATCGTCTGAACCTGCGCGCCCCAGAGGATGCCCATGAGAATGGTTTCGATTACATCATCGTAGTGGTGCCCGAGGGCAATTTTGTTGCAGCCGAGCTGCTTTGCAAAGTTATAAAGATAGCCGCGCCGCATGCGCGCGCAGAGATAGCAGGGCGATTTTTCGACGTTGTAGACAGAGCCAAAGATATCAGACTCGAAAATCTGCGCCGGGATGCCAAGTTTCCGCAAATTATCCTCGATGATTTGCCGGTTCGCGGGGCTGTAGCCCGGATCCATGACGAGGAACCTGACCTCGAACGGAAATTTATTGTGAAGCTTCAGCTCCTGAAATAATTTGGCCATCAGCATCGAGTCCTTGCCGCCCGAGATGCACACGGCAATGCAGTCTCCGGGCTTCACAAGCTCATACTGCCGGACGGCCTTCGTGAAATTGCACCAGATTTTTTCCCGGAAGCGCTTGCGAAGGCTCGTCTCGACGCGCGTTTGGATCTCCTCATCGTTCTGCCGCGCCATCTGCTCGCGCAGCCACGCAAGATACCCGCCCGTCAGGCTGTACGCGTCATAGCCTTCCTCACACAGAGCTTCCGCCGCCGGAATGCTGGCCTCGCCGTGCGCGCAGTAGAGAATCAGCTTCTTGCCCGGGTGTTCGACTGCAAACGAAGAGAGGTCTTCCGGCAGAACGGGGATGGCGCCGGGGAGCATGCCGTAGGCCCGCGTCTGCTCCGAGCGCATGTCGATGAGAAGGTATGTAGTTTGTTCCAGCTTTGCAAGCTCCTGCACGGTCAGCTCCATGGCGGTCTCCTTCTTCCGAGCAGGGCGTTTTGCCCGCGCGGTTTTTAATCGTCCCAATTTTAGCCGGAAGCGGGCGCTTTGTCAATCAAAAGGCGCAAAAATCCCCGGTACACAATGGCGAACACGCATAAGGACAACAACGAAATACCGCTCAGAAGCAAACGGTGACCT
>ERZ772882.1980-NODE-1980-length-19791-cov-2.360103_pt1 | contig 19791 bp, 17 predicted proteins | sample MGYA00580576_ERZ772882 | MGnify/ENA primary metagenome ERZ772882 (study PRJEB29015, sample SAMEA2737658) | human gut metagenome | biome: human gut; feature: human-associated habitat; material: faeces | place: China | collected 2012 ... | reverse complement strand
GAGACAGATAAGAGACCCGTACTTTATGGAGATGGACATGCAGCACAAAGGATGGTTCAGATTTTAAAAGAAAAGAAATTTATATAATTATAATGATTCAGAATGTATAGGAGACTAGCTATGAAGTATGCATTAATTGGTTGTGGCAGAATTTCACCGAATCATATTGCGGCAGCAAAGGCAAATAATCTGGAGATAATTGCTATTTGTGATATTGTAGCGGAAAATATGATTGATAAAAAAGTAAAGTTTGAACTACCAGACACAGTAAAACTGTATACAGATTATAAAAAAATGCTAACAGAGGAAACGATTGATCTGATAGCAATTGCAACAGAAAGTGGGAAACATGCACAGATTGCATTGGATTGTATTGATGCAGGATGCAATCTGATTATAGAAAAACCAATTGCCCTTTCTTTGGCAGATGCTGATGAGATAATCAGAAGAGCAGATGAAAAAGGGGTTAAGGTATGTGCCTGCCATCAAAACCGTTTTAATAAATCTATTCAGAAAATCAGAGAAGCAGTAGAAAAGAACCGATTCGGGAAGATGTTCTATGGAACGGCACATATCAGATGGTGCCGGGATCATGAATATTATGACAGAGCAAGCTGGCGGGGAACATGGGAGCAGGATGGCGGAGCGTTGATGAATCAATGTATCCATAATATTGACCTTCTCCGGTGGATGCTTGGGGATGATATTGATGAAGTAGTAGGTATGACAGATAGACTGCATCATGACTATATAGAAGCGGAGGATCTTGGTATAGCACTTGTTAAGTTTAAGAGTGGTGCTTATGGAATTATAGAGGGAACGACAGATATATATCCTAAAAACCTTGAAGAAACCTTATATTTATTTGGTGAGAAAGGAACGGTAAAGGCGGGAGGCCAGTCAGTTAATGTAATTGAAGAGTGGCGTTTTTCTGATATGCTTGATGATCCGGAAGAGGTGAAAAGACAATTTCATGAAAATCCACCTAATGTATATGGATATGGACATACACCTTTATATGCGGATGTAATAGATGCGATAGAAAAGAATAGACAGCCTTATGTGGATGCCAGAGCAGGAAGAAGGGCACTGGAGCTGGTATTGGCAATCTATGAATCTGCATTCAAAGGAAGCTTTGTAAAATTACCAATGAAAGAATGCAGTACTATACAGTTCAAGGGAAGATTTGATAAGTAGAAGGATAAAATAGTGGAATTTAGAGATTTAAAAAAGCAATATTATACACATAAAAGAGATATAGACCAGGCAATAGAAAGCGTATTACTTAATACAGATTTTATTATGGGAGATGCTGTAAAAAAACTGGAAACAGCACTGGCAGAATATGTTGGGAAGAAGTATTGTATTACGTGTGGAAATGGAACAGATGCGTTGCAGCTTGCATTGATGACCTGGGAAATTGGGAAGGGTGATGCTGTTTTTGTTCCGGATTTTACATTCTTTTCCAGTGGTGAAGTAGTTTCTTTGTGTGGTGCAACTCCTGTATTTGTAGATATCAGTAAGAATACTTTTAATATTGATCCAGATGATCTTGAATCTGCCATAGAAAAGTGTATAAGTGAGGGTGAACTGAAGCCGAGAGTAATAGTCGCAGTAGATTTATTTGGGCAGCCTGCAGATTATGACAGAATCAGGAGGATTGCAGATAAGTACAATCTATACGTGTTGGAGGATGGAGCCCAGGGGTTTGGCGGACGTATTGGTGATAAAGCAGCATGTAGCTTTGGGGATATTGCAACGACATCCTTTTTCCCGGCAAAACCTTTAGGCTGTTATGGAGATGGCGGAGCCGTATTTACAGATAATGACGCATGGGCTGAGCTACTCAGGTCTCTTCGGGTGCATGGGAAAGGAACAGACAAATACGATAATATCCGTATAGGAATGAATTCAAGACTGGACACGATACAGGCAGCAGTTCTTAATGTGAAACTGAAATTCTTGGAAGAGGAAATAGAAGCCTGCAACAGGGTAGCAGCACAATATACTGCAGGCTTAAAGAATATTGTAGAGACACCAGTGATAACGGAAGGAATGCGTTCCAGCTGGGCACAATATACGATACTTTTAAAAAGCTCTGAGGAGAGAGAACTGGTTATGGGTAAACTGAAGGAAGCTGGGATTCCTTCGGCTGTCTATTATAAGAAACCTATGCACAAGCAGGTAGCTTTTAATAATAAGTGTCAGGGGAAAAACTGTTTAAAGACAGAAGAAATCAGTCAGACCTGTTTATCTCTTCCTATGCATGCATATTTAGAACCAGAAGAAATCAAAACAATTTGCAATGTAATTTGTGAGACACTGAAAGAAGTGGAGAGATAGTATGGAGTATTTCGTTCATGAATCCAGTTATGTAGATGATAATGTTAAAATTGGCAAAAATACAAAGATATGGTATTTTTGTCATATTCAATCAGGGGCTGTAATAGGAGAGAATTGCTCTGTTGGACAAAATGTTAATATATCAAATAATGTACATATTGGAAATGATGTGAAAATCCAGAACAATGTATCTGTATATGAGGGAGTCGAGATAGAAAATGGGGTATTCCTTGGACCATCCTGTGTATTTACAAACGATTTGACACCAAGAGCCAAGTATCCTAAAGGTTCAGCCAATTACAAAAAGACACTTGTGAAAGAGGGAGCCAGTATTGGAGCAAATGCTACAATTGTATGTGGAACTATAATTGGTAAATATGCAATGGTAGCAGCAGGAGCAGTTGTTACAAAAGATGTTCCTGAATATACACTGGTAGCTGGGGTGCCCGCTCGAGTGATAGGAAAAGTTGACCAATATGGAAATATAGAAAATGGGAAGCGGAATGATATATAAAGTTTTTTTAGTAACCAAGGGTTTCCCTTTTGGAAATAGTGAAAGTTCATTTGTTACTGCAGAATATGATCATATAAAAGAAAAATTTGATGTTACAGTGATTGCAACGGAAGTGGATAAGCAGGAAAAACAGACATATCCGCAGAATATAGATACAATACGTATGGATACGGAAAATTGTACCTGGAGGAAAATCTCCTCATTGATCAGATTCTTACTAAAAAAAGAGTGTTATTTAGAAATAAAAGATATAATAAAAACACGTACATTGACAGCAAAGCGTATTTTCCGTGCACTTATGTTTGGGACAGCAGCAGAAGCATTTTTTCAGAATTTCAAAAAAGTAGCAGGGTTAACCTCAGAAACAGAGGCAATAGTTTATTTTTATTGGTTCGATTATAAATGTTTGGGACTGACTATGCATCAAAGAGAGTATCCAGGGCTTAAAATTATAGCAAGAACACACGGATATGACTTATATGATGCAAGGGAGCTGTATGGAAGACAGTTTTTCAAAGAACAGATGGAGCGAAATTTAAAAAGACTCATTTTTGCAGCTGGGTTTGCTAAAGAGTATTATCTGCAGAGGTATTCAAAAAAAGACAGTAAAAAATATCCGCTTCACAGATTAGGAGTATCAGATAAAGAAATAACTGGGCGGCAAAGAAGAGAGTGGTTGCCTGAGAATAAATTTTTACTTTTAAGTTGTTCTAATGCAATTCAGATAAAAAGGATAGAATTGATTATTGAAGGATTATCTTTTATCAATGATAGAGAAATAAAGTGGGTTCATATAGGAAATGGTGAACAGTTTACTTATTTAAAGGATCTTGCAAAGCAGAAACTGGAGAGTAATACGAATATAACATTCGAATTTCTTGGAGCTGTACCAAACGAAAAGGTGATTCAATACTATCGGGATCACTATGTGGGAGCGTTTATCACAACGACATCTACAGAAGGTGGATCGCCTGTTTCTGTACAGGAGGCATTATCCTTTGGAGTTCCTGTTATAGCTACGGCGGTAGGGGAACTGCCTGTTATGGTTCAGGACAATGGAGTATTACTGCCGGAAAATCCAACAGCACAGGAGGTGGCTGATGGAATCCTGAGAATGAGGGAAGTGTATGGAACAAATATTTATTTTAAAATGTGTGACAGATCATTGGAAATATTCCATGATAAATTTGACGCAGATAAAAATTATGAAGCAATGGCAGAGGAATTATTACTATTGGCAAATGAAAAATAACGGAGCGAAGATATGCGGGGTTGGCTGGCAGCAGGCAATTTGAATATAGAATGTCTGGGAGATATTAAGGTAAGAAAAAGTGGATGTGTTTTTTATGATCATTCATTGAATAAATTCCCGGGGGACAGGGTTTCCTGCCAGACAGAGCAGACAGATGTGTTTCTGGATGGATTTGTTTATAACAGACAGGACTTTACAGATCATGGGCAGAACTGGTCTCAGGCATTTGCAGAGGAAGCCGGGCAGAATATGAAGAGCCTTCTTAACAGAATGAGAGGAGGCTTTTGTGGCTATGCTTATGATTGCAGACTGAAGGAGCTTAGGATATTTACTGACCAGGTGGGCAATAAGGCGGTATATTATTACAGTAATATGGATAAATGGATGGTTTCCAATCACCTTGATTATATGGTGAAGGTACTACGGGAGAATCACGAAAAATACTCTTTTTGTGATAAAGCTGCTGAGTACATGCTTTCTTATGGCTATATGATAGATGACAGTACCTTTATTGAACAAATTCATCGTGTACTGCCAGGAGAATATGTTATAATTAAAGATGGACATATTCAGGCAGAAAGATATTATATGATCCCGAATGCTGAACAGCAGATGTCTGAGGGTGAAGCGGTTGAAAAAATTGACCGTGCATTTCGGGAGGCAGTCAGGAGAGAATTTGAAAAGGACAGGGAGTATGGATATAGGCATCTGGTAGACTTAAGCGGTGGACTTGACAGTCGAATGGTTTCCTTTGTTGGACATGACCTTGGCTATACAGATCAGATGAACATCACATACAGTCAGGCTGGATATAGTGATGATGTGATCTCCAAAGAGATTGCATTGTATCTGAAGCATGAATATCTGTTTAAGCCACTGGATGATGCAGCCTGGATGCAGGATATTGACAGCATTACTTCACAGAACAACGGGGCTGCACTTTTTCTGGGTATAACGGGTGGAGCCAGAATGCTAGGAACTCTTAATACAGAGCAGTTTGGTATGGAACATACGGGTATGATAGGAGATGCGATACTTTCTACGTTCTATCATGACAGAACACTTAATTATGGTGCCCCTAGATTTGGCTATCACAGATATTCTGATAGATTAGCTTATGATTTCGAAGAAACATTGTTAGGGGAATATCCCTGTCAGGAACTGTTTGCGATTTATACCAGAGGAATGCTGGGAGCACAGTCTTCTTATATTACAAGACAGCATTATGTGGAAACAGATTCGCCTTTTATGGATGTGGATTTCCTGAATACAGTGTTTTCACTGCCGTTTGAATATCGGAACAGACATCATATTTATCTGAAATGGATGCTCCAGAAATATCCAGATGCTACGAAATTCGGATGGGAAAAATGGGGTGGTATAAGACCAAGAGAAGATCATATCTGGCGAAGAAAGATCAGAACAATCAGGCGGCTTATAGGAATGAAAGTGTCAAAGCTGGCTGGAAAGAGCAGTAGAGATGGTATGACACCGGTGGATTATTGGTATCACAGAGATATGCAGACAGTGAATTTATATGAGAAATATTATGAAGAAAATATAGAGAATCCAGTCATTACAGACAGCCTGAGAAAAGATATCAAAGTGATGTTTAAACAGGGCAATGTCATGGAAAAGTCAATGGCACTTACAGTATTGGCGGAAGTAAAGAAATACTTTAGTGATCAGGAGATTTAAAAATAAATGGGAAAGTATCAGATCAAAGAAGTTGATTTTTTGTTTGTATATGAGCATAAGGTACGTGAGCTGGAGAACCTGTGCCTGTTAAAGTATGAACTTGACAGGAGGGGGTATACGACTAAAATTGTCCATATTGAGGATGCAGAGGCGTTGAAGGCAATGCGGCCTATCTATCACGCTAAAGTTGTAGTTACCATGGCTTGTTATCAGAACAGTTCCATAGAATGGCATACGAAAAGGTTTGTAACATTTGATAAGCTTATCGATATGCAGTGGGAAAATATTGTGTTTCCCATGGATGAGAAGGACGAAAAGGCTTATAAAAATTATTCCGGTGTAGCCAAGGATGTAGTCAGAGTTTCATGGGGAGAAATGAATAAGCGACGGATGCTGAACGTGGTGAAGATGGATCCTAAGAAAGTCAAACTTGTAGGTCATGTTGGAATGGATTTCCTGAGAGATGAGCTAAAGGGATATTATCTGTCCAAAGAAGAAGTGGTGAAGGATTACGGGATTCCGGCAGATAAGAAAGTATTCTTGTTTATTTCACCATATTTTTCAGATACCCATACAGAAGAGTATCTGAAGGAAATGTGCAGACGGTTTGGTGAGGGTTGGAGGTCTTATTATCAGGATTGTATGCTCCCATCCAAGAAGATTATTTTAGGTTGGATCAGAAAGCTTTGTGAGGAAAGAAAGGATATTGTCTTTATATACAGACCACATCCAGGTGAAGAGAGTCTGACAGCAATAGAGATGGAGAAGACATTACCTAATTTTAAGGTAATAGGAGATAAATCTGTAAAGCAATGGATCCTGATCAGTGATAAGGTATATACAGGAAACAGTTCTACGTTTGTAGAAGCGTATTTTGGAAAGAAAATGTGCTATTTGCTATTTCCGATACCAGTACCCAAAGATTATGAACTGGCATTTTTCCAGAATGCACATAAGATCACAGAATTTGACGAATTTGAGGTAACAACACAGGATAACTGTTCAATGCCGTTTCCTGTCAGTGAAGAACTGATCGATGAGGTATATACGATTGACTGGAAGACGCCAAGTTATATCAAATTTGCGGACATGGCAGAAGAGGTACTTAAGGATCCATATTATAATCTGTCTAAAGAACAATTGAAGGAATATCATCATAAGAGATCAATTGGTGAAAAGCTGACAGATCTTCTAGTGAAAGTCACACCATTATATAATATTTATCTATCAATGTTGGAGAAAGACAGTCCTAAGTGGAAATGGTTGGAAAATCGGCGAGAAGAAAGAAAGCGGCTGGAGCATGTAGCACACGATTTCGAAAAGACATCAGATGAAGAAATTGCTACAATTGTGGATAAAATAGCAAAAGAACTGGAAAAGAATCATGGAGGAAAAGAAAATGAATAAAGGAACGATTACAGCAGTTATACCAGTGAAGGGAAACAGTACCAGATTACCCAATAAGAATATTCTGCCTTTTGCAGAGTCTAACCTGCTGGAGCATAAGATCAATCAGTTAAAACAGGTGAAGGAAATTGATGAGATCATCTGTTCTTCTGATTCTGATGAAATGCTGGCTATTGCAGCCAAATGTGGAATTAAGGCGATCAAAAGACCGGAACAGTATGCGAATGAGTCGGTACCGTTTGGCATGTTCCTTGAATATCTGTGTGATATCATTGAAGGAGAGCATCTGCTGTATGCCTGTGCAACATCACCTTGTGTAGAACCATATCTTTATGAAAAGGCTATTCATACTTACTTTGAAAAGCTTGAGGAAGGATATGATTCTCTTATCACAGTATCCCCTTATCAGACTTATCTGATGGATGATAACGGACCGCTGAATTTTAAGATGGGTCTGGGGCATAAAAATTCTGAGCAGCTTCCGATGATGTATCATTTTACCAATGGTATTGATCTGGCACCTACTGCTAAGGTAAGAGAGTGGCATTATAATTACGGACCGAAGTATTATCAGCTTGTAGTGAACAAAAGAGAAGCAGCAGATATCGATGATCTGTATGATTATGAAATGGCAAAGGCACTTTGGGCAATGAAGGATCCTAATCCAACTGTATAAATAACTGGAGAAAATTTATGTCGAATATCAGATTACTTGACTGTACATTACGGGATGGCGGTTACATCAATGACTGGAACTTCGGATTTCATACTACCAGAGATATTATCAGGAAACTGGTAGATTCGCAGGTGGATTATGTGGAGATCGGCTTCCTGCGAAACTGCACCTATGATAAGGATCATTCGCTTTATAATAACTGTAAAGAAATGGAAGCAGTATTGCCTGCACCTGACAGACGAGGGAAAACCAGATTTACGGCAATGGCTCTTCACAATAAATATGACATTACAAAGCTGGAGCCGTATGATGGAAAAACAATTGATGCCATCCGGGTGACATTTCATGATTATGATATTGACGAAGGTCTTGAGTTTGTAGGAAAAGCAAAAGAAAAGGGATATAAGGTCTTCTGTAATCCAATCAATATCATGGGGTATTCTGACTCCATGATACTGGAACTGCTCCAGAAAGTAAACCGTATTCAGCCATATGCATTTTCTATTGTAGATACGTTTGGCTCAATGATGAAGGCTGATCTGCAGAGAATCTATTCTTTGGTAGAACATAATCTGGACAAATCCATTGTAATCGGACTGCACCTTCATGAAAATCTGGCACTGTCTTATTCTCTGGCACAGGAATTTATATCCATGAAGGCGGCAGAGAGACAGGCAGTAATTGATGGCTCCATGCTAGGGATGGGAAGAGTACCGGGAAATCTGTGCCTGGAGCTTATCATGGATTATATGAACCGGAATCAGGGTGGAGTCTATGATGTGAATCCGGTACTGGATGGAATTGATGATCATATTGTGCAGCTGAAACAGATCGAACCATGGGGATACAATACAGCATATGCGCTTTCTGCCAAGTATAATCTGCACAGAAACTATGCAGAATTTCTGCTTGGGAAAGGACGTCTTCGGGCAAAGCAGATCAATCAGATCCTTGGTGGTATTGAAGATCATAAAAAGACTGCCTATGATGAAAAGTATATAGAAGAACTTTACGAAAATTTCCAAAATCATGAGGTGGATGACAGTACAGTACTGAGTGATTTGCAGAAGGAGTGGAAGGACAGAGAAATCCTGATCCTGGCACCGGGAGCAAGCATTACTGAAAATAAGAAAGAGATTGATACATTTATTGCAGAACATCATCCGATCATAATTGCAGCCAATTTTATTCCTGAATCATACCATCAGGACTATGTATTCTGTTCCAATGCAATGAGATACAGTGCATTGGAAGAAAAGATAGAAACGGAGAAATTACTGATCACTGCTAATCTGACAGATCTGTGTACGAATGCCAGGGTTCTTAATTATGCAGAATTGTGCTTTGACGAAAAGGGAAAGTGCGATAACTGTGTGATCATGCTGATCAAGCTTTTGATCCGTCTTGGTATCAAAGAGGCAGCAGTTGCAGGCTTTGATGGGTATCAGGAGGGAACGTGCAATTATGCCTCTTCCTATATGGCAAGTCAGCATACAAAAGGGCTTGAGGAAAATGTGAAAAACACTGGACATGTTTCAGATATTCGGAAAAAGATAGCTTTAAAATTTCTCACACCATCATTATATAATCGCTAGGAGCAATATATGAAGACTAAAGAGCAGCTTCAAAAGATTAAATATCTGGTTATTGATGTAGATGGCACGATGACAGATGCAGGGATTTATTATGACGAGCATGGTAATGAATTAAAAAAATTCTGCACCAAGGATGCGGCAGGTTTCTTTGCAGCACATCAGGCAGGTATGGAGATATTGGTGTTGACTGGAAGAGAGTGTGCAGCGACTACCAGAAGGATGACAGAAATGAAAGTGAATTATCTTGTGCAGAACTGCAAGGATAAAGTGACTTATCTTCAGAATTTCATGGAGGAAAAACATATTACCAGGGATCAGATTGGATATCTTGGAGATGATCTGAATGATCTTCCACCAATGCAGTTATGTGGATTTGTTGGATGTCCGGCAGATGCATGCGATGAGGTAAAAGAAAAAGCAGATTATATGTCTGTTGTAAAGGGTGGTTGTGGTGCTGTCCGTGATATAATTGAATATTTGCTTATAATCAGAGAAGAGTGGGAGTCCTGCGTGTCTAAAGCATATGGCATTGGAGTGTAATCAGGGCAGGAAGGATGAAAAATATATGGGTATTATGGAGTGGCTTGGGAAATCAGAGAGTTTAGTGTTTTGGAATAGATGCAGATTGTATAGTGGTAAAAAAGATTTTAGAAGAATGGTGATAGAAGGTTATCATAATCCGAATTTTTTGGAAATTGAAAACCATGGAACAGAATATTCTGGTAATATTATATATCAAATTGGAGAGTTTGGAAATTCGGTAGGTTTTTTTGCGGAACTTCTCTTTACTTTAATTAGATTATATTTTGCCGAGGAAAGAGGATTCATACCTTTTGTTTCTTGGGGAAAGGATTTTTTATATTATGAAGATGAAAAAAATGTAAAAGAGAAAAATGCTTTTTTATATTATTTTGAGCCTGCTTCAAAAGTAAAGAGTACAGAAAAAGCAGCGTATGTAATTACTGCTAATTGGTATCATATTGCTGAAGTTCAAGAGCATTTGAATACGCATGGCTATACGGTGTCAGAAGAGTACATAAATGAAATGAGCCGCATGCTGAAAAAATATATTCACTACAATGATAAAACAATAAAATATCTTGAAAATGGTTATAAAGAACTGATTGGAAATAAGAAGGCATTAGCAGTACATTTTCGAGGAACAGATTATAGAAGACAATATAATAATCATCCTGTTTTTGTCACTATTGAGCAGGAAATAGAGAGGGTTCATGAAGTGCTTGAAAGGAATAATTACGACGTTATCTTTTTAGCAACGGATGAGCATTCTGCTATAAAAATATTCCAAAATGAATTTGGAGATAAAGTTAAATATTTTGAAGATATTTGGAGAGCAAGCGGAGAGGACGAATCAGTTGCTTTTAGTCATTCTGCTAGAGCACAACATCATTATTTATTAGGATTGGAAGTATTGAGAGATCAATATATGTTGACCAAATGCAACGGACTTGTGGGCGGAATGTCAAATCTAACATTGACAGCACAAATGATGCGACGAGCATGGTATGATAATGATTATGAAGATTTAGTAATACTAAGCCAAGGATTATATCATAATGATTATCATTTTTGCAACGCAAAACACTGAAAAGTAAGACAGATAAGATACTAAGACGTGTTACAAAGTATTGTCCAAAGAGATATTATTGTGTTGGGATGATTGAAAGGAATAGACATAGTGAAGTTAAACGAAGAAATGAACGAGATATATAGAAAGTATAGTTTTATTTTAACACGCACTCAAAAAAGGTGGGGAATAGTGTTATTTATACTTACTATTATAGGTGCAGTATGTGAAACATTAGGTGTTTCAGTGATTTTGCCATTTGTACAGGTGATGATGTTACCAGATCAACTAATGCAAAATGATATGGTTCGTCAAGTGGTAATAAAATTTAATATACAAAGATCACATGAATTAATTTGGATAGCTGGATTTGTCTTGATTATAGTATATACAATAAAAAATATGTATTTATTTTTCCTTTCTTATGTTCGCGTTAAATTTGCATGCAAGGTACAAAGAGAATTAAGTATTGAAATGCTGCAAAATTATATGCGACGAGGATATTTATTTTTTTCTGGAACAACAACAGGAGAGTTATTACGAGGGATGATGGGAAGTATTACCAATGTTTATGAGGGACTGTATCAAATGTTTAAGTTGATGGCAGAACTGTTTACTGCATTGTGTATTGTGCTTTATGTTATGACGACTGATTGGATGATGGCATTATGTGTAGTTGGATTGGCAATATTATGTTTAATGATAGTTACTGTTGGAATAAGAAAATGGACTAAACGTTCAGGTGAGATTATTTTTAAGTATGATGGAAAGATTAATAAAACATTATTGCAGGCATTTCAAGGAATAAAAGAAGTACTTGTGATGCGGAGACAAGAATATTTTTTGAAAACATATCAAAATGAATATATTCATAAGCAAAAGGGAATGATAGGCAGAACTTTATCGATGGAAAGTCCTGCCTATATTATAGAGGCAATGTGTGTAGCAGGTTTAATTATTATGGTTTGTGTAAAAGCGGTTGTGGCTAAAGACACTACTGTATTAGTTCCTCAGTTGGCTACATTTGCAGTTGCTGCTTTTAGAATATTACCTTCATTAGGTAGGATATCGAGTAGCTATAATACATTTATGTCATGTATTCCAGGAATTAATGAGACATATCAAAATTTTAAAGCTGCAAGATCATATGATGGTAAGAAAGAATATACCCTAAGTGACAATCAAAGGGATGGTATTAGTAAAAGAGATTGGAAGCAGCTGAATATTGTTGATGTATCTTGGACATATCCAGAAACAGATAAAACTATATTGGATAATGTTTCACTTCAAATAAAAAGGGGAACATCAATTGCGTTTGTTGGACCATCTGGAGCAGGAAAAACAACATTCGCAGATGTGATTTTAGGATTGTATAAACCTCAAAAAGGTAAGGTGTTGCTGGATGAGGATAATATTTTTGACTTAGGAAATGAATGGGGGAATATTATTAGCTTTGTTCCGCAGAACGTATATTTGCTGAATGACTCTATAAAAAATAACATTGCATTTGGTATACCGGAAAAAGATATAGATATAGAAAAAGTAATGTATGCATTGGAAAGGGCTCAGTTGACGGAATTTGTCTTAACGCTAACTGATGGAATCTATACAAAAATCGGGGAAAGTGGAATTAGGCTTTCAGGTGGTCAAAGGCAGAGAATTGCAATTGCTAGGGCGTTATATAATGATCCGGATATTTTGGTATTAGATGAAGCGACATCAGCATTGGATAATGAGACAGAAACAGCAGTTATGGAAGCGATAGATTCTTTACATGGCGAGAAGACATTAATAATTATAGCACATCGTTTGACGACAATACGAAACTGCGATAATATTTATAAGGTTAAAGATGGAAAGGCTATACCGTGTAGCTATCAGAGCCTTATAGAAAATGAATCATAAATTATTAATAGCGTGCAAAAAATTATAAAAGAAAAATATATGTGTGATATATGACGGATACCTAGAGTCACCATATAAGAGAGTAAGAATTTTGACATTTATGATAATATAGATGAAGATAGTGGAAATAAATTCCAGTTGAGTAATTAAGCTACAGAAAAAAATAAAAGCTCAGAATATTTGAATTTTGCTGATTTACGATATTAAAGGAAAGGAAACATATGATAATTTATTTCCGGATTATCATACAAATAGCATATGAGAATAGTGGATATTTTATATGAGAGTTATCTTCACAGTAAGTTTATAAGAGACTGTAAGAACAAGGGAGTAATATTTGCAAAAAACAGTATAGTAGATCGAAATTGTTTAATAGAGGGGAATAATTATATTGCTGGAGAATTATATCATTGTAGGTTTGGGTATGGTTCGTATGTGCACCGCAATAGCGTGCTAACCAATGTTAAAGTCGGAAGATTTTGCGCAATAGGAGAAGATGTGAATGTAAGATTATTTCAACATCCAACGTATATGGTATCAATATCACCCTGTTTTTACCGCAAAGAACATACTTTAAAGACATTTGTAGATAAAAACTATTACAAAGATCTAAAGATAAACGAAGATGGTTTTTCGGTTATTATTGGAAATGATGTTTGGATTGGTCAAGGTGTTTCTATTAAAAGTGGAGTATCAATAGGGGATGGTGCAATAGTAGGGGCAGGTGCAGTTGTGACTAAAGATGTGGAGCCGTTTGCTATTGTAGGCGGTGTACCAGCCAAAATAATTCGTTATAGATTTCCTACTGACAAAATAGAAGAGCTGAAAAAAATACAATGGTGGAATAGAGATATAACGTGGTTTGAAAAAAATGGAAATGAGTTTATCAATGTAGATACATTTATAGAAAAATTTCGGTAATGTCAAGTATGCTGTGAAAAAATGAGTTAAAAACATGATCAAAAATAGAATTAAAACTTGCAAATATTTATTCATATAAGCTGTTTGCAGGTTTTGAGCATTTCCTAAGAGCTGTTGCAATTAGATGAGGGAAATTTTTACAGTCAAGTAACGCCTGAATTGTATATCTATTATTATGAATTGGTGTGGGTGTCAAATGCATGGATCTCACATAGTGCTGTACTTTGACAACTGAATAAAGCTATGTTTTCAAGCTGTTTTCCTGTATAATGGAGACATAAATGATATTCATTTTCGAGGTGTTATTATGTCTTTTGCATTAAATGGTTATCAGCAGATCTCACTTTTTGGTTCTCTTGGATTTTTATCAGAAAGGAAACAAAAAATTCTGGAAAAAACTATTTTTAGATATTATTTTTGGGAACATTGATGAGATGATATTTGATCCACTCTATAGTGATAAACGTAATTTCCGTCCTAATGCACCTGTAAATGTAATTGTTGGTGTCCTTATCCTTAAGGAACCCAATGGACTTACGGATGATGAGATTATTGAAGAGTGTGAGTTTGATTTCCGGTATCAGTATGCTCTTTGTACCACCAGTTATGAAAACCAGCCTTTGAGTGACTGGACTTTCAGCAGATTCCGTGAAAGGAATGCAGCCTATGGACTGACTGCTGGTAAACATCTGCTTCATGACTGTATTGTAGCCCTTTCTGAAAATATCCGTAAATATATGGATATCAGTCCTGCCATCAAACGGATGGATAGCCTGATGATCGAAGCAAACATCAGGAAAATGGGACGGATTGAATTACTGTACACCTGTTTCGTCAACTTCGTACACGAGATAGCAAAAGATGGACGCTACGATCTTCTGGATGGTCTGGACAGCTACAAAAACCCAAACAACAGAAACCAGGTTGTTTGTCATGATTCCAAAACACCTCAGGATATAAAAATCCAAAAGATTATTGATGATGCAGTAGGACTTTTCCCAAAATGTAAAGAAGATTATGAAGTTACAACAGATTACCAGTTATTGGAAAGAGCAATCAACGAACAGGCCAAAAACAATAATGGAAAGCGGATTCTTAAAACAAAGGAAGACATAATGTCTTCTGACATCCTCTAGAATCCATCTGATCCAGATGTTGATTAGAGTTTCAAAGCCGGAAAATCCCATAAAGGTTATTCTGCAAATGTAGTAGAAGCAATCGATGCAAAAGGCTCCATTGTGACAGACTATCAGTATGATGTAAATACACGAAGTCATGCATCGTTTGTGAAAGAATACATTGAAAAGAATACTAACTCGGAAGAAGCTGTCATGCTGATTGCCGATGGTGCCTACGCAAGTGAAGAAAATACAAAACTGGCCTCTGAGAAAAATATCCGTCTTATGACAACAGGACTTCTCGGGCACAAACCACGCGAGATTTTTGGAAAGTTCAAGGTTAATGAATCAGGAACACAGATCACAGGATGTCCTGCTGGAAATAAACCAAAGAGTAGTTCCTATACCAAACAGACAGATTCCATACGAGCTTCATTCTACAGACATCAGTGTGAAGGATGCCCATACCAAGACCAATGCAATCCTGTGGTTAAAGAAGGAACAGCAGCTGTGATCGTTCCGTTAAAAGCAAGAAGACGGATCCTGGAGTCATCAGAAATATGGAACGATGCCACCCGGGCGTGGATGGGAAGGATCCGAAATGGAGTGGAGACTGTGTCATCAGTCATCCGAAATAAATATTTGGTAGATCAAATGCCAGTCAGAGGAAAGTTGAGAATCAAATAGTTTTTTGGCTTTAAAGTCGCTACCATAAACATCAGTAAATTGATAAGATATACCCAAGGGACGCTAAAATGCAGAACATTTGAACTGACATAGGGGATAAATCTCCTTTTCATGGAATCAGAATACTCAAAACATAGATTTATTCAGTTGTCAAAGAACAAAACCAATATGTGTATAGCCATCAGTCACAGAAAATGTGACTTTTGACACTCACATCATGAATTAAATAGTTAAAGGAAATTGAGCAAATGTATTATTTATTGTACGAACTTTTTGGTAGTAAAAACAATTAAAATGAAAAGAATCGGTCAAGACATTATCAAAATACTTTCATTGAACTGCGAAAGGGAGGAGCATGCAGAGAATTGAAATTGATAAAAATGAAAAATTAATAAATAATAAGTTTATAACCATATCTTTTGTATGCAGCATTTTAGTGATATATATCCATACTTTTAATCTTGAAATATATTCAATAGATGAAAACTCAATTGGAATAGCAAGAGCAACATATATAATCGAAACATATTGGTCTAATGTGTTAAAAATTGCAGTACCAATGTTTTTCTTTATATCTGGAATATTATTTTTTAGAACATTTGAGATATCAAAACTTTTGCAGAAATGGTATTCTAGGATATTTTCAATTGCAATTCCGTATGCAATTTGGTGCACTTTTTATTATGTATATAATGTTTTGTGTACAAATATTTCCCAAATAAAAATGATGATGGGAAATATAGAGGTGGTTGCGTTATCATTACCAGAATGGTTAAAGTGGTTATGGTACAATGAGTATTATACGTTGTGGTTTTTAAAAAATTTGATTGTTTATATTGCTTTAGCTCCAATAATATGGGTGCTATTAAAAAATCATATAAAGAAAATACCAACAGGTATAATTGCAATTATTATAATTGTAATATGTACAAGGAGTAATAGAAACATTCCATATATAAATGGATTAAATGAATACTTAGTAGGTTGTTATATAGGAATTAATTGCCGAGATGTTTTGTATTATAAAAATAAGATTATTTCGGTATTATCTGTGGCTTATGTAATAATAATATTTATAAATGACTTTAAAATATGGGGATTAATATTAGAATTATTATTCTTTGTGGCGGTTTGGTATGCAATGGATATTTTTTCAGGTTATTTGCAGAGTGAGTTGCCATGGTGGATGACAATAGGATTTTTTACATATGTGGCGCATGATATATTCTTAGAGGCTTTTGAAAAAATATTATGGATAGTTGGTGGAAACCAAGCCATATTAGCATTGCTGGATTATGTATTTATGCCAATTTTTGTAGAGTTCTTGCTTATAATAATCGCATATATAGCCATGAGGTGGTTTCCTGATATGTGGAAAATTATTACAGGGAATCGGGGAATGATACATTGCAAAAAACGTGATAAGTAATTTCAACTTGCGTAAAAGATATATTTTTTAAAATTCAAGAAAAAAGGATAGAAGATCGGAAAAGTATAATGGAATGTACTGAATTTTTTAAAAAGAAGATAACTGTAATGAACGGAGTGATGTGCGTACTTGTGGTAATCCTTCATAGTTATAACATGGAAAGATATCTGCAGCCTGGGCGATTTGTACAGGTGTTAGAAACACTGATGTCCCGGACAATTGCTAATATAGCCGTTCCTATGTTCTTTTTTATGTCTGCCATTTTATTTTTTCAAAACTATGATTTGAAAAGTACACCTAAAAAGTTTAAAAGTCGTTGTATCAGCTGCCTGGTTCCTTATGTTGTCTGGAATATCCTGTATTACATTGTTTTTATTATTTTGGTTAAATGCCCCTTAAGTAATGAATTTATGGAAACAAAGGAAGTTACTATAAATATGAAGCAGATTTGGGAAGCAATTGTCTGGCATAAATATAATGGTGCATTTTGGTTTATTGCATTTTTGATGGTATATATTTTAGTTTCCCCATTGATTTATATTGTTATCAGGAAGAAAGTGGGTATTCTCAGTGTTTTTTTCTTGGTATTTTTTAATATGATGTATAATGGTTTGTTTTCATATGAATTAATATACTGGATTTTGGGTGGATGGTTAATAATACACAAAAAAGAAATATTATATCATAAAAGTAAGTATTCTCTTAATTACCTAATAGGAGCCGTTATAGTAGTAGCAATAAGATATTGTTATGAATATATAAAACCTATATCATATAGTCAAATAATTTCTGGATTATTGTTAATAATTAATGTTGTCTTAGTTTGGTTTGGAATTGATGTGTGTAGAGATTTAAAAGAGAAAAATTGGATGAAAAAAAGCTTTTTTATATACGCACTACACCCATTGATCGTGGATATGATAAAAAAGGGGTGCACGGCCTTTTTGCCAGATAATGGATTCAGTGCGATGATAGTCTACGGAGTCTCAATATGTGGTGGAATTATGATATGTGTGCTTGTGGCTGAAATATTGTCAAGATATTCACCACATATATACTGGATTTTGTCTGGAGGAAGAATAAAAAGGTGATAATTACATTAGCTATATGGGGATACATGACATTGGTGTTTACTGCAATTGGAATGGCATGTATGCGGTTGATAAAGAAGATTACAGGCTATTCATGTAGGGACTACAGCATCATTTGGATGATGGGATTATGTCTGACTACAGTATATGCGGAGTACCTTAGTATATTGGCAGGGGTAGGTATGCTTGCTAATATTGTTTTGTTGGTTGGAGTACTTTTTTGTCTCTGGATGGAAAAGAAGCAGTTAATAAAATGTTTTAAGGGGCTAGAAGAACAAGGAAATGATGGTAAAAAGAGACAGATAGTATATTGGATCATAGGTATAATTTTACTTCTGGTATTTGCAGTACTTGCAAGCCAGAAGGCACATCATGCTGACACAGATCTGTATCACGCACAGGCAATCCGTTGGATAGAGGATTATGGATTGGTAAAAGGACTTGGAAATCTGCATAATCGGCTGGCATACAACAGCTCTTTTATGTGCTTACAGGCACTTTTTAGCGGTAAATTTTTACTGGATCAGTCAACTCATGTAGTAAATGGATATATTTGTTTTTGCGCTTGTTTATATGCAGTGCTTAACCTGCTGAGGGCAGACAGAATAGAGAGCAGTAAGCTGTTCTGTGTAGCTATGGTTTATTATATTATAAGCACGATTGGAACAATATCTTCTCCCAACTCGGATATTCTGGTACTTTTATCAGTACTGTTTATTCTTGAAAAATGGTGTGAACTGGTGGAAATACAGCAGAAGGATGACACACCCTATTGTATTTTGTGTATAATTGCGGTATTTGCCATATCCGTGAAATTATCAGCAGCCATGATAGTACTGCTGGTTTTGAAGCCGGCATATGATCTTATCCAAAGAAAACGATGGAAAGATATATGTTTTTATCTGCTTTTTGGAATGATTGTTCTTGTACCTTTTTTGATTCGAAATGTTGTTATTTCCGGATATCTGGTATATCCTTATTCGCTTATAGATTTGTTTTCGGTAGATTGGAAAATGCCAAAGTCTGTAGTAGATTTTGATAAACGGGAAATTATGATTTATGCGAAAGGAATATCGGATTATTTTCAGAGTAATGCAGCTTTTAGGGAGTGGTTTCCTATCTGGTGGCAGCAGCAGGATGCTATAGTTAAGATTTTGATATTCGGGAATATAATATGTCTTGTGGCCGGATGTGTTTATCCTGTTATTTCATTAATAAAAAAGAAAAAAATGAATGGAGACAGAATATTATTATGGGGAACAGCTGGAGTTATGCTGCTGTTCTGGTTTATGACTGCACCAAGTGCAAGGTATGGAAGGGTATTTCTTCTGTGCCTGCCCTGTCTTTTACTGGGGAAAATGATGAATGGGATCAGACAGAAGAAAGTTATAATATTGCTTGGGAGTGTAAGTCTGGTTTTGGTTATTGGACTGGCTGGAATGCAGATTGTAGAAAGGAAAGATGAGATATCATTAAAAAGACCGGGATATTATGTATATCGTGAGTGTGAAAAAATAGATTGGGAGAATATAGATATGTACGTGGCCATTGAAAATAATTATTGCGG
>ERZ772882.1956-NODE-1956-length-20020-cov-8.116103_pt1 | contig 20020 bp, 9 predicted proteins | sample MGYA00580576_ERZ772882 | MGnify/ENA primary metagenome ERZ772882 (study PRJEB29015, sample SAMEA2737658) | human gut metagenome | biome: human gut; feature: human-associated habitat; material: faeces | place: China | collected 2012 ... | reverse complement strand
TCAATTCGAGATACAAATTGCGGATTGCTGGGACGTGCTGTAGTTCCGAAATCTACAATTTGCCCTTTTCTATTAATTAACAGATAATAGGGCATTCTATCTATTTTCCATTGTTTGCGAATTTTCTGTAAGTTATCTTTTCCAAAATAATCAGATGCATAAATACATTCAATTCCCCGGTTTTTCAATGAATACTCATTCAGACATTCTTCCCATTCTTCCTTGGGTTCACTTACACATATGGAATATATGACCAGGTCTTTGGTGGAATACTTACTCCGCAATTGTTTCAAAGGTTCCATTTCTGCCAGGCATGGTGGACACCACCTAGCCCAAAAATCGAAATAGATCACTTTTCCGTGATTCTTCTCAAGTATATTATAGATGGGTTCCATGTAAGGCATAGATGTTTTTAGCTTTGAGTTTTCGTGAAACTCACCATATAATAAATTATTGGAAACTGGTTGCGGATTTTCCAGGTAAGATTTAGTCTGATTATATATCTGCATCACTTGTGCACGCAAATGCGGCATTTTTACGATCGAATCAAACTGTGTATGCCTCGTTGTTAAAGCAAGTGTATCATTTGCATTCAAAGAGCCAACTGCCATTTTGGTATATATATACTGGTTCAGTTCATTCTCTCCTACTGCCGACATAATCTCTTCTACAGATGGATTTTTTTTATCTTTGTATGTTATCCCATAAGCTATATAGCGTTCTACCTCATCGGCAATATCATATAAACGTGCTGAAAGAATCCCTTTATTATAAAGCTTATTGATTGCAGGCAGAAGTTTATGATATCGGTCCATTTCTTTTTTCGTTTTAAACTGGCATTGGTTACCATAGGATAACAAAGCGTAATAATAGTCCTGTTTCAGTAACTCTTCAGTAAATAACGTAACATCGTCCATTGGCTTATACTTCGTCAGATACTCGTTTCTCCGCTCCAAACGAAAGTCATATTCCTTCTTTAATTCAGTCTCAAAATCCTTAATATTCAAATTCGGGTTTATACTATAATTCTGTATGTAATAGTAGGCGCTTTCTGTAAATGCCAGTATTTCTTGATTCAACTTCTCTGCATCACCTGTTACTTTGGGATGAAAAAGATCTTTGAAGTCTATTTCCACGTGTATGCTATCTCCCGGGTGGATATACAAATGTTCCGCATAATTGCGAATGGAAACTTCTCTTAATTTTGCATAAACCGGAAAGCGGAATGAAAATGAACCATCTTCTTGTATGGGGGTACGATATTGATTTTCCATTTTCCAAAAAAATGGAATGATGAGAGTTAATTCCTTTTCTTGAGGATAAAAATCCCGGTTCAACACTTTTCCTGTGATAACAGCTTCTTTAATATATTCTTTTGCTAACGAATAACTTTCTTCTGTCTGTACAGATGATTCGAATTGAGATTTTGCCCGGTCTTTTTGCCCGCATCCGGCTAATAACAAAGAGGTTATTATCAGAAAGGAATAATAGTGTTTCATCGTGCCTGAATATTAGAAAGTTTGCAAATCTAAATAAATAAGAGTTCTTGCTCCTAAATATATGAAATTAATTTTAGGGGCAAAAACTCTTGACAGACAATTCGTCTCAATTTTAAATCTTTTACAATATATACATTTAATTTGCGAGATAAACAGACAAAGCTATAACCAGCGCACAAACTTCCTGATATACCAATTCTTCACGATCTGCGTCAAAATGCAATAAGAGAGCAAAATCCCAACCAGCCAGGGGAAATAGCTCAAAGGAAGAGCTGTCAATCCGATGGAACGCCCGAAAGCGGTGAAAGGAATAAGAATACCTATTGCCATGATTAAGAAGGTCAGTCCCATCACAGGCCATGTGGCACGGCTTTGTATGAACGGTATCTTGCGGGTACGTATCATGTGGACAATCAATGTCTGTGATAACAAACCTTCCACAAACCATCCGGTCTGAAACAGTGTCTGATGTTCGGGGCTGTTGCAGCTAAATACGTACCACATAACCAGATACGTTATAATATCAAAGATAGAACTGATGGGACCTACATAAATCATAAAACGACTTAGATCGGACGCATCCCATTTACGGGGTTTCTTCAGGAACTCCGGGTCCATACGGTCAAAAGGAATGGTGGTCTGCGATATGTCATATAACAAGTTCTGGATCAATAGATGTATCGGCATCATGGGCAGAAACGGCAGGAATGCACTGGCAAACATCACACTGAACATATTACCAAAATTGGAACTGGCAGTCATCTTGATATACTTATTGATATTGCCGAATGTCTTTCTTCCTTCGAGCACTCCGTCTTCCAATACCATCAAATCTTTTTCCAACAAGATAATATCTGCGCTTTCTTTGGCTATATCCACAGCAGAATCGACTGATATACCAATGTCCGACTGACGCAATGCACCTGCATCATTGATTCCATCTCCCAAGAACCCTACTGTATTACCTTGCTCCTGTAACAGAGAGATGATTTGCGTCTTTTGTAATGGAGTCAGTTTTGAAAATAAAGTGGTATCCTTTACCGCTTCTTTCAATGCTGTTTCGTCCATATTTTCTATTTCTATCCCCGTAAGAAAATGACTGGTGTCAATTCCTACCTGTCGTGCAATAGCTTTCACTACAATATCATTGTCTCCCGATAGAATTTTAACTGCTACTCCATGCGCATATAATTGTTCGATGGCTTCGGCAGCAGAAGGTTTCGGAGGATCAAGAAAAGCAAGATACCCGATCAATACCATTTCTTTTTCATCTTCGATGGCGAAATTACAATCTTTCTCGATAAAACTTTTTTGGGAGACTGCCAATACCCTCATCCCCTGCTGATTCATATCTTCACTAATCATCTGTGCTTTGATTTTCAAGGCATCAGTCAAGGGGTGAATCTGCCCGTTGAACTCGGCATAGGAACAGACATCGAGAACCTCTTCTACCGCTCCTTTGGTGATGATTTGCCGCTTTCCCTGCCTGTCTTCTATTACAACAGACATTCTTCTGCGCGTAAAGTCGAAAGGTATTTCGTCCACTTTGGTATAGTCATCCTTCAGATGTTCCAAGCTCAAATCTCTTACATGGGAAAGAATCGCTTTATCCATCAGGTTCCTTAAACCGGTTTGGAAATAACTGTTGAAGTAAGCATGACGAAGAATACGTTTACTGTTGTCGTCACTGCCATCTGCATTGATATATTTTTCCAACACGATTTTATCGCAGGTCAATGTACCGGTTTTGTCAGTACAGAGTATGTCCATCGCTCCAAAATTCTGAATGGCATTGAGATTCTTTACGATTGTTTTCTTTTTGGACATGGCTATCGCTCCTTTGGAAAGGTTGGCAGTCACAATCATCGGTAACATTTCCGGAGTAAGGCCAACCGCAACGGATATGGCGAATATGAAAGCTTCAAACCAATCCCCTTTCGTAAAGCCATTTACGAAAAATACAAATGGAACCATAACCAGCATGAAGCGAATCAACAAAAAGCTAACTTTACTAATGCCTTTGTCAAAAGCTGTAGTGGCACGATGTCCGACCAGGCTCTTTGCAATAGTACCCAGATAGGTTTTGTTCCCCGTTTCAAAAACGATTCCTTTTGCCGCACCACTTATCACATTGGAACCCATATAGCAAATATTGTCCAATTCAATGACACTTCCTTTTCGGAACTGCTGTCCCCGTACCTCCGGAAACTTTTCTATCGGTTCGGACTCTCCTGTCAATGAAGCCTGACTGATGAACAGGTCTTTCGAATCGATGATCCGAATATCAGCGGGAACCATGTCCCCAGCTGCCAAATACACGATATCCCCCGGGACGAGTTCCGTAATCTCGATCTCTTCTTCCTGTTCACCGGTACGTTTGGCAAGACATGTGTTTTTTACCATTTTCATTAAAGAATCCGTAGCCTCACTTGCTCGCCATTCCTGCCAAAAACGCAGGATAGCACTGAACAGCACCATGGATGAGATGATAATGACTCCCGTCCATTCCTGCTCTCCAGGATCGGCCATCAATACATCCAAAAATAAGGATATTATGGCGAGCCCGGTCAGAACGCCAATGAAAGGATTGATAAACGTTTTGATAAACAGGATAAACGGATTCTTTTTCTGTTCATGTACCACTTCGTTTCTTCCATAAATGGATTGTCGCTCCTGCACTTCTCCCTGTGTTAATCCAAGCTTGGTTGTCTGCAAGTATGAATAGATTGACTTACCGGGTTGTGTGGCAACCAAAAATACTTTCTCTGAATTGAATGTGTACTGTGGTGAACGCAGTTTTTTCTTCCATACCATAATCTCTAATTTTTTTAGTTACTAACTGCATTTATTAATTCGATGCAAAAGTAAGGAGGACTTCACCGGGAAGCTGTTAGAGAATGATTAGAGTGGTATTAGAAAACGATTAGAGTTTCTTAGATATGCGGGAGCTTCACCACAAAGGTAGTGCCCTCATCCTTATGGGAAGATACGGTAAGTTCGCCTTTGTGAAGGTGGATGATCTTTTGTGTCAAGGCCATACCTATACCATTTCCGGGAGCAATATTCTTGTTTTCTCCGCGATAAAACAGTGTAAACAGGTTTTCTTTATCCGTATCAGACATGCCTACACCGGTATCTGACAGGCGGATGATTGCCCATTGCTCCCAATAGGCTATCAAGACTGACGAAGTTCGGTTGGAAGAATATTTGCAGTTATTCTCTATTAAATTCACAAAAGCGGTAGTCAGCAAATAGCTGTTTCCGATTACTGTCAGCACATTATCTTCTTCGGCTTCCTGCTCAAATACTAATTCGATGTGATAATCCGGATGGGCTTTTAATACCAGCTCTCTGGCATCCAGCAACAACTCGTCCAAACGGACTTCATCCATTGTTATCTGTTCCGACTGATAGTCGGCTTTTGCCAAGTTCAACAATCCGTCGATCAGGTTTACAATCCTGTGAGAATCCTGCAGTGCATTGCCGATAGCCATCTGATATTGTTCGGAACTCCGTTCTTTCAATAAAGCTAAATCCAGTTCAGCTGTAAGGGCTGCCATGGGGGTACGCAATTCATGAGATACATTACTGACAAACATCTTCTGTGAATTGAAAGACTTTTCCAAGCGTTCCAGTAAAGCATTAAATGTCGTACTCAATTCTCCCAGTTCATCCTGTTCATTTTTTACAGGCAATCTTTTATCAATATGCGATGCTGTGATTTTTTCCGCTTCTTTCACTATATTACGTATCGGTTTTAAAGTGCTTCGAGACAGGATATACCCCACAACCACCAATACGCTCAATCCACCGATAAATAAGAGAATGAGCATGTTTCTTAGCGCATCCCGGTTGGCGTATCCATAACCGTCGTAGGCTGCGGCGGTAACCACATAGTCTTTGCCTTCAAACGGATATACCAGTCCTATGGCCTGATATTCGTCCACATAGAAATTGATGTTCTTCCGCTGCAAAATACGCTTTATCATCTCCGGTGTTTCTTTGACAATATCGTTTTGCAAAGCATCATGATATAATATTTTAAAATCTGTTGTATAGACGGCAACCTCTACTTCATCAATAAACTTCTGATTATTCAGGTATATGGACTGCATGGTTTTGGCATCTACTTGATTTTTAAGGAATAAATGCGCTTTGGTTATAGCTTCACTTTGAAGATTACGAAAGAAAGCATTACTACGCGAGTGTTCACTTACATAGTAGACAGCCATCACAAAAACAAAGAATACCGCAGCTGTAAGCCCTGCATATTGTAGAGTCAACGTTGTCCTGATCTTCATAATTTATCAGTCAGTATGAAACCCATTCCGGCTTTGGTATGAATAAGTTTCGGTTCAAAGTCCCTGTCTATCTTTTTGCGGAGATAGTTGATATATACATCTATGAAATTCGTTCCTGTATCAAAATGGGTGTTCCATACTTTTTCTGCTATTTCAACCCTGCTCAATACTCTTTCGGCATTTTCTACCATATATAACAGTAAGTTGTATTCTTTAGGAGAAAGTTTTATGGATATGCTGTTTCGTTCTACGTCTTTACGTTGAAGGTCAATACGCAAATCTGCATAGACAAGTTCCTGCGGCAATTCCTGTGCATTACCCGCCACACGTTTCAACAGCACTTTGATTCTGGCATTTAACTCTCTGAAATCAAAAGGTTTCACCATGTAATCGTCTGCACCGGCATCGAAGCCGTCCAGTTTATCGTTCGTCGATCCTAATGCCGTCAACATCAATATAGGGATATGGGGATTGGTCTTGCGAATTTCTTTCGCCAGTTCAAATCCGTCCATCTTAGGCAAAACGATGTCAGATATAACCAGATCGAATGTGTGCGTCTGGAAAAGCCGTAACCCCATTAGTCCGTCATAAGCCACCATTGTCTGATAGCCATTTTCCTCCAGTCCGTTCATCAGCAAACTTGCAACCCGGGGTTCATCTTCTATAATTAGTATTGTGTACATAGGAAAGAATTCATTAATCTGAATGTATAAAACGAAACAAAAATAATGATTATTCCCCACTTATAGCCTTTTTCCTTGAAAAATCGGTGAGAATATATACATATGCTACATTTCGTGGGAAAGAACCTTGTAACCATTTTATATTTGTTATATTTGTGCAATCATCACTATTTGAACTCATGTCAGGTATTAAAAATTTAGATATATTATTATCCAATATGGAACCTGTATTGGATGAACGTGACTTTGTTTTTTGCTCTTTCCCGATATTTGATTGGGATAAAATGCGTGAATTAAACCCGATCGGTTTTTTTCAGGAGAAAGAAGGTATGACCTTCATTCTTGACCTGAAAGATGCCATAGGCAAAGATATAGATTGCCAGTCTGTTTACAGGCTTATTACTCTCAATGTACATTCAAGTTTAGAAGCGGTGGGGTTGACAGCTGCTTTCTCTGCTAAACTTACAGAGAAAAGCATTAGCGCTAATGTAATAGCAGCGTATTACCATGACCATATTTTTGTGCCTAAAGAGAAGGCGGAACAAGCACTGAATGCCATTCTCGAACTTCAAAAGATTAAATAAAAAAAGGTACCCAACGCAATGTGGATACCTTTATATGATTCATTTACATAAACCGGAAAATGACTCGTCCGGTTTGTGGACCATTTACCCATTTCGGTTGTGAAGAGGGACCACACAAATCGGTGGAGTTTACTTTATTACGTACCGGAGGAATCACGTTCAGGACAGAGATTCCGCTTTCGGGAAGAGTATAAAGCAAACGGTCGCGGCCATCACGAGGCTGATATACTCCGATATACGCGTCGGGAGTTTCGTTTGTCAGACTGATAGTGCCTTCTTTCGTTTGGATATTCATCCAGGAAACATCACCAAAGTATCCTTTGAATTCGGGATATGTGAAGGTCTCACCCGGAATAGGATCGTTATAGTCGTTTTCCCATACATCGTATTGCGTTCCGTGAATACGGTTTTGCCATACACGGTAAGGTCCGGCACCCAGCCAGCGTTTGCTGATTACCTGATCTTCAGGATAGTCGAAACGAATACCCATCAAGTCTACGACACCGGAGAAATTGTAGGTGTAATCCAAAGCCAAATCCCCACTCGGGTTAATTGTCCATTGGGCTTTATCCAGATTGCCCAGTTTATAATTGGCGGTAACAACCAGATCACCTCCATCTTGTTTTACGTCCAGTTTCGTAAATACGGCAGCATCAGGGAATTCGCTATATGTACGGTCTTTTTCTTTTGCTTTCTCATCATCATGGTTATAGAACTGATCCAATGAGCGGTCTGCACGACGGGCTCCAATGAAACGGGGGCCATTGGCGAAACTAATCTTACGGTTATCTACAGATACCCCTTTCAGTTGTCCGTCTTTCTTTGAGAAGATGAATGTACGCTTATTCGCTTTCACAGTAAGATCATTTTCTGTCTCTGTATAAGTAGGACGACTGGACAAGGGAGAAAGCTGTTCTGTCTGCTGATTCAGTTTGTTGACCGGGAAAGTCCAGCGCCAAAGTTCATGGCCGTATGGATCGATTGCTGTCAGGAAGAGGGCGTCTGCATTGGGGAGGATATTTGTTTTTATATCCAAAATGCCTGCCGAGTGAGCAACCATGTCACTGCCTTGCACTTCACCTTCTTTCAGTACTTGAACAGCGGCATTGGAAGCATCTGTTGCCAACGGGAATTTTACTTGCTTCCAAAGGAAACGGCAAGTATTCAGATTCAGATAATCGTAACGGTTTTCTACGGAGAATTTGCCATCAAATTGCTTGTCGATAGAAGTATTCATGATTTGCACCGGACTCCATAACTGCTTGATAGTGTAGTAGCTACCCTCCTTTTCGTGATGTGGTCCTACAATACCGTCTGCTCCAAAGTTTCCTTGGTTATCAATGAATCCGTCCATATCTACACGCTTCACACCTTCGTCTGCCAATACCCAAAGGAAGCCACCGATACAACGGGGATGCTTGCGCATCATTTCCCAATAATCGTATAATCCGGCACCATGGCCGCCATCGTACAAACCATGCAAGAATTCCGTAGGCATAAAGATTTCCGGTAAGCGCATGTAGTTCTGGCTTTCTCCGTAAGAACGGTAATGCATAGTTTCAAAACCGGAGAAATTACCTTGCGGGTGAATAACCGGACGTTTCTGGGGATCGTATTTATGAAACTCTCCATCCAATTCGGTATTCCATCCTTTTTCATTACCATTACTCCACCAAATAATAGACGGATGATTCACGTCACGTTCTATCATGCCTTCAATCAGACGTACTCCGGTGGGGGTATCATACTTGCCATGCCAGCCTCCCAATTCGTCCATCACATAAAGTCCGAGAGAATCACAGGCTTCCAAAAATTCCGGGTCAGCCGGATAATGGCTCAAACGGACAGAATTCATATTCATGCTTTTCATCAAAAGAACATCTTCTATATTCTTCTCTTTACTCAACGTACGGCCACTTTCAGGACGGAAGCTATGACGATTGACACCACGTACATTGATACGCACTCCGTTTATATAAAGTCCGTCGCTTTCACGTACTTCAATGGTACGGAAACCAAAGTTTTCCGTTTCACTATGCAAAACCTTACCGGCCTTATCCAATAGAGAGAATTGTGCTTGATAAAGATTCGGAGTTTCCGCTGTCCATAATGCGGGGTTAGATACATTCAGTTGCAGGGAAGTCCAGTCACCTCCAGCTTTTACGGGTACGGTGGTTTCCGTTATCTTTTTTCCTTTTTTATCTAAAATCTGTGTACGGATGCTCATTCCGTCATTAGAAATATTTGTGTAGCAGTTGGCACGGAAAGTTCCATCCATCTTTGCGTCAATGGCAATGTGCCGCAGGTTTACGGCTGGTTTCACCTCCAAGAACACCGGACGGAAGATACCGCCGAAATTCCAATAATCAGCACGACGTTCGGCAAGGTTCACACTGGCATTTTCACTCTCTTTGGCAACAGTGACTTCCAGTAAATTCTTTTTGCCATATTTCAGAAAATCCGTGATGTTGTATGAAAAACGATAGAAGGCCCCCTGATGTTTGGAACCAACTTTACGTCCGTTCACTTTTACTTCCGTATCTGTCATTGAAGCTTCGAATACAAGATTGACCTGTTTGCCGCGAAACTTTTCCGGAACTTCAAACTCGTACTTATACATACCTTTTTCATTGGCAACGCCTTCAGGGAATGGTTTACCATAGAAAGTGATTCCATACTGATAGGTGCCGAATCCTTGCAGCTCCCAGCAGGAAGGTACACCGATTTTCGTCCATTTCCCGGAATTGCGTCCGTCGGTACAAAAGAAGTCCCATTCAACCATATCGTCGCATCCGTGACCGGAGAGATATTGCCTTTCCGTTTGTGGAAGGTTTTGAGCAGCCAGGGTAGTTGCCAACGCTAAGGTCGATAATAAAGTGGTTACTTTTTTCATTGTTACTTTTATAATTGTGTTAGTTATTTATTGCTATCATTGTTTACTACTGATGCGGATATGCAGCGTATGTTCTTTTTTCTCTATGGCATATTTCTTCAATACACCCGGTCCGCAACTACTGTTTCCTAATCCAAGTACGGCAGCATCCATACTAAGAATGATTTCCGCACGTGGTTTTAAATTACAATCGTGAGTTTCTTCATAGATGTCCTGTACGGTGTAATGCAGGGCAGATGCAGAAAATGCGTTTTCTACCGCGTCAACACGAATACCTTTATTCTGTTTGTCGGTCAGGGTCAGATAATGCACTTCCTCTTTGTTCCCACTATCCTGCGGACGTGGATAATGTACGTACTGTTCTGCAACGCTTCCTTTCCAAAGCCCTATCATAGCAGATGTTTTGCGGTCAGGATAGTTATCCTGTGGCCCTCTGCCATACCAGGTAAATGTATCATAAGCAGGCGCCAGACAGAATGCGATACCTAAACGGGGAATTTCAGGAAGAACTCCTTGTGGCAAGAAAGTTGTTTTCAGATCAATTGTTCCATCTGAAAAGACTGTATAGACAGAAGTAGTCACCACTTTTCCTTCTTTATATAAATTACTAGTTTGAATCCGGACAATGACCGCCCCGTCTGCACGTTTTTCATGGTGGAAAGATTCCAGATTTATCTGCGGATGATCCATTCCATGCAATTTCCAGTCTTTAGCCAACCAGTTTCCGAAGCTCTTGTCATTATCTGTCGGAGCACGGAAAACTTGAGTGACAGGCTGAACCGGAAAATCATCGGAGTGAGCCAGCATTTCTTTGTTCTTATATATAAGGGAGGTCATACTTCCGTTCACTTTCTTTTCCCACTGAACAGAAAAACCGCGTCCGCTAATCAATAAAGATTTATCATCCTCTTCCACTTGAAGCGTTCCTTTATTAATTAAATCAGCAGAAGCTAAATCTCCTTTTTGCAAACAGAATTGTTCCCAAGTTACTTCATGTCCTGCCTTTGCCCAAAGAGCATCCGATTTCAAAACAATGCTTACTTTCAGTTGGCAATCGGAAAGAGGATTCAATGAACGGAAAGTCGGCAAATCTATTGTTCCACTTTCTCCTGGAGCTATTTCCGGCAATGTAATTTCTCCTTGTTCTTTTTGTTTTCCATCCACAGACAATGTCCATAAGCAGCGATAAGATGATAAATCGATATGATGGTTCCGGTTCGTCACTTTCAGCTTCCCATTTTCCATTTTCAGTTCAACTGGTGCATATCCCTTCTTTACCTCCCAATATTTAGGCGTAGTTTCACGGTCACTCATCAGTAATCCATTAAAGCAGAAAGCTTTTAAATTCGGCTTATCGCCAAAGTCACCACCATAAGCCACCATGGTACGACCGTCGGGTAAAGTCTTGTAGATTCCCTGATCTACCCAATCCCATATAAAACCACCCAGCATACGGGGATTACTATATATCTCATCCCAATATTCCTTGAAATTTCCTAATGCATTCCCCATGGAATGTGCATATTCACTCGTCATCACCGGACGGTCGTCATTGGTACGCTCCGCAATCTCCAGCAACCGTTCCCAACGTGCATTTTCAGCGCGTTCTTTATCCTCTCCTTCTGCAATACCGGGATTTAAATATTCTTGTTTCACCCGGGTATAAAAGCGGCTGATAACATCGACCGTCTTCGGGTCAGGATTTCCGTCCACTCCCTGTGCCCCCTCATAGTGTACAGGGCGAGTGGGATCGAAATCATGCAGCCATGCCGAAATAGCAGCGAAGTTTGGTCCGTAACCGCTTTCGTTTCCCATGCTCCACATTACAATACATGGATAATTCTTATCACGTTCCGCCATACGGACCGCACGGTCCATAAATGCTGCATGCCAGTCGGGGGTACTTGCGAGTGTGCCACGCAATCCGTGTTCTTCTATATCCGCTTCGTCCATCACGTACAATCCCAAGCTGTCGCATAGCTCGTACCAACGGCTGACATTGGGGTAATGGCTGGTGCGTACAGCATTTATATTTGCCTGTTTCATTAAAAGAATATCCTGAAGCATCCGTTCTTCGCTCATGACACGTGCCGTCCGTGGATCATGTTCGTGACGGTTCACTCCACGAAAACGAACCGGATTACCATTCACTAACAGTTGTCCTTTTTTGATTTCTACAGAGCGGAAACCTACGGCCTGTTCTATCTGTTCTACGACTTTTCCTTCTTCATTTTGGAGAGTTAAGTGTAATTTATAGAGATAGGGCGTTTCTGCCGTCCATCTTTCCGGTGATTTTATAATAGCTGACAAACGTCCCATCTTACGCGGGCCACGCTGCGGATACCATTCATTCATCCGGCTTGCTTTATGCTCCAAATCAAGAATATCTTCCACATCGCCTTTCAATGTGGCAACTTCTTTGCCTGAAGCATCCTTTAATACTCCCTGTAAAATATACCCTTTTCCGGTCATCCCTCGATATGCACTGAATTGTGGATCAATCTGCAAAATAAAGTCTTTATAATCACCCACAGATGCGGGAAGAGTACGTACCGCATAATCACGGACATGAATATCCGGTGTATGTATCAGATGAATACTACGATGAATACCACCAAAACGCCAGAAATCCTGATCTTCCAGATAAGAACCGTCACTATATCGGTAGACTTCCAGTGAAATCTGATTTTCTCCGGATTTCAGATACTTCGTGACATTAAATTCGCTCGGTTCCATACTGCCTTGGCTATACCCTACCCGCTCACCGTTGATCCAAACATAAAAGGCGCTCATTACGCCCTCAAACCGTAGAAAAGTCTGCCCGTTCGCTTCCCATCCGGCTGGTAAAACAAATGTACGGCGATATTGCCCTACCGGGTTTCGTTCTTTATACGTGGTATAGTCAGTTTTCGGTTCTCCCATCACCCGTGGAGGATCTATTTTAAACGGATAGCCTGCTGAAACATAGATAGGCGTGCCATATCCGTTCACTTCCCAGTTGGCGGGAACAGGAAAATCCGTCCAATCTTTATCATCAAAATTTATCTGATAGAAGTTCACGACTCTTTCATTGGGAACGGGAGTCCAACGGAATTTCCAGGTTCCGTCTAAAGAGATTGAGCCGTCTCCTTTCTGTACAGAGAAAGGGGTAAAAGTAGCTCTTGCCGGTTCACGGTTGATCTGGAGAACATGATGATTCTCCCAATCATGCATTGTTTGTGCCTGTGTAGGACTTACAAACAATGCGCCAAGCAGTAAAGTATATATTTTCATTCGTTCTTTTTTCTTCATATCAAGTAGACGAACGAAAGGGCATTTTGTACCCCTTTCTTTTACAGAAATATTAAAGAACAATAAAAGGAGTAACACTCTATAAAGAAAAGCTTTACCTTGTGGCGTATAATTACTTCTAATATTATGATGATGAAAAAACTACTATTTAGCAGCCTCTTTTTATTTGGCAGTCTCGTTTCACAAGCACAGCACGAGTATACGATTGAAGGTAAAGTGGAAGGTGTAAAGGATGGAACTCTTGTTTCTCTTTTTCTACTTGACGGAAATGTAGGAAGTACAGTAGCCATGGATACCATACAAAACGGTACTTTCTTCTTCAAACGAAATGCCGGAGAAGATGGTTTAGACAAATTATCTCTAATGTGTACCCGTAATGATGATTTTCCTTCCATGTCGCTGGAGATTTATGCAACTCCTAATGCAAGAATCAAAGTAACCGGAACGAATACCTTGATACATACGTGGACAGTAGACAGCCCTGTAAAGGAACAAATAGAATATAATAGGTTTATTGAAGATTCACACGATTTATGGGATGAGTATCAACGTTTGTCTATCAAAGCAAGAAGTCTGCGTTCTGCCCCGGAAGCAGAACGGAAGGCTCTACGTGCGAAAGAAGACAGTATTTCAGCTTTAATCAGCAAACGTGAAATGAAACTGATGCAGGAACTTCCTGTATCAAACATTTGGATGGACAGGCTATATAAATTGAGCATGTCAGTGAAGTACAATCCAAATTTCTCTTATAAAGATGAAACACTGGCTTTGTATAATAGAATGAATGAAGCACAAAAAACTTCTATAACAGGACAGGAAATTACAGTTAATCTTTTCCCGCCTACAGTTGTGAAAGAGGGAGATAAAATGGCAGATACCGAACTTTTCGATTTGGATGGAAAGATTCATCATCTGACTGATTTCAATGGAAAATATATATTGCTTGATTTCTGGAGTAGCGGTTGCGGTCCTTGCATTATGGCTTTACCAGAGATGAAAGAGATTCAAGAACAATATAAAAAGCGTCTTACTATCATTAGTCTAAGCTCCGATACGAAAAGCAGGTGGAAGGCAGCTTCGGCAAAACATGAAATGACCTGGCAGAATTTAAATGACTTAAAACAAACAGCCGGATTATACGCTAAATATGGAGTTCGAGGTATTCCCAACTATGTCCTTATCTCTCCCGAAGGCAAAATCATGAAAATGTGGTCGGGTTATGGCAAAGGCAGTTTGAAACTAAAAATGCGCAGGTATCTGGATGCTGTCAAACATGAAATGAGTATTACATGGCAAGGAAATACAAAAGTCGTTAACTATCCGGTGTCGGAATCAACCAATACCGATATTCTTGAAGTCAAGCAAGTGGTACTGACAGACACCGCTACCATCGTACATTTCAACGCTTATTATATTCCCAAATACTGGATACGAGTCAGCCCGAATTGTAGATTGGTAGATGAGAAAGGTGAAATGTATACCTTAAAGAAAGCAGATGGGATTAAACCCGGTGAGCACTTTTATTTGCCTGAAAGCGGCGAAGCAGAATTTTCACTCACATTCGAACCGTTGTCTTCTTCTGTGCAATCATTCAATTTCACTGAAGGAACAGAAAAAAATGACTGGCAAATAAACGGAGTGAGGCTTAATAAATGAGTATCGAATCTTAAAAAAGGAATATCGTATTAACATTCAATGTGTTGCAATTTAAAATAGCTGTATAAACAGGTACAAAAGGTTTGTTGAAATAATGTTTTCTTCAGTAAAATGGCTTTCTTTGTTATGAATTTAATTATTATCATGTACATTGAACGAAAAATAACAAAATATGGAAGCGAACGGACAAACACTCTACAATGATGATTTGCTTAATATCCTGCCTGACGGAGTTATCATATTGGATATAAATAGAGAAGTCATACAACTGAATCAGCAAGCTCTTACGGAACTTCATGTACATTCGTCAGTCAATGCGATGATGCCTCTTCCGACCAACAAGATATTCAAGCTGTTAAATAAGAAAGAAGATATACTCTCGACCATTTTGGAAGAAATCCGTCAGGGCAAAAAAGTATACTCGCTGCCTGAACATACATTTATGCAGGAACAAGTTGACTATACACAATTCCCGATAAGAGGAGAATTTGCTACAATGGAAAATGAAGAGGGCGAAAAAAACATCTTGTTCTTTTTCCGTAATATTACTGTGGAACTGACACAAGAATATATATTAAATACAGCCTTGCAAAGAACTAGGATATATCCCTGGTATTATGACATAAGCCGTAGTGAATTTACTCTTGATGATCGTTATTTTGAACATCTAGGTATTCCAGCCGGAGAGAATAATACTTTGACAATGGAGGAATATGTGAATATGATTCATCCGGACGATCGGCAAACTATGGCTGACGCCTTTGTTGTACAACTTAGTGGTAATACAACTTTTGACAAAACAGTTCCATTCCGTTTGCGCCGGGGGGATGGTACTTGGGAATGGTTTGAAGGGCAGTCAACTTATATTGCAAACATATCCGGTCATCCCTATCGGTTAGTGGGAATCTGCTTGAGTATTCAGGAATATAAAGACATAGAAAACACCTTAATCGAGGCACGTAAAAAAGCAGAAGAAAGCGATCGTCTTAAAATGGCATTTTTAGCCAATATGAGTCATGAAATCCGTACGCCGCTGAATGCAATAGTCGGCTTTTCTGATGTTATAGGTTCTACTTATGATGAGTTAAGTGAAGAGGAACGTGCCGATTTCGTGCGACTAATCAGCATCAATAGCGAACATTTAGTACGATTGATTGACGATATACTTGATTTGTCCAAGATTGAATCAAACACTATCAAGTTTACTTATTCCGATTATTCCCTCAAATCCATAATGAAGGATATAGAGAAAGAGCAGGTCGTGAAAAATGTGCCGGAAATCGAAATAAAAGCAATCTTGCCGGATGATGATATTTACATAACTACTGACGCTACACGCTTGAAACAAGTAATATGCAATTTCATAAATAATGCCCGGAAATTTACAGAAGAAGGATATATTCATTTCGGTTTTATGGTTAATCCGGAAAATGACGATTCAGTTTGTCTGTTTGTGGAGGACACGGGGGAAGGTATTCCCCAAGAATGCCAGAAAGAAATATTCGACCGTTTCTATAAAGTCAATACTTTCAAGCAGGGTACGGGGTTGGGACTCTCTATCTGCAAAACGATTGTAGAACATCTGCAAGGGAGTATTTATGTTGTATCGGAAGTAGGAAGAGGCAGCCGTTTTACCGTTACATTACCACTCGAAAAACAGCCGGTGGAAGCTTAATGTCCTCTGTATTCCTGTGGGGTAACACCCGTATGTTGCTTAAAAAACTTATTGAAGAAAGAGATATTATTAAATCCCAAAGATAAGGCTATATTCTTCACCGGTTCATTGGTTGACTTCAGCCGGGATTTGGCATCCATCAGAATGATGGAAGCTATGACTTCTAAAGGAGTGTTTCCTGCAACCTTTTTTATTGTTGAACAGAAATGCGGCAAGCTAAGTCCTAGATGTTCGGCATAAAAAGAGGTTCCGTGATGAATAGTATAATATTTCATGACCAATTGCAAAAATTCCTGATAAATCTCGTACTTTCTTGACTGGGAAGATAAATACAAGTTATTTTGCATTTTATAGATTTCAGTGGCTCCCTGAAGGAACATGGTAAGAACCGCCTTTACTATTTCCTTGTTTGCCAATGTTTTTGGAGAAGCATACGAAAGAATTGACGATTCATAGAACATTTTATAACTGCAAGCCTGCAATGGAGATAATCTTATTATCGGATTTTCCATAATTATAGGGAGAAGATGTTCTGTAGACTTCATTAGATTTATACCCTCTATGAATCCGGATGAGAACCCGGCATAATAGATATGAATATCTGGTGAAAAATCAAGAATTTCCATAAAATATCCGGGCGGTAAGGTTATCAAATCATTTTCACCAATATTTTGAAGATTCCCATTGATTGTCGTTTGCATTATCCCTTTTACACAAAGAATGAAAAAACCGGCTTTTACCCTGCAAGGAAAGTTTTTATACCTTTTTAATAAATTTATCCCATACCCTTCTCCAACCATATAATCAGACGGCAAATCAAAATTAGGTAAATCGCTCTCCATTGTGTTATTTTGTTTTTGATTTCAAATATAGGGATTATTTGAAGTTTCTCCCTCGAATAATTAAAATCAGAACATCGAATCTTAAAAAAATAACATCTATATTTTATTTATAAGAAAGTATCAGAATATGAAAAGCAGGACACCGGAAGTATATTCAAACTTCTTAATGTCCCGCTTCTATTTTTCTGTTTATATGTGTGTTTTTCTAAAAAACTTATTGAACTTCCAATGCATCGAATGCCAGACCGTCCATATTTTCTGCCGAAAGTAATACTTTGTAATGTCCGGCATTGATAAAGGTTCCGGTAGTGGTGCTCATCATCTTCCATTTATCCGGTGTTTCCGGGAAGTTCAATACGTCCTCTTTCAATACTACTCCTTTTGAATCAATGAATTTCATCAAGACAGGTATTGGCTTTCCGGTAGTATTCATATATTTAAAGCGAAGGGCGTACACTTGCGCCAATCCGGTAGAAATATTCCATTCAATGCTGTTGCTTTTTCCTTTACCAAAAAACACTCCGATCTGTTTGCGATGTTCTTTCTTTTGGAATTTGCCTTTCAGTACAGCCATTTCCGCTTCGTATGATATACTGACACGAGCATTTTTGTCTTCCGGAAGCAACTCTTTCGGAGTCTTTTCCATCACTTCCTTATCCGCCTTTTCCCAACTCCAACCGGATGCAGGGAATACCGTCGGTTTCAGTTCCTGATCTGTGCTGGCAATAGCAATGCCTGAAATCAAGGCTTGCCCAGCTTTCACTTCCGGGAAATGAATTTTCAACATTCCACCTTTCACTGTGGTATATACTATCTTTTTACAAACTCCGTCATGACCACTTTCAGCCCAAATATCCAAATCATCTAATACAACAGAATCATTCACGGCAACATCGAATATGCGCAATCCTTCACAGTCGGTAGAAGCGCTTCCGCCCGTACCATGCCAAGGCTCTGTGAAATACAGTTCAATACGATATGTTCCGTCTGCCACAGGGAAACGATATTCCAGCTGATGACGTCCGAAGCGGAAATGTTGGAATAACGTCCAGTCACGAGTGCCATGAATCGGATCATTGGTGGTACGTTGACTGGCAAGATAAGGATTCAGATCCTTGAAATTCTCCGCCCATGAACGGGAATAATTCGTATTGTCCTGCAACCAGAGCTGTCCGAAGCTATCTGTATAATCATCCCCTCCACAGTTGAGACGATACAGATAATTATATCCTGCCTCTCCTTTCAATATCTTTTTATCATCCTGATAAAGAAGTTCGAAGTTAGGGGCTTGCTCCAGACCATTCAATAGGATCAGGTCTTCTGCTACCGGTTTACCTTTATAATATCCTACAGCACGAAGCACATTATAACGAATATCCCGGTTTTCCCACATAAAATGAGTGCCTGTTCCGTTGTTCTTTTTACGTCCAAGGAAGGTTGCCTTTTCATTTGTCAGATCGTTGTATAGCAATACAGAATCACAATTGCTGTAAGCCTCGATAGTGGCACGGCGACGTCCTTTTTCAAAGCGGTTGGCCCATGTATGTGATACCAGGTAAACCATCGGGTCTTTTGCAGCCGGAACATAGTTGGCGCGATACATATAATATACGTCTAATGGTTCTTCCCACGGAGTAACCAATCCTTTATAATTGAACGGACCTACTTTATCTATCTTGCGATACGCTTCATCCGGTTGACGACGTCCGGGATTATCATGACTGCTGTATATCCACTGGAATTGTCCGCAAACACTATCTTTAGCCTGTTCTGCCAAACGGATTTTAGTTTCCATCAACTGACACATACGGTCTTCACTCCACACTCCGTTCACCTGGAAATCTCCCGGTTCCGTATGCAGGTCGATACTTCTCCACGCTCCATATTCCCCGTTCAATAATTGGTTCGTTTGAGAGAGTTCACGACCGTATTTCGTCACATCTCCTCCATACGTACCACTCCAATTTTGAATTACATTCCAGTCTGTACCTTCACCGCCATTACAGGTTGTTATGACACGCATTGTCTTGGCAGTCGGGTCCATCTGCCGGATAAGATCACTGCATTCTTGTGCAAACTCACGAGGCAAAGTGCTTTCATTCTGCAATCCCCACATCACCACTGACGGAGAATTACGACGTTCTTTCACCCATTGGCGAAGCAATTTTTTAAAGTTCTCACGAAACTCCGGAGTGTCATACCACACGTGGGCAGAAAACTGTGTCCAAAACAAGATTCCCTCTTCATCCCAATACTTCTGATAATCGAGATGATGGGGCTGATGGGCATCCCGGAATGCATTGAAACCGGCTGCGCGTATCTGTTTTACCCTTGCGGCAACCTGTTCATTACTGAACGCATGGCTTTGTCCGAACTGATGCTCATACTCGCATACTCCGTTGATAAACACCGGCCTTCCATTCAGGTAAAAACGTCCGTCTCCATCGTTTCGTTTTACCGGCCAGCTAATGGTACGAATACCGAAGGGTGTCGAAATTTCATCCGTCGTCTTCGTATCACGCTTTATCATGCTGGCCAATTTATAGAGATATGGATTTTCCGTATTCCACAAGACAGGATTCTCAACAGGAGCCTG
>ERZ772882.1940-NODE-1940-length-20144-cov-9.723530_pt1 | contig 20144 bp, 13 predicted proteins | sample MGYA00580576_ERZ772882 | MGnify/ENA primary metagenome ERZ772882 (study PRJEB29015, sample SAMEA2737658) | human gut metagenome | biome: human gut; feature: human-associated habitat; material: faeces | place: China | collected 2012 ... | reverse complement strand
ACTCCGTGAGTTCCTGCTGGATCAGCTCCAACATGACCGACTTTCCGCAGCGGCGAATACCGGTCATGACCTTGATCAGCTCCGTCCCGATAAACGGACGGATGCGGCTCATATACAGTTCGCGTTTAATCATAAAACTTCACCCTCCCTCCGTGACTGACCACAGTATATCACACTTACGATTGAAACTCAATGACGAAATTGCAAAAACATAAGTTATAACTGATAAAATACAAAATTCGACAAACGGTTTCAGATAAGGCTTTGCTATTCAAGCAAAACCTTGCAAAGGTAAGATCCCACCCTTTATTGGCACACGAAATGCCGTTATCACAAGGCGGAGTGGCAAGATAGGCAGGAAAGCCAAGCGACGTACTGGCGATATTTTTCTCCATATTCGCCCCGAAATGCAGCAGAAAATGAAACAACCATCGGCATATCCGTTGGGCGGTCATGCCGATGGTTGTGTGTTTCATCAGAGCTATCACTCGATTTTTTGGGGGGCAGTAGTAGTGTGTCATTTTCGCGCCTGCAATCCGATTTCCCATACACCATTTTTACACCATTTCGGCGTGGAGTAGTATGGAATTGCATGAAGTTATATAGTGGCTGTTTGTGCGGAAAACACGCTGAAATCAAGAATTATCGGCATTTATGGAGCAATATTGAGATATAGAATCAGGTGAATCGCCCACGATACCTAATTTCATAAAGGAAAGCCTCCTTTTATTTTTCAGCAAAACATTCTATCACGCTGGGGCGCAAAACGCAAGCCATTCCGCCGCCTTTTGAAAAAGCAGAGCGTTCCGCGGAACGCTCTGCTTTTTGCCCGCCGGTTTACAGCTTTGTGATGACGGGAATGACCATCGGGCTGCGCTTGGTCGTTTTGAACAGGTAGTTGCTCACGCCCGATTTGATCGCGCCCTTGAGCTCGCCGATGTCACGGCTGCGGCGGCTCAGCACGCCCTCGGCGGCGGACATGACCACCGTTTTCAGCTCGTTCATCAGCTCCTCGGACTCCTTGACGTAGATGAAGCCGCGGGTGATGATCTCGGGCTCGGCGAGCATATAGCTGTCGTGCGCGGAGATGGGCAGCACGACCACCACCATGCCGTCCTCGGCGAGATGCTTGCGGTCGCGCAGGACCACGGCGCCGACGTCGCCCACACCGCTGCCGTCCACGAAGATCTCGCCGGCGGGCGCCATGCCCGGCACGAGCTTCATCGTGCGGGCGGTGATCTCCACCGCGTCGCCGTTTTCGCAGATGGCGATGTTCTTGCGATCCATGCCCATGGACATGGCAAGGTTCTTATGGATCTGCAGCATACGCTGCTCGCCGTGTACGGGGATAAAATACTTCGGCTTTGTGAGCGCGTGGATGATCTTCAGCTCCTCCTGACAGGCATGGCCGGAGACGTGGAGCATATCCGCGCGGTCGTAAATGACCTCGACGCCCTTGCGGAATAGCTCGTTGATGACGCGCGAGACGGTGTTCTCGTTGCCGGGAATGGCGGAAGCCGAGATGATGACGCGGTCGCCGGGGCCGACCTCGATCTGCTTGTGCTGGGAAAACGCCATGCGGTAGAGCGCGCTCATCTCCTCGCCCTGCGAGCCGGTGGTCACGATGACCTGCTTATCGAGTGGGAGCGCCTTGATCTTGTTGATGTCCGTCACGGTGTTCTTGGGCAGCTTCATGTAGCCGAGATCGACCGCGACCTTGGTGACATTTTCCATGCTGCGGCCTGTGACGGCGACCTTGCGGCCGACCGCCGCCGCCGCGTCGATGACCTGCTGGATGCGGTGGACGTTGGAGGCGAAGGTCGTGACGATGATGCGCTGCTTGCAGCCGGCAAAGAGCCGGTCGAAGGTCTTGCCGACCATGCGCTCGCTCATCGTGTAGCCGGGGCGCTCGACGTTCGTGGAGTCTGCGAGCAGCGCGAGCACGCCCTGCTTGCCCAGCTCGCCGAAGCGCGCGAGGTCGATGACCTCGCCGTCGATGGGCGTGGAGTCGATCTTGAAGTCGCCCGTGTGGACGACGGTGCCGAGCCCGGTGTGGATGGCAAACGCCACGCTGTCCGCGATGGAGTGGTTCACATGAATGAACTCCACGCTGAACTTGCCGGCCTTGACCGTCATGCCGCTTTCGACCGTGACGATCTTGGTGGACTTCAAAAGCCCGTGCTCCTCGAGCTTCAGGCGGATCAGTCCCGCGGTCAGGCGGGTACAGTAAATAGGCATATTGACCTGCTTGAGGACGTAGGGGATGGCCCCGATATGGTCCTCGTGGCCGTGGGTGATGAACAGACCGCGGATGCGGTTCTTGTGCTTGGTGAGGTAGCTCACGTCGGGAATGACAAGGTCGATGCCGTACATATCGTCGCCGGGAAAGGCCATGCCGCAGTCCACGACGATGATCTCGCCGCCGTACTCATACACGGTCATGTTCTTGCCGATCTCGTTCAGCCCGCCGAGCGGGATGATCTTCAAATTTTCTGCCAAAATGCATTCACTCCTTATGAATCTTCAAAAATTGGGTGAGCATTCGGTCCACGCCGCGCGGAAATGACCGCACGGAAACAACGGCGTCCGTGCTGCGCGCTCCGCCCTGTTCCGCGGAGCGCATCGCACCATCGGCGCCCTGATCGTTTTTACTATGGACTTGTGCTCTATTCAAACCGCGCGATGGCGGCTCAATACAATTTGTGTTTTTATAGTATACCACGTTTTTTGGAAAAAGTACACACTTTTTTTCATGCGCCCCTTTTCCGGACGAATTTTTTATCGGAAAGCCTATTGCACCCTTGCGCGCCCGTGTGCTACAATATAGTATCTATCCGTATTTGTTCCGCCTTTGTGCTGCCGATGAAGCAGGGAGGATGCCTTATGAGTAAGAAAGTCAATAAGCTGACCGAGCCGAATATGCGGCTGTATTTTCTTCTTGCCGCGGTCTTCTGCGCGGTGACGCTGTGGATCGAGCCGATCCTCGGCCTTGTTGAAGCCGGTGTGATGGCGCTTACCTACGTCTATTTCCGCCGCACGGCGCAAAAGCGCCGCGAGGGCATCCAGCGCTACGTCGAGGATATGACCGACGATGTGGCGAGCGCGGGCAAGTCCTCCATGCTCTCGGCCCCCTTTGCCATGATGGTCTTTCGCCCCGACACGCAGGAGGTGCTGTGGAGCAACGAGAGCTTCCTCCAGCTCACGGGCATGAGGGAGAATCTGTTCGATAACCGGCTGGAGGATACGCTGCCCGGCTTCCCCGCCCAATGGCTGCTGGAGGGAAAGAGCGAATGTCCCGAAACGGTCGTCGTCAACAACCGGCACTTCCGCGTGTTCGGCAGTCTCACGCATCCGAGCGGCCGCAGCGGTGCGCGCGGACTTCTCGCGCTGACCTATTGGATGGACGTGACTGAGCAGGACGAGCTCAGGAAAAAGAGCGAGGAGAACCGCCCCATCGTGGCCGTGCTCATGCTCGATAACTACGAGGAGCTGATGAAGGCCGGCACCGAGGCGGCGCGCTCGTCCGTGCTCGCGCAGATCGACGAAAAGATCAGCGCGTGGGTGTCGGGCACGCAGGGGCTTTTGTGCAAGTACGACCGCAACCGCTATTTGCTGCTGCTGACGGAAAAGCATTACAATACGCTGCTCGAGGGCAAGTTCAGCGTGCTCGACGCGGTGCGCTCCGTTGTCACCGAGGACGGCGTCGCCGCGACGCTCTCCATCGGCGTCGGCAAGGACGCGGACGATTACGAGACGCTTTTCAAGAACGCGGGCCTGTCCATCGAGATGGCGCTCTCGCGCGGCGGCGATCAGGTCGTCGTGCGCAACCGCCTCGATTTTGAGTTCTACGGCGGCAAGACGAAGTCCACCGAAAAACGCACGAAGGTCAAGTCCCGCGTGATGGCCAACGCCCTCGGCGAGCTGATCTCCGATGCCAGTCAGGTCTTTATCATGGGCCATAAGCACGCCGACTTCGACGCCGTCGGCGCGGCGGCGGGCGTGTGCTGCATCGCACGCAAGCGCGGCAAGAAGGCGCAGATCGTCATTGACATGGACGACAATGCCGCCGGCCCGATCCTCAAGCGCCTTGCCGCGCTGCCGGAGTATAAGGACGCCTTCATCAGCGGCAGCGACGCCTTCATCAAGGCACAGCCCGGCGCGCTGCTCGTGGTGGTGGACACCAACCGCCCCGACTTTGTGGAGTCCGAGCAGCTGCTCGACACCTGCAACCGCGTGGCGGTCATTGACCATCACCGCCGGGCGGCGAGCTATATTGAATCCGCTGCGCTCAACTTCCATGAGCCCTATGCCTCGTCGGCATCGGAGCTGGTGAGCGAGCTGCTGCAATATCTCATTGACCCCGGCGATCTGCTGCGCGCCGAGGCCGAGGCCCTGTTCGCGGGCATCGTGCTCGATACGAAGAACTTCACCATGCGTACCGGCGGACGCACCTTTGAGGCCGCGGCGCTGCTGCGCCGCGTGGGCGTGGACACGGCGGACGTGCAGCGCCTGTTCCAGGGAACGCTTTCCGACATGATCGAGCGCTATGACATCATCCGCCACGCGGAGCTGTATCACAACGACATTGCCATCGCGGCGGTGGAGCAGGACATCGACCGCGTGACCGCGGCCAAGGCCGCCGACGAGCTGCTGACGCTGCGCGGCGTGCGCGCGTCGTTCGTGCTCTTCAAGCACGATACGGGCGTGAATCTGTCGGCGCGCTCGCTCGGCGAGATCAATGTGCAGCTCATTATGGAAAAGCTCGGCGGCGGCGGAAACTCCACCACCGCGGGCGGACAGATCCCGGACGGGACGGTGGACGCGGTGCGCGAGCAGCTCATCGCCGCCATCGACCAGTATTTGGAAGGATAAAAAACCACCATCAGGAGGATAGAACGATGAAAGTAATTTTACAGCAGGACGTCAGAGGTCAGGGCAAGAAGGGCCAGATGATCGACGCGGCGGAGGGCTACGCCCGCAACTATCTGCTGCCGCGCAAGCTGGCCATCCCCGCCACGGCGGACGCCATCAACACCATGAACCTCAAGGAAAAGGCGCGCCGTGCCGAGGAGGCGGCGAACCGCGCCGCCGCCGTGGAGACCGCGGACAAGCTGCGTAACTGCACCGTGAAGATCACCGCCAAGGGCGGCGCGAACGGCAAGCTCTTCGGCGCCATCACCGGCAAGGAGATCTCCGAGGCGCTCATGGCGCAGTTCGGCCTGGATGTCGGCAAGCAGAAGATCGTGCTTGACGAGCCGATCAAGGCGTTCGGCAGCTATGAGATCCGCGCGAAGCTCGGCTACGAGGTCAGCGGGAAGTTCACCGTGACCGTGGCGGAGGAATAAGCCAGACTTTACGCAGAAAAGAGGTGCCCTGCGATGGACGAACTGCTCTACCGCCAGATGCCGCACTCGCTCGAGGCGGAGCAGGCGGTGCTCGGCTCGATGCTCATCGACGCGAACTGCATTAAGGACGTGATGGAAAAGCTGCGCCCCGAGGATTTCTACCTGCGCCAGAACCGGGAGATCTTCGAGACGATCTATTCTATGTTCCTCTACTCCAAGCCCATCGACGGCGTGACCGTCGCGGGCGAGATGGAGCGCAACGGCACCTATGACGAAAATACCACGCGCAATTATCTTGTGCAGCTCATGGAGGTCACGCCAACCTCCGCGAACGTCAATGAATACGCCGACATCGTGCGCGACAAGGCGCTGCTGCGCGCGATCGCGACCGTGGCGAGCGACATTACCGGCATGGTGCAGGACGGCACGGGCGGAGCCTCCGCCGTGCTCGACGCCGCCGAGCAGAAGATCTACGCGGTGCGCCGCGGGCGCAGCGCACAGAATATGGAGCAGATCAGCGTTGTGCTGCAGGGCGTGCTCGACCATCTCGCCGAGCTTTCCGCCACCGGCGGTAAGACGCTGCCGGGCCTTTCCACGGGCCTGAGCGCCGTGGACGACAAGATCAACGGCCTGAGCAAATCCGACCTCATTCTTTTGGCGGCAAGACCCGGTATGGGCAAGACCAGTTTTGCGCTCAATGTGGCGCTCAACGTCGCCAAGGCGAGCGGCAAGGCGGTCGCGGTCTTTTCCCTGGAAATGTCCAAGGAACAGCTTGTCACGCGCGTGCTGTCCAACGAGGCACTGGTGGAGAACGGACGGCTCATCTCCGGCAATCTGCGCGAGAGCGACTGGGTAAAGATCGCGGAGGCGGCCTCGACGCTCAGCCGCACGGACATCAAGATCGACGACAATCCGCTCCTCACCGTCGCGGACATGAACGCCAAATGCCGCCGCATCGAAAACCTCGGTCTCGTGGTCATCGACTATTTGCAGCTGATGACCTCCGCCGGCGGAAAGGGCTACAGCGGCGAGAACCGCCAGCAGGCGGTGAGCGACATTTCGCGTATGCTCAAGATCATGGCAAAGGAATTGCAGGTCCCTGTGCTCTGCCTTTCACAGCTCTCGCGCGCGAACGAAAAGCGCGACGACAAGCGCCCCATGCTCTCCGACCTGCGTGAATCCGGCGCGATCGAGCAGGACGCGGACATCGTGCTCTTTCTCTACCGCGACGACTATTACAACGAGGATTCCGAAAAGCACAACATTGCCGAGTGCATCGTCGCCAAGAACCGCCACGGCGAGACCGGCAAGGTCGAGCTGCGCTGGATGCCGGAGTACACGACCTTCGGCACGCTCGAAAGGCGGTACGAGGACGAATGAAAAAGGTACTGGACTTTGTGCAGCGCTTCGACCTGCTGCCGCGCTACGAGCTGCTGCTCGCGGCGGCTTCGGGCGGCATGGACTCGATGTGTCTGCTGGACTTTTTATACGAAAACGGCTACCGCGTGTGCGCGGCGCACTACAACCATCAGCTGCGCGGGCAGGAGGCCGACATGGACGAGGACCTCGTGCGTGCGTGGTGCGCGGCGCGGCGTATCCCGCTGTGCGTCGGCACGGGCGATGTGGCGGCCTACGCCGGGGAGAACGGCCTGACAATCGAGGAGGCGGCGCGCAAGCTGCGCTATGACTTTCTTAACTCCGTTGCCGGGCAGACCGGCGCGGCGCGCATCGTCACCGCCCATCACGCGAACGACAACGCCGAAACGGTGCTCTTTCATCTTGCCCGCGGCACGGGCATGGCGGGCCTTGCCGGCATCGCGCCGAAAAACGGCAGGCTGGTGCGCCCCTTCCTCTGCTTGACGCGGGAGGAGCTTGCCGCCTACGCGAAGGAGCATCATGTGCCCTATCGCACGGACGCGACCAACGCGGACACGGCGCTCACGCGCAACTTTATCCGCGCGGAGGTGCTGCCGAAGCTCTGCCGGGTCAACGCGCAGGCGGTCGAGCACATCGGCGAGACGGCGCTGCGCCTGCGGCAGGAGGATGAATACCTCGACTCCCTTGCCGCCGCTTATCTGACGGAGCTGAAAATGGAGGCCGGAGCGGTGACGCTGCCCTGCGCGGCGGTCACGCAGGTACCCGCGGTCCTGCGGTCGAGGGTGCTGCGCCTTGCGCTCGACGCACTCGGCGCGGGGAAGAAGGACTTCACCGCCGCGCACTACGACGCGCTTGCCGCGCTCTGCGCGGGAAGCGGGACGGCACAGCTCGACCTGCCCGGCGGCGTGACCGCGCGGCGCGCGGACGGTGTGCTGACGCTCTGCGCACACCGGAGGGAAACGCCGGAGCGCGTTTTGCTCCGCGCGGGGGAGACCGTCCGGTGGGGCGGCTTTGCCATCACCTGCCGAAAATGCGAAAAAACGGTTGAAAATTCTGAAAATACCGTTATATTAAGAGGTGCCGCTCTGGACGCGCCGCTCTCGGTCGGCGCGTGGGACGTGCGGGAGAGCATGACGCTGCCCGTCTCGCGCGGCTCGCGGAGCCTCAAGCGGCTCTTCGCCGAGCGCGGCTTTTCGCCGGATGAGCGGGAGCAAACGCCGGTCATCCGCTCGGGCGGCGCGGTCGCTGCGGTGTACGGCATCGGCACGGACGCGCTGTTTCTGCCGACGGACGGCGAGAGCGTGTGTGTATTGACCTTTGAGAAAACCGCGGAGTAATGCTCCGAAAAAACAAACATAAAACAATGGGAGAGGGAAAAACTATGGCGAAAAGCATGATGGATCAGGATATGCTGAAGGTGCTCTACAGCGAGGAGCAGATCAGGACGCGCGTGCAGGAGATGGGCGACACGCTCTACGAGCAGTTCAAGGACCGCAACCCGCTGTTCCTCGGCGTGCTCAAGGGCAGCTTCATCTTCATGGCGGACATCGTCCGCGCCTGCCAGATCAAGAGCGACATCGAGTTCATCGCGGTGTCGTCCTACCAGAACGGCACGTCCTCGTCCGGCGTGGTGCAGATCACGCACGACCTGCAGCAGGACATTACGGGCCGCGAGATCGTGGTCATTGAGGATATCCTGGACTCCGGCAATACCCTCTACTTCCTCAAGAACTATTTCCTCACCAAGGGCGCCAAGAGCGTGACGGTCGTCACTCTGCTCGATAAGCCCGCCCGCCGCGTCAAGCCCATCACGGCCGATCTCGCGGGCTTTGAGGTCCCCGACGAGTTCGTCGTGGGCTACGGGCTGGATTACGCCCAGCAGTACCGCAATATGCCGTACATCGGCGTACTCAAGCCGGAGGTCTACAGCAAGTAAGGCCGTAGCCCACACGCCCTGAAAGGGGCGGCGCGCGTAAGCGCGTACAAGCATTTTGCCGCAGGCAAAATCTTGGAACGGGACGGATTCATTCCGTACCGTTCAGAGTAAGATCAAAGGGCTCCCGCCGCGCCTGCGCGGTGGGAAGGGCTACGGGCTGGACTACGCCCAGCAGTACCGCAATATGCCGTACATCGGTGTGCTCAAGCCGGAGGTCTACAGCAAGTAAGGCCGGCGTATGATGGAAAAAGCGCCGCAGGCTTTGCGCCGCGCACGGCGCAAATGATCTTGACTGTTATTTCTGACGACATGCGCGTCTGAAATAACACATCTCGCGAAGTGAGCGTCGAGCCGCTGCGGCGGAGAGGCGCAGAGCGAAGCGCATCCAAATATCAAAAAAGTCCGTAGGACTTTTTTGAAGAATCGAAAAGAGGCGCTCGTCGCCTCTTTTCTTCAAGGCAGATTCTGCTGCCGCAAAAGGAGGGAAAACCTTTGACCCAGACCAAACGACCCAATTATGTGCTGTGGATGCTGTGCGTTTTCATGCTGCTCTCGGCCGCCTCGTATTTCTTCCGCCCCAAGGAGCCGGAGATCTCCTATGCTGAGGTCGTGCAGCTCTTTGAACAGGAGAAGGTGAAGTCCTTCACCGTGCAGGACACCACGCTCACGCTCAAGCTGCGCGAGGCGGTGGACGGCAAGACGGAGCTCCGGAAGGAGCTCTACGACTTCGACCTTTTCTACGACGACCTCAACGACCTTGTCGTGGAGCAGAAGGCCGCCGGCATTCTGGAGGACTATAACTACTCCGCCAACCACTCACCTAACTACTTTGCCATTGCCCTGCCCTATGTGATCGCCGTCGCGGGGCTGTTCGCCATCTGGTACTTTTTCTCCATGCGCGCCTCCGGCGGCGGGAACGACCGTATGGCGAAGTTCGGCAATGCCACCTTCCGGCACGGCAGCGAGAGCGCCCGCAAGACCACCTTTGCCGACGTTGCGGGCGCGGACGAGGAGAAGGAGGAGCTTGCGGAGATCGTGGACTTCCTGCGCGACCCGCAAAGGTTTGTCGAGCTCGGCGCGCGTATTCCCAAGGGCGTGCTGCTCGTCGGCCCTCCGGGAACGGGCAAGACGCTGCTCGCCCGCGCGGTCGCGGGTGAGGCGGGCGTGGAGTTCCTCTCCATCTCCGGCTCGGACTTTGTGGAGATGTACGTCGGCGTCGGCGCAAGCCGCGTGCGCGACCTGTTCGAGCAGGCCAAGAAGGCGGCTCCCTGCATCATTTTCATCGACGAGATCGACGCGGTCGGCCGCCAGCGCGGCACCGGCCTCGGCGGCGGTCACGACGAGCGCGAGCAGACGCTCAACCAGCTGCTCGTCGAGATGGACGGCTTCGGCACGAACGACGGCGTGGTCGTTCTCGCGGCGACCAACCGCGCGGACATCCTCGACCCCGCGCTGCTGCGTCCCAGCCGCTTTGACCGCCAGATCTACGTCGGCTATCCCGACATCAAGGGCCGCGAGGACGTTTTGAAGATCCACACCGCCAACAAGCCGCTTGCCGAGGACGTGGACCTTGCCAAGGTCGCGCGGGGCACGGCGGGCTTCACCGGCGCGGACCTTGAGAACCTTTCCAACGAGGCGGCGCTGCTGTGCGCGCGCCGCGGCGACCAATTCATCACCATGGCGGATTTCGAGGAGGCGGAGATCAAGGTCCTCGCCGGACCCGAGAAGCGCAGCCGCGTTGTGCCGGAGCACGAGCGGAAGCTGACCGCCTATCACGAGGCGGGCCATGCCGTCGTGATGCACGCGCTGCCGACGCACGAGCCGGTCCACCGCATCACCATCGTTCCGCGCGGACACGCGGGCGGTATGACCATTTCGCTGCCCGACGAGGACCACTCCTACCAGTCCAAGCGCTACATGGAGGAGCAGATCGTCTCGCTCCTCGGCGGGCGCGCGGCGGAGAAGCTGATGCTCGGCGACATTTCCACCGGCGCGTCGAACGACATCGAGCGCGCCTCGCACATCGCGCGCAAGATGGTCACGGCCTACGGCATGAGCGAGAAGCTCGGCTCCATTGCCTTTGAGAGCGGGCACGACGAGGTGTTCATCGGCAAGACGATGGGCCAGACGCGCAGCTACTCGGAAAAGACCGCCGCCGAGATCGACGACGAGGTCAAGGCCATCATTGACCGCGCGTATGCGCGCTGCGAGGAGATCTTGACGGCACGGCGCGAGGTGCTGACCGCCGTGGCGGAATATCTGCTCGCCCACGAGACGATGACCGGCGAGGAATTTGAGCGAATGGTCGGCGAAAAAGCCTGATGGGCAAAAGGACGAATGGAAAAAGTGACGCAGGGACGGGCATTTGCCGTTCCCTGCGTCACTTTTTTCTTTTCTTGCGAAAATCTTTATTGTGCAAAGTGACAAGAGCATTTGTCCTCGTGGGAAAAACAGAAAAGCAATAGATATTCTCAATAAATGGACTTGAGTCCGCGGTGCGTAGACAAATGCACATGAAATTTGAAGGCGGCCGTGGGAAAAACGACCGGAAACGACCGAAAATTCTGACAGATTCGACGCTTGAAATCCATTCAACGGTTCGATAAAATAAACTGCAACCAAAAGGGGCGGACGCCCCACTTGCCGCGGCAGCGCGGCAGAAAGTCAGGAGGATATGAATATGAAGAAGATTCTTGCACTCGTCCTTGCGCTCGTCATGGCGCTTGGTCTGGTCGCCTGCGGCGACAAGGGCGGCGAACAGCAGGAGGGCGGCACGCCCAACACCACCGGCGAAGAGAAGGTCGTGAAGATCGGCGTCTTCGAGCCGCTCACCGGCGACAACGGCGCCGGCGGCAAGCAGGAGGTGCTTGGTATGCAGTATGCCAACTACGTCCAGCCCACCGTCGACATCAACGGCGAGACCTACAAGGTCCAGCTGGAGGTCGTCGATAACCGTACCGCAGCCGAGAACGGCCCGTCCGCGGCCGCTGAGCTGGTCAACAAGGGCGTGAGCATCGTGCTCGGCTCCTACGGCTCCGGCGTGTCCATGGCCGGCGGCACCGTGTTCGCCGAGGCCGGCGTGCCCGCCATCGGCGTCACCTGCACCAACCCGCAGGTCACTTCCGACTGCGACGTTTATTTCCGCATCTGCTTCCTCGATCCCTTCCAGGGCACCGTTCTTGCGAACTATGCCTACAAGGAGCTGGGCGTCGACACCGCTTACCTGCTCGGTATGCTCGGCAGCGACTACGATCAGGGCTTGATCTACTACTTCACGCAGGCCTTTGAGAAGCTCGGCGGCAAGGTCGTTGCCGAGAACTTCCCCGAGGGCAATGCCAACTTTGTTTCCTACATCAACAACGCCAAGGCTGCCAACGCAGGCGTCATTTTCTCCCCTGTCTCCATCAACTATGCGCAGCTGATCGTTGAGGCCGCCGCCGCGCAGGGCTTCGAGGGCACGATCCTCGGCGGCGACACGCTCGACAGCAACATGGTCGTTGAGGCCGCCAAGGGCAAGGATGTCGATGTTAAGATCACGACCTTCTATCAGGAGGGTGGTAATCCCGAGTTCGACGCCGGCATCAAGGAGTGGATCAATGCCAACGCCGACGCCAAGACCAACAACGGCGGCAACGACATGGTCTCCGCCGTCACCGTCATGGGCTACGACGCTTACTTCACCGCGCTTGAGGCCATCAAGGCTGCCGGCAGCACCGCGCCCGCCGACATCCTCGCGGCTCTGCCCGGCGTGACCTACTCCGGCATCTCCGGCGAGATCTCCTTCGACGACATCGGCGACGCCAAGCGCGACGCGGCCTACATCAAGACCGCCAACACCGAGACCGGTGCGTGGGACTTCGTGAAGATCCAGGGCATCGACTGAGAAAAGCCCACAAATCTCTCCACAAGCAGCAAACTTGGCGGGGCGAAAGCCCCGCCAAGTTTTCCCCGTTTTTTCGCGTTTCCCCGAATCCTACCAACAGGAGGTTTTCCATGCAGGGAATTTTACCGTATCTGATCAGCGGTATCTCTGTGGGAGGTCAGTACGCGCTCATCGCCATCGGCTACACGCTGGTCTACGGCATTCTGCGCCTCATTAACTTTGCCCACGGCGATGTCTTTATGGTGGCAGGCCTGATCATGGTCTACACCACCGCGTCCATGCCCATGTACATTTCGATCCCGCTGGTGCTCATCTTCACCGTCATTCTCGGCTTTGCCATCGAGCGCGTGGCCTATAAGCCGCTGCGCACGGCGCCGCGTATGTCGCTGATGATCAGCGCCATCGGTGTGAGCTACCTCATCCAGAATCTTGCGTTCTACCTGACCGGCGGCCTGCCGCAGCCGGTCAAGACGCCCATTCCGTGGATTTCCGACACCGTGACGCTCTTCGGCGCGTCCACCAAGCGTGTCACGGTCGTGACGCCCGTTCTGACCATCGCGCTCGTCTTTGCGCTCGTCGCGCTTATCAAAAAGACCAAGATCGGCATGGGTATGCGTGCCGCCGCCAAGGACTTTGAGACGGCGCAGCTCATGGGCGTGAAGATCAATTCCGTCATTTCCATGACCTTTGTCATCGGCTCGTTCCTCGCCGCGGTCGGCGCGATGCTCTACTTTACGAACTATCCCACGGTGGCGATCACCTCCGGCGGTATGCCCGGCCTGAAGGCCTTCGTCGCGGCGGTGTTCGGCGGCATCGGCTCCATTCCCGGCGCGGTGGTCGGCGCGTTCCTGATCGGCCTTTGCGAGGAGATCATCAAGGGCCTCGGCCAGTCTACCTTCTCCGATGCGTTCACCTTTGCGCTGCTGATCATCGTGCTGTGCGTCAAGCCCACGGGACTGTTCGGCGAAAAGGTCACGGACAAGGTGTAAGGAGGGGTGAAGATGAAAAAGAAAACGATCGGCAAAGAGTATCTCTTCACCGCGCTCATCCTGTTCGTCGTGCTGGCGGTCACGATGGTCCTCGACTCCCAGCTCCCGGGCTATCACATTGTGATCAAGGTCATCAAAAAGGCGTCGGTCTATTCCCTCGTCGCCGTTTCGATGAACCTGCTCAACGGCTTTACGGGCCTTTTCTCCCTCGGTCAGGCGGGCTTTATGCTCCTCGGCGCGTATTCCTACGCAGTGCTGTGCATCCCGGTCGCCAAGCGCGCGGGCGTATACCAGTATTTTGACGGCGGCATCGTGAAGTTCTCCCTGCCGGAGATCTTTGCGGGCTTCCTTGGCGACAAGGTCGGCTCGGCGGTCGGCATGATCCTCGCGCTGCTTGTCGGCGGTCTGATTGCGGCGTTCTTCGCCTATCTGATCGGTCTGCCCGTGCTGCGTCTGAAGAGCGACTACCTCGCTATTGCGACCCTCGGCTTTGCCGAGATCATGCGCACCATTATTCAATGGAACGCCATCGGTCCGCTGACCAACGCCTCGAACCTTCTCAAGGGCTATCCCGATTTCAGCAGCGCGACCGCGTACCTGCTGCTCATCGGCGTGTTCATCGCGTGCGTTGTGCTGCTGGTGAACTCCACCTACGGCCGCGCGTTCAAAGCCATCCGCGACGACGAGGTCGCCGCCGAGGCGATGGGCATCAATCTTGCCCACCACAAGCGCCTTGCCTTCGTCATTTCCTCGTTCTTCGCGGGCGTCGGCGGCGGTATGCTGGCGATGTACATGGGCGCGGTGCAGGCGATGTCGTTCCGAAGCAGCATGACCTATGAGATCTTGCTGCTGGTCGTCATCGGCGGCATCGGCTCCATCACCGGCAGCGTGCTCACGAGCTTCCTCTACATCGCGGCGCTCGAGTGGCTGCTGCGCGGTCTGGATACCGGCGAGTTCCTCGGCATCACGGCGCCGGGCCTCTTCAAGAACGGCTTCCGCATGGCGGTCATCTCCGTCATCATCATGGTCGTCGTGCTCTTCTTCCGCAAGGGCATCATGGGCGATAAGGAGCTGCCCGATCTCCTGCGCCGTCATACAAAGAAGGGAGGCGGCGAGAAATGAGCCAAAACGTTCTGCGTCTCGACAATATTACGATGCAGTTCGGCGGCGTCGTCGCCGTCGACAACCTGAGCCTTGAGGTCAACGAGGGCGAGATCGTCGCGCTCATCGGTCCCAACGGCGCGGGCAAGACCACCGCGTTCAACACCATCACCGGCGTGTATGAGCCGACGAACGGTCAGGTCAGCTTCATGGGCGAGCCGATCGTCCGCAACCATCCACAGGGCAAGATGAAGCAGAATTATAAGGGCAAGGAGGCCGGAAAATTCGTTCAGCTGCCCGTGCTCGACCCTACGCCCGACCGGATCACCAAGCTCGGCATGGCGCGCACGTTCCAGAACATCCGCCTGTGGAAGTCCCAGACCGTGTTCGACAATGTGCTCATCGCCAAGCATATGCTGCGCACCAGCAACGTCTTTTCCGCTACCTTCCGTCTCAACCGCAAGGAGGAGGCGCAGCATCGCGAGGAGGTCATGGAGCTTCTGCGCATCGTGGGCCTGGAGGATGTGAAGGACGAGCTGGCGACGTCTTTGCCCTACGGCAAGCAGCGCCGGCTGGAGATCGCCCGCGCGCTGGCGACGCAGCCGCAGCTTTTGATGCTCGACGAGCCTGCCGCCGGCATGAACCCGCAGGAGACGAACGAGCTGACCGAGTTCATCGGCCGCATCCGCGACGAGTTCCACATGACCATTCTGCTCATCGAGCACCACATGGACCTCGTCATGGACATTTCCGACCGCATCTACGTCATTGACTTCGGTGAACTGATCGCCACCGGCACGCCGGAGGAGATCCAGAATAATCAGCGCGTCATCGACGCCTATCTGGGGGTGGAAGAGGATGCTTAAAATTCAAAACCTTCAGGTCGCCTACGGCGGCATTCAGGCGCTGCGCGGCATTGACATGGAGGTGCCCGACGGCAAGATCGTCACCCTCATCGGCGCGAACGGCGCGGGCAAATCCACCACGCTGCGTACCATCTCCGGCCTTGTCAAGGCGAAGTCCGGCTCCATCACCTACAACAACGAGCAGCTGCTCGGCAAGCCCATCAACGCCATTCTCGCCGCGGGCATCGCGCAGGTCCCTGAGGGACGGCGCGTGTTCCCGGATATGACCGTGCTCGAAAACCTCAAGATCGGCGCCTACCTGCGCAAGGATAAGGAAGAGATCGAAAAGGATATCGAGTGGGTGTATGAGCTCTTCCCCCGCCTGAAGGAGCGCAACTGGCAGCTTGCCGGCACGCTCTCCGGCGGCGAGCAGCAGATGCTGGCCGTCGGCCGCGGGCTGATGTCCCGCCCGAAGGTGCTGATGATGGACGAGCCCTCCCTCGGCCTTGCGCCGCTGGTCGTGCAGGGGATCTTTGACATCATCCGCGAGATCAACCGGCAGGGCGTGACCATCCTGCTCATCGAGCAGAACGCCAACATGGCGCTCAAGATCGCCGACCTTGCCTATGTGCTCGAGACCGGCACCATCACCATGAGCGGCACAGGCGCGGAGCTGCTGGCCGATGAAAAGGTCAAGGAGGCCTATCTCGGCAAGAAGCGCGGCAAATAAGCCTTGCGAAATCTTGACACGATTCGGGAAAAAGCATACAATGACCGTCGGCAGAAATGCCGACGGTCATTTTTTCGGAAAAGGAAATCAGAGGAAAGCGATTATGGTATACCTTGCAGTCGCGCTGAGCGCAGCGCTCGGCGGCTTTGTTCAATCCATCACGGGCTTCGGCGCGGCGGTCGTGATGATGACCATTCTGCCGTACTTTTTCACCATGGTGGTCGCGCCGTCGGTCTCGACCTCCATCTGCCTCGGGCTGACTGTCACGCTGGCATGGAAGCTGCGCAAAAGCATCGACCTCAAGCTCACTCTGCCGCCCACGCTGCTTTATGCGGCGGCGAGCGTGACGGCCATCCGCTTCATCGGCTCGATGGACCTGCGCGTGATGACCATGGTGTTCGGCGCGTTCCTGATGCTGCTCGGCGCCTATCTGCTGCTGACGGAAAAGAAGGCGGCCATCCGTGTGACGCCGGTGGTCACCGTCGTCTGCGGCCTGCTCGCGGGCGTCTGCGGTGGGCTGTTTTCCATCGGCGGGCCGATCATGGCGATCTATTACCTTGCCGCCACGGACAGCCGCGAGAGCTATCTCGCCAACGCGCAGGCCAACTTCGCCGTGAATAATGTAACGTCCATTACCACGCGCGTTTTGAGCGGCTACTACACGCTCGACCTCCTGCCGCTGACGCTGCTCGGCGTGGCGGGCGTGGTCTGCGGGCAGCGCTTCGGGCTGAAGCTCGGCGGAAAGCTCAACGCCGTGCAGCTCCGCCGTCTCGTCTACGCCTATGTCATTCTCTCCGGCGCGGTCACCGTCGTGCAGCATCTATAAAAGAAAAGAGCGCCGAAGGCTAAGCCTTCGGCGCTCTTTGGCACGCCTGAGCGGATTCGGACCGCTGGCCTTCCGCTTAGGAGGCGGACGCTCTATCCAGCTGAGCTACAGGCGCGGGTACAGATTGCATTGTACCGCATCCGGGCGGCGCTGTCAACGGCAGGAGCGTGCAAAAAAGTGAAAAAATCCGCAAAATTCCGCGAAATATCTTGCAATCGGAAAAACAACAGCATATACTATTTAGGTTATTGCGGTACTTCCATTTCAGATACACCTGCCGCCGGCAGGAAGGAGAGACAGACTATGCAGAACAACAAGCTACGCAACGTCGCCATTATCGCGCACGTCGACCACGGCAAGACCACGCTTGTCGACGAGATGCTCAAGCAGGGCGGCGTCTACCGTGAAAATCAGGAGGTCGTGGATCGCGTAATGGACTCTAACGACCTTGAGCGTGAGCGCGGCATTACCATCCTTGCGAAGAACACCGCCATCCACTATGGCGATACCAAGATCAACATTGTCGACACGCCGGGCCACGCCGACTTCGGCGGCGAGGTGGAGCGTATCCTCAAGATGGTCAACGGCGTCATCCTGCTCGTGGACGCCGCCGAGGGTCCCATGCCGCAGACGCGCTTCGTGCTTTCCCGTGCGTTGGAGCTGGGCCACCGCGTGATCGTGGTCGTCAACAAGATCGACCGCCCCGACCAGCGCATCCACGAGGTCGTGGACGAGGTGCTCGAGCTGCTGCTCGACCTCGACGCCACGCCCGAGCAGCTTGACAGCCCCATGCTCTTCTGCTCCGGCCGAAACGGCACGGCAAGCTATTCGCCCGATGAGCCGGGCGTGGACCTCAAGCCGCTCTTTGATACCATCCTCAACTACATTCCCGCGCCCGAGGCCGACGTCGACCAGCCCTTCCAGATGCTCGTCTCCGCCATCGACTACAACGAGTTCGTCGGCCGCATGGCCATCGGACGCATCGAGCGCGGCGCGCTCAAGCAGAATCAGGAGATCATGGTCTGCAACTACCACAACCCCGACGCCGCGCCGAAGAAGGCGAAGGCCGTTTCCCTCTATGAGTTCGACGGTCTGGGCAAGAAGCCCGTTACCGAGTCCACCGCGGGCAACATCATCTGCCTGTCCGGCATCGGCGACATCACCATCGGCGACACCATCTGCGCGCCCGAGTGCGTGGAGGCGCTGCCCTTTGTGAAGATCTCCGCGCCGACGATGGAGATGACCTTCTCCATCAACGATTCCCCCTTCGCGGGCCGCGACGGCAAGTTCGTCACCTCCCGCCAGCTGCGCGAGCGCCTGTTCCGCGAAACGCTCAAGGATGTTTCTCTGCGCGTGACCGAGATCGAGGGCGCGATGGACGCCTTCAACGTCGCGGGCCGCGGCGAAATGTCGCTGTCCATCCTCATCGAGACCATGCGCCGCGAAGGCTATGAGTTCCAGGTCTCGCCCCCGCGCGTCCTGTATCAGATGATCGACGGCAAGAAGTGCGAGCCCATCGAACGCCTTGTGTGCGACGTGCCGCAGGAGTATGTCGGCGCAGTCATCGAAAAGCTCGGCTCCCGCAAGGGCGACCTCGCCGAGATGACGCCGATCGGCAGCCGCATGAAGCTCGAATTCCTGATCCCCGCGCGCGGCCTGTTCGGTTACCGCAACGAGTTCCTCACCGACACCAAGGGCGAGGGCATCATGGCGAGCGTGTTTGATTCCTACGCACCCTACAAGGGCGAGCTTGCCCGCCGCAATACCGGCTCTCTCGTCGCGTCCGAGACCGGCACCTCTATCACCTATGGCCTCTTCAACGCGCAGGAGCGCGGTGTGCTGTTCATCGGCGCGGGCGTCGACGTGTACGAGGGTATGGTCGTCGGTCAGTCCCCCAAGCAGGAGGACATCACGGTCAACGTGTGCAAGAAGAAGCAGCTGACGAACATGCGCGCTTCCGGCTCGGACGACGCGCTGCGCCTTGTCCCGCCCAAGCAGATGAGCCTGGAGCAGTGCCTCGAGTTCCTCGCCGACGACGAGCTGCTTGAGGTCACGCCCAAGAACCTGCGCATCCGCAAGACGATCCTCAACAAAGAGCTGCGCATGAAGGCCACCCACGGCAACAAAAAGGTTTTGCAGTAATGCAGATAGAGAAGCGACGGCTGAAAAAGCCGTCGCTTTTTGATTTTCTGCACGAAAGTGCGGGGGGGAGGGCAGCGCCGATGGCGCTGCACGGGGCAAAGGGGGAGATCCTCTCGAGAGAGAATGGCCCGCTTTTTCGCACGGGTGCGAAGGGGGAGCGGCGTGCGCGCCGCGGCACCAAAGGGGGTATTCTCTTTTCGAAGAGAATACCCCCTTTGAATCCCCCAGAGAAAGGCAAGGGGCGTCCCCTTCGACCCCCGACATTGCCGGTCTGGTGCTTGAAGAGCTGCACGCGCTGCGCAATCGGGCGCGGTGTACATGGCTTCGCCATGAATCCCTACTACTCGTTACCGCTCGCAACCGCGCCTTACGATCGTGAGGCGCGGTTGACGGTAGTTGGGCGGCAGACTGCGTGCGAGGTGGTACTGCTGCGCTCGCCGTGAGTATTAAGAAAACATCCTGCCGTGTGCTTGACAGGGCGGAATGTTTTGATATAATGAACATATAGAAAGAGGGCGCTGCGACAAGCGGTTAGCCTCTAATCAAGTAAATGTACTTAGCAAAAACTAAGAAACCGTCACTTGGCAGAGTGGCGGTTTCTGCTTTTCACAATAATAGTGACCGTAAAGTCTCTAATATGGAATGTGATCCGCATCGTCTCACCCCCTCTCGGAGATGTAGCCAACCGCCTGCCGTTCGTGCAGCGCCCTGTATTTACCGTACTACAGTTTTCAACAAGTTGCAACATCTGTTTCATCTGGCCGCGGCGAGCGCAGCAATGCCGCGTCCGCACGCAGTCCGCCGCCGTGCTATCGTCACTCGCGCCTCACGATCGTAAGGCGCGGTTGCGAGCGGTAACGAGTAGTAGGGATTCGTGGCGAAGCCACGTACACCGCATCTGATTGCGCAGCGCGTGCAGCTCTTCGAGCCACAGACTGCCAATGTAAGCGGGGTCGAGGGGCAAGACCCC
>ERZ772882.1934-NODE-1934-length-20169-cov-4.177737_pt1 | contig 20169 bp, 15 predicted proteins | sample MGYA00580576_ERZ772882 | MGnify/ENA primary metagenome ERZ772882 (study PRJEB29015, sample SAMEA2737658) | human gut metagenome | biome: human gut; feature: human-associated habitat; material: faeces | place: China | collected 2012 ... | reverse complement strand
GAAGAAGGGCGGCGTGATGGCCTCCGGCCACGTCGGCGGGCTCTCCGGCGCGTTTATCCCGGTCTCGGAGGACGAGGGCATGATCGCCGCGGCGCGCGAGGGAACGCTCACGCTCGATAAGCTCGAGGCGATGACCTGCGTCTGCTCGGTCGGCCTCGACATGATCGCCGTTCCGGGCGACACCACGGCCGACACGATTTCCGCCATCATCGCCGACGAAGCGGCCATCGGTATGGTCAACAGCAAGACGACTGCCGTCCGTATCATCCCGGTCGAAGGCAAGACGGTGGGCGACATGGTCGAGATGGGAGGTCTTCTTGGCTCCGCGCCCGTCATGCCGGTACACAGCGCGTCCAGCGCCGACTTCATTGCCCGCGGAGGCAGAATCCCGGCGCCACTGCAAAGCCTCAAGAACTAACGTATCACAAAAGCAATATCTTTACCCCTGAAAGGAAGCGTAACCTATGAACGAAACGATTCAGAAAGTAAAAGCGCTCTTTGCGCCCGTGCCGCGTGTCCGGCTCGGCTTTTTCCCGACGCCGTTTTATAAGCTCGAGCGCATGTCGAAGGAGCTTGGCGTGAACCTCTATATCAAGCGCGATGATTTTACCGGCATGAACCTCTTTGGCGGCAACAAAATTCGCAAGCTTGAGTTCCTGCTCGGCGATGCGATGGCCAAGGGCTGCAAGGCGGTCGTCACCTACGGCGCGACACAGTCAAACCACGCAATGGAGACAGTTTCCGCTTGCCGCCGCTGTGGGCTGGACCCGATTCTGTATCTGACAGCGGTCGTGCAGCCGGACGAGAAGGACGTGCGCGCGAATCTGCTGCTCGATAAGGTCATGGGCGCGGAAATCCACATCGTGGACATTGAGCCCGGCGAGACGGAGGACGACGCGGAGGCACGCTCGTTTGTCATGGGTGCGGAGCATGCGGCAAGATTGACTGCTTCCGGCACATCGTGCTACGATGTTCCGATGGGCGGCGCGAGCCATGTGGGCTCGATCGGCTTTGCGAACGGCTTTGTGGAGCTCGCGGAGCAGTTGGATGAGCTCGGCCTGAATGCAGATTATGTCTACCACGCTACTGGAACCGGCGGCACAATGGCGGGACTTCACGCGGGCAGAAAGCTCGTCGGCTCCGACGCAGTCATCCGCTCGATCACTGTCAGCCCGAAGAACGACGCATATCTGACAAAGGTGCAGAACCTCGCCAATCAGGTGCTGACGGACCTCGGAAGCGGCCTGCATGTCGATCGTGACGTGGATCTTCACATGGACACCGGCTATTTTGCTCCCGGCTACGAGCAGCCGAACGAAAAGGCGAGCGAGGCCATCAAGATGCTCGCGCGCCTCGAGGGGCTGTTCGTTGACCCCGTCTATACCGGAAAGGCTTTGGCAGGTCTCATTGACCACATCCGCACCGGCAAGGTCGAACAGGGCAGCAACGTCGTCTTCTGGCACACCGGCGGCGCGACGGCGCTGTTTGCCGAGCAGCAGATGCTGGGCGACATTTTCTGAGCAGAAATTGAAATACGCAAAAAGCACTCTGTATCATTTTGCAGAGTGCTTTTTGCGCAAAATCGCGGAAAAATCGCTGCCGCAACCAGTGGTTGACAAAAGAACAGACTCGTTTCTTGCCCGCAACCGCGCGTTATGGTAAAATAAGCCCATCAAATCAGCCGGGAAATCCGGCACAGGAGGGAATATGGACTTTTCAGAAAAGATAGCGATGCTCCGCCGCCAGAAAAACTGGTCGCAGGAGGAGCTGGCAGAAAAGCTGATGGTGACACGGCAGGCGGTCTCCAAATGGGAAAGCGCGCAGTCGATGCCGGACTTGGACAAACTTGTGCAGCTAAGCGAGCTGCTCGGCGTGAGCACGGATTATCTCTTAAAGAACGGTATGGACACGCCGGAGCAAGATGACCCGAAGCAGGTGATACGGGAAAACGCCCCGGCCAAGCGCGTGACGCGGGAGGAGGCGAGCCGGTTTTTGTCGCTGCAAGCGGCGGCAGTTCCGAGGGTGTCGCTTGGTGTGGCGCTTTGCGTGTGGTCTCCGATTGTTCTCATCGGTCTTACCGCGCTGGGCTCTGTATTTCATGTAAAAATTCCGGATTCTGTTGCTGGCGGATCGGGGCTCTGCGTGCTGCTCGGGATGGTGGCCGCGGCGGTCGCACTGTTTTTAACTTCCGGGACGAAGCTCAGAGAATTCAAATACCTCGAGCGTGAGCTGATCGCGCCTGACGCGGATGCGCGGGAGCTTGCCCGGAAGCAGGAGGCGGCGCAGGCAGAAGTATGCTCCAAACTTACCACCGCCGGCGTGGTGCTCTGCATTTTATCGGCGGTTCCGATTTTCGCCGTGATGTGCGTGGGAAGGACGCGTGATGGGTATGATTCGCTGGCGGTCTGTGCGCTTTTGCTGCTGGTCGGGATCGCGTGTCTGCTTCTTGTGCGTGCGGGCTCCATGCGCGGCGCGGTCGACAAACTGCTCGAGCAGGGCGACTATACCCGCGAGAGCAAGGCGAAAAGCCACGTTGTGGACGCGATCAGCGCGGTCTACTGGCTCGCGGTCACGGCGATTTTCCTCTTTTACACCTTCGGGCCCAACGGCAACGGCCAGCCGCAGTACAGCTGGTTCATCTGGGCGGTCGGCGGCGTGCTCTACGGCGCACTCATGGCGGGCCTGTCCATCTATCGCAAAAAGCAGAAATAAAAAAGCCGCCGGAGAGACGACCTCTTCGGCGGTACTTTATGCTTGTATGGAAGCTTAATACGCGGCGCAGCGCACCTTGCCGATGGAAATATATCCGTTCAGCACGGCGTGGATGTCGCTTCCTTCCTGCGTTTCTTCGCGGGTGAGAACCTCCTTTGGCACAGGCGTAAGATACTGTACGCCGTTTTCCTCGCGCAGGCAGGTGTAGTAGTTTTCATAGAACGAGTGCTTCTCGGGGAAGCGACCCCGCAGAACGCCCTTGCACTCGGCAGCAGGGCAGGGCGGAAAGTTGACGTTCCAGAGTTCGCCCGGGTTCAAAGGCGCAAACAGAAGCTCTTCGAGCATTGCGGGCAGATTCTGCTCGGCCACATCAACGGCAGAGGCCTTCCCCATGGAAAAGGCAATGGTGTGAATGCCGTTCAGCGCGGCCTCGGTCGCAGCGCCGACGGTTCCGGAATAGCACACGTCGTGTCCTGCGTTCATGCCGTCGTTGACCCCGGAGAGAACAACATCCGGCCGGAAGCCGAGCAGCGAGCGCAGCGCAACCTTTACGCAGTCCGCAGGCGTTCCGTCAACGCTCCACGCGGCCTGCACCGGAACTGGGAAATCGTAGCGGTAGACTGCCATCTCCGGCATACCGGCAATCGTCAGCCGGACGGACATGCCGCTGCACTGCTGCTCGGGCGCGGCCACCCACACATCTCCAAACTCGCTCGCGGCCTTTGCCAGCCGAACAATGCCACTAGAGCGGATCCCGTCGTCATTAGCAATTAAAATTTTCAGCTTTTTCATCATGAACACTCCTTTGCCGCCTATCTTACCACACCCCAGGCCCACTCTCAAGCCGCAATTTCGACAAATCCTCCATTTTCCCAACAAAAAGCAGAATCGCCAGGTAGTGTGACAATTCCAAAATGCCGTCTCAGCCTCGCAGCATGTTGCACTGCTCAAAAGCCTCGCAGAGCTTTGCGCCCACAGGCGCAAAATAAATTTCAAATCCATTTTATCCGGCGGCTCTCTTCAAATTGTAGAAGAAGCTCCCGCTTTGCGGGAGCTTCTCCTGTATGGGATGGGAACGGAATGTTATTCCGGCTGCGGGTAGTGGACGTGCAGCAGCTCGTGCGCGCGCTCGGGCGTGAGCTTTTCATAGAGCGCTTTGAGAATCGGGTTGTGCTGCGAGGACTTGATGAGCGTCTTGCGGTCTGCTTCATACAGACCCTCGGCTCTGGCGTATTTCTGCTCGCGTCTGCCGATGGGCTGACCCGCGCCGCCGACACAGCCGGTTGTACAGGTCATGACTTCGACGAGATCAAAGTGCTCTTCACCGGCTTCCATCTTCGCAATGAGCGTTCTCGCGTTCTTGAGGCCGTGGACAACACCGACACGGATGGTCTTTTCGCCGACGGGCAGCTCGACCGCGCGGACGCCCTCCATGCCGCGAACGCCGGAGTAGGCGATTTCCTGCAAAGTGTTGCGGGACTCGCTCTCCATAACGCGGCGGACAACTGCCTCTGCTACGCCGCCGGTTGCGCCGAAGATGACGCCTGCGCCGGTGCCAAGACCGAAGGGCATATCGGGCGCTTCGTCGGGCAGCTCATTGAAGCGGATACCGGCTTCCTTGATCATGCGGATGAGCTCCTGCGTGGTGAGAACGAGGTCAACATCGGGCTGGTCGCCGTGCTTGAACTCTTCTCTGGCCGCCTCCATCTTTTTGGCTGTGCAGGGCATGATGGCGATGTGATAGAGCTTCTTGCCGCCTTCTTTTTCCTGTGCGCGGAGAATGGCGGAGAACATCTGCATCGGGGACTTGCAGGTCGAAATATTGTGCAGATATTTGGGATCCTCCTTCTCGAGATACTTGATCCATGCCGGACAGCAGCTCGTAAACATCGGGAACGGGCCGCCCTTCTCGAGTCTCTGGAGGAATTCCGCCGTCTCTTCCATGACGGTCATATCCGCCGCGAATGTGGTGTCGTAGACCTCGTCTGCGCCCATGAGCTTGAGCGTGGCGACCATCTTGTCGAGCACGTTCACGCCGGGGGCAAGGCCGAACGCTTCGCCGAGTGCAACACGGACGGCAGGGGCAATCTGGACGACAACGCGAAGTTCCGGATCATGCAGCGCCTTCCATGCGTCGTTGATCTGGTTGCGGATGGTAATGGCGCCGGTCGGGCAGACGGCCGCGCACTGGCCGCAAGTGACGCACTTGGTCATGCTCATCGGGCGGTCGAATGCCGGCATAACCTGAACGTTGCTGCCTCGGTGCGCAAAGTTCAGAATGCTCATGCCCTGCAATTCGTCGCACACGCGCACGCAGTCGCCGCAAAGGACACACTTGCCCGGGTCACGGACGATTGCGGGGCTTGTCTCATCCAGCGCATAATGCGGACGGGTGTCTTCAAACGGGATATTCGTCACGCCGAAGCGCAGCGCCAGTTCCTGCAATCGGCAGTTGCCGCTTTTTTCGCAGGTGGTGCAGCTGCGGCAATGGGACGAGAGCATCAGGGAAAGAATCATCCGGCGGTGTTTGAGCAGCCGCTCGGTGTTCGTGCGGATGCGCAGACCGTCGCGCGGCTCCATGGAGCAGGAGGCGTCGATTTTACCAGTCTGTTCGTTTTCTACCACGCACATACGGCATGCGCCGAAGGTAGAAAGCTCGGAGTAATAGCAGAACGTCGGCATGTCGATTCCGGCCTTGCGGATGACCGCGAGGACGTTCTTTTCTCCGTCAAACGGCACGCAAATGCCGTCGACGTACATTTTACCTTTTGCCATACGTTTAACCCTCCTCCTTCACAAGTTCAATGGCATCGAACGGGCAGCCGGACTGGCACGCACCGCACTGGATGCACTTGGACGGATCGATGGTATGCGGTTTCTTCTTCTCGCCCTCAATCGCGTCCATCGGGCAGTTCTTCTTGCACTTGCCGCAGCCCTTGCACTTTTCCGGATCGATGGCCAGATGCGCCTTCGGCCCGTTGCAGATCGGACAGTGGTGGTCGACCACGTGGGCAAGATATTCGTTGCGGAACGCCTTGAGCGTACTGGAAACGGGGTTGCACGCCGCCTGACCGAGGCCGCAGAGCGCCGTCTCGCGGATGGTCTGGGAGAGGTTCTCGAGCATGTCGAGGTCCTCAAGCGAGCCCTTATTTTCCACGATACGCGTCAGAATTTCGAGCATGCGCTTCGTACCCTCGCGGCACGGTACGCACTTACCGCAGCTTTCGCTCTGGGTGAAGTTCATGAAGAAGCGGGCGGTCTCGACCATGCAGGTATCCTCGTCCATGACGACAAGGCCGCCGGATCCCATGATTGCGCCTGCTTTTTTGAGGGAGTCGAAGTCGACGGGGAGGTCGAGCTGGTCTTCCGTCAGACAGCCGCCCGCGGGGCCGCCGGTCTGAACAGCCTTGAACTTCTTGCCGTCCTTGATGCCGCCGCCGATATCGAAGATGATCTCGCGCAGCGTCGTACCCATCGGAACTTCGATGAGGCCGGTGTTGACCACGCAGCCGGTGAGAGCGAAGGCCTTCGTGCCGGGGCTCTTTTCCGTGCCGATGGTGCGGAACCATTCGCTGCCGCGGCGGACAACGACGGGAACACACGCGAAGGTTTCAACGTTATTGAGGATGGTCGGCTTCGCCCAGAGGCCCTGCTCGACCGTACGCGGCGGCTTGACACGCGGCATGCCGCGGCGGCCTTCGATGGCTGCCGTCAGAGCGCTGCCTTCGCCGCAGACGAACGCGCCCGCGCCGCGGTTGATATTGATCCGGAAGCTGAAACCACTGCCGAGAATATTCTCGCCGAGAAGACCAGCTTCTTCCGCTTTGGCGATTGCCATGCGAAGGCGCTTGACCGCCAGAGGATACTCCGCGCGGACGTAGATGTAGCCTTCGTCGCTTCCTGCGGCGCGGCCCGCGATCATCATGCCCTCGAGAATCGCGTGGGGATTGCCCTCCATGATGGACTGGTCCATGAACGCGCCGGGGTCGCCTTCGTCGCCGTTGCAGACGACGTACTTCTTGCCCTCAGGCATCCGGCGGACGCTTTCCCACTTCTTGCCGGTCGGGAAGCCCGCGCCGCCTCTGCCGCGCAGACCCGAGTCCACGACCTCCGCGCAGATTTCGGCGGGCGTCATGTCAAACAGCGCCTTTTCCAAGGCCGCATAGCCGTCGTGTGCCAAATATTCGTCCAGGTCTTCCGCGTCGGTGTTGCCGCTGGTCTCGAGAACGACGCGCTTCTGCTTTTTATAGAAGGGGATATCGTCGTGCTTGACGTAGGTGGTGTCCGCGAGCTTGTACAGAAGGCGATCGATAACTTCGCCGTGGAGGATGGTCTTTTCGAGAATCTCCTCGCAGTCCTCCGGATGGACATGGGTATAGAAAATGCCTTCGGGCTGGATCTCAATCAGCGGTCCCATCTCGCAGAAGCCCTGACAGCCGCTCCTCTTGAAGTGGAGCGTGTCCTTGCCGCCCTCTTCACGCAGCGCTACACGGGTCTTGAGCTTCCGCTCCTGGCAAAGCTCCTGAAGCTTATCATAAACCTTCATTGCGCCGCCCGCGATACAGCCGGTACCGGCGCAGACGAGAATCACGCGCTGCTCGGCGGCGAGCCATGCCTTTGCCTGCTCGCGGCGGGCGTTCAAAGCCTCTCTCGTTTCAATTTTCATTGCGCAGAGCCCTCCTTTGCCCGGATTTCTTCCAGCAGCGCCACTGCCCGGTCGGGGTCCATCTTCGCGTGGACCTCGCCGTCAATCGTCATGACGGGCGCAAGTCCGCACGCGCCGAGACATGCGACCGTCTCGAGCGTAAACAGGCCGTCGTCAGACGTCTTGCGCTTGCCGCTCAGGCCGAGATAGGCATGAACAGCGTCATAGATGGGCTGCGACTTCCGAACATGACATGCCGTGCCGTTGCAGACCTTGACCAGATGCTTGCCCTTGGCCTCCAGCGAGAAATTCTCGAAGAAGGTCGCCACACCGTAGACCTTGGAAATGGCCACGTTCAGCTCCTTGGCAATCAGCTCCAGATTCTCCTGGCTCAGATAGCTGTTCTCTGCCTGCACATCCTGCAAAATCGCGATCAGGGCGGCGGGATCCCGCCCATGGGTATCTATGATCTGCATGGTTTTTGCGCATTGCGCTTCATTCATTGCGGTTCTTCCCCCTTAGCTTTCATATTTCGTCGCCGGAACCGGACCGCTTGCCGGGACAGGCGAATTCGACAAGGAATAAAAAAACCCGCACCGAAGCCGGAGATATGACATGCAGCATTTCTCGGTGACAATGGCAGAAGGAGGCTTCGGTGCGGGCCGGAGCCCGGACGCGGTATGGGAGCGGCGCGGCCGGACGGAGCAGTATTTGCGATGGTTGAAAGAAAAATCGTTGATTTCTAAATTCAGGGTATTTATATTGTTTATAATATATGAGAAGTGCCGCAAATTCAATGAGCTTTTTAGACGGGATATACCAATGGATTTTGTGCAATTGCAGCTGACCCATGCCGAATTTAACATATTTAACTGCGCAAAAGAGGAGAAAAAGCTTCGTATGGATCACCATACGAAGCTTTTTTGGAAATTATTCGATATGAATTTATCGGTAAAAAGTGGACAATTGAAAAGAATGCAACAATTCGGGCGCTCAGCCGCACATGATTCTGCGCAGATTGCTCAGCCGGTCGAGTGCGGCGAGGAGCGTTTCGTCCTTTTTCGCGAAATGGAGCCTGACGATATGGTTGACGTCCTCGTCAAAGAAGGAGCTGCCCGGCACGCAGGCCACGCCGACCTTCTGCGCCATCTCGACGCAGAACTCTACGTCCGACTGGCCCTTTTTCATATAGGGCGCGATATCGGCCAGCACAAAATAAGTGCCCTCGGGGTCTGTAAAGGGGATATCGAGGTCTTTCATGCCGCCGGTGAAGATTCCCTTCATATGGGCGTAGTGGTCTCCAAACTCGCGGTAGTATTCATCTGGCATCTCGAGGCCCACAACAGCGGCCTCCATCAGAGGCGAAGCCGCGCCGACGGTGTTAAAGTCGTGGTATTGCTTGATCCGGTCCATGATGGGCTGCGGAGCGATCGCGTAGCCGAGCCGCCAGCCGGTAATGGAGTAGGTCTTCGACAAGCTCGAACAGCTGACCGTCCGCTCCCACATGCCGGGAAGCGAGGCCATGTAGACCATCTGCCGGCCATCGTAGACAATGTGCTCATAGACCTCGTCCATGATGGCATAGACGTCATACTTGATGCAGAGCTCAGAAATAAACTTCAGCTCCTCATAGGTAAAGACCTTGCCGCTGGGGTTCGAGGGGTTGCAGATGAGGATGGCCTTCGGGTGCTGCCGGAACGCGTCCTCCAGGACCTCCGGGTCAAAATGGAACGACGGGGGAACGAGCGGCACGAAAACAGGCTCGCAGTCCGCCATAATGGCCTGCGCGCGGTAGTTTTCAAAATACGGCGAGAACATGACGATCTTGTCGCCCGGGTTCGTGAGCGCAAAAATGGTGTCGACCATAGCCTCGGTCGAGCCGATGGTCACGACGATGTTCGTATCCGGGTCAATGGAAATGCCCATGAACCTGCCGCACTTGCGGCTGACCGCGCGGCGGAAATTCGGCGCGCCCATCGTGATTGGGTACTGGTGCGGGCCCTCCTGGCTGACCTCGCGCAGCCGGTCGGTCATGGCCTTCGGGGGATCAAAGTCCGGGAAGCCCTGCGCCAGATTGATCGCGCCGCAGTCAAGGCTCACACGCGTCATCCGGCGAATGACGGAGTCGGTAAAATGCTGGTTTCGTCTGCTCATTTCCTGCATGCTGCATACCTTCTTTGACAAAATTGAATTTGGTTGTACTTTAACACTTTCAGCTGCTAAAGTCAATGCGCGATGTGTCGGAATTTGAACAAAAAAAGGCTGCATTTCTGTGAGAAATGCAGCCTCTATCTGATTATGTGTCCAGGTTTTCAAATCTGCGTAGGGGTCGATGCCCGCATCGACCCTTTGGGCACCATCGAATTCGCCGAAGATTTCCGTAAAACCGGATTTTTCCGCCCGGGAGATGTGGGCATCGCCCCTTACGAACCTCTTGGAAGAAGTCAACGATTTTGTAGAGGTGAACATCCGCCAAGAACGCAGCTGTTAGAACGCAATATTCATAAACAAAGCCACACAGCAGAGGATGACGGCCATGGGGACGTAGATATAGCGGCCCACGTTATACCAGAGTGCGCCGTGCGTTTTGCCGCTTCCCGTGTTGACGGCGGCCAGCAGCTCGTTCTTTTTCATGACATAGAACCACGAAATCGCGCCGAGCGTTGCGCCGATGGGGATGATGTAGATCGAAACGAGATCCATCCACGGGCCCCACTTGGAGATCGGCTCCATGAAAAGGCCGGTTCCGAGGCAAAGAACGCAGATGATGGCAAGCACCGCCGTGCGGTTCAGCTTCGGGAACTTATGAAGCAGGGACTCCGCGACGGCCTCAAACATGTTCTGGAGGGAACTGATACCGGCAAAAATCATCGCAAGATAGAGGATAATCGCGAAGAGCCGTCCGAGCGGAATGTCCTGCAAAATGGTAGGCAGCGTGACAAACAGGAGGCTGGGGCCCGCGCCGACGTCCAAGTTATAGGAGAAGCAGGCCGGGATAATGACGAGCGCCGCGACAAGGGCCGCAATCGTGTCGAAAATTGCCGTGTGCTGGCCCATTGCAACGACATCCTCGTCCTTTGACAAATATGCGCCGTAGACGATCATGCCGCTTCCCGTGACGGACAGAGAGAAGAATGCCTGCCCCATCGCCCAGATCCAGATCATCGGGTCTTTGAGCGCCTCCCAGCGCGGGGTAAACATGAACTTGTAGCCCTCCGAGCTTCCCGGCAGGAATGCAACACGAATGGCAAGCACGAGGAAAATCAGGAAGAATGTCGGCATCATGATCTTGTTGGTCTTTTCGATGCTGTGCGCGCCAAGATATAGTGTCAGCAGCGTGCCGACCACGACGATCACATGGTAGGGGACGACGGAAAAATCACCCGAGGAGAACGAGCCGAACCAGCTGGCTGTGTCCGCAGTCATGAGCGTACCCACAACGGAGTCAACCAGTGCCTTTAAAATATACGCGACAATGATCGCGTAGCCGATCGCAATGCAAAGAGAGCCAGCCAGCGGCAGCCAACCGAGAAGCCCGCCGGCCTTCCCCATTTTCTTTCCACGCGTTGCCCATGCTTTTTCATACGCGCCGAGCGTACCGGTTGCGGCGTGACGGCCCATGGCAAACTCCGCCGGGAGCGCGACGTGGCTGAAAATGAAGACGAACAGCAGATAGACGATCAGAAACGCGCCGCCGCCGTTGCTGCCGAGCTTGTTGGGGAAGCCCCAGACGTTGGCCATGCCGACGGCGGAGCCGACCGACGCGAGAATAAAGCCCCAGCGGCTGGCAAAATGCTTGGTATGTTTGGAGTGTTTCATGTGTGTTCCGTCCTGCGCACATGGCAGGTTCCTTTCTCTTTTTCCGCATGCAAAAGCGGCCGATGTAAGCTTCGACCGCTTCAGCACTTTACATCTTTTCTATTGTAAATCGTTTAAGCGTGAAAGTCAAGGAGAACCTGTTTTTGTGCACAATGATGTAAAAATTGTAAAACAGTTTACATAATATAAGCTTGTGATGCGTAAGGGACAAAGGGGTCGATGTGGGCATCGACCCCTACGAAAATAACGAAAGACTTATGAAATCAGGAAAGCGTTTCAAGCTCTTTCTGCCAGACGCTCACGCAGGCGTCGCTCGGCATGCGCCAGTCGCCTCTGGGCGAGAGCGTGACCGAGCCGACCTTGGGACCGTCGGGCAGGCAGCTGCGCTTGAACTGCTGCTGGAAGAAGCGGCGATAGAAGTTCCGGAGCCAGTGCAGAAGCACTTCGTCAGAGTACCGGTTACCAAGCGCGGCCTTTGCCAGATGGTAAATTTTTGCGGGCGAGAAGCCGAAGCGCAGGACGTAGTATAAATAGAAGTCGTGCAGCTCGTAGGGGCCAACCAAGGACTCGGTCTGCTGCGCGATCTCGCCATTTTCCTTCGCGGGAAGGAGCTCCGGAGAGACAGGCGTGTCAAGAATGTCGAGAAGGACGTCGCGCAAGGCAGGCGTTGCGGCGGTGTCGGCTTCATAGCGCACGATGTGGCGGACTAAGGTCTTGGGAACGCCCGCGTTCACGCCGTACATGCTCATATGGTCGCCGTTGTAGGTTGCCCAGCCAAGCGCGAGCTCGCTCAAATCGCCCGTGCCGACAACGAGGCCGCCCGTGCGGTTGGCGAGGTCCATGAGCTCGAGCGTCCGGACGCGCGCCTGCCCATTTTCAAACGTCACGTCAAAATTCGTCTCGCTCTGGCCGATGTCAGCAAAATGGCTGCGGACGGTGTTGGCGATCGATATCTCCCGGAACTGCACGCCGAGCTCCTGACAAAGGATCTCCGCGTTCGAGCGTGTGCGCTTCGTCGTGCCGAAGCAGGGCATGGTGACAGCGAGGATATCGTCCATCGGCCGCCCGAGCTTTTTCATCGCGTGCACCGCGACGAGAAGTGCAAGGCAGCTGTCAAGTCCTCCCGAAATGCCGATGACCGCAGTCTTCGCGTGTGCGTGCTCCATGCGCTTGGCAAGCCCGTCGGACTGCATCCGCAAAATGAGCTCGCAGCGCTCGGCACGCGCCGTATCGTCGGCGGGAACAAACGGGGTCGGGGAGAAGTGCCGTGTGAGGGGAACCTCCTTCACGGGAAGCGAGAAGGAGACAACCTCGTAGCCGTCTGGCATAGGCTCAAAGCTTGTGTTGCGGCAGCGCTCGGAAAGAAGTCGTCCGAGGTCGAGCTCTGTGCAGGCATAGCCGCTTTCAAACGGGCAGGACTCGGAGAGCAGCGCGCCGTTTTCTGCAATCAGGTTGTGCCCGGAAAAGACCATGTCGGTCGTCGACTCTCCATGGCCCGCGTCGGCGTAGAGATAGGCGCACAAAAGCCTTGCCGACTGCTGCGAGACGAGCGCTTCGCGGTACTCCGCCTTGCCGACCGTTTCGTCGCTGGCAGAGAGATTCGCGATAACGGTTGCGCCAGCCAGAGCGTGCGCGGTGCTAGGAGGAAGCGGCGCCCAGAGATCCTCGCAGATCTCGACCGCAAGCGTAAACTCCAGCATGCTTTCGCAGCGGAACAAGAGCTTCGTCCCGAACAGCACGTGCTGCCCCGCGAACCGGATGTCCTTCACGCCGGCGGGCGCGGCGCAGTAGTGCCGCTTCTCATAGAACTCGCCATAGTTCGGAATATGGGACTTCGGCACAAGGCCAAGGAGCTGCCCGCGGCAAACAACCGCCGCGCAGTTATAGAGCTTGCCGGAGACGTTCACGGGGAGCCCCACGAGCGTGACCAGATCGAGCCCTTCGCTCGCCTTGAGAATATCAGCCAGCGCATCCTCCGCCGCCTTCTGCAAAGGCTGCTGCAAGAAAAGATCGCCGCAGGTGTAGCCTGTGAGCCCCAGCTCCGGGAAAACGGCAAGCTGACAGCCGCTTTGCGCGGCCTTCTGCATGGCCTCGATGGTCATCTGGGCGTTATAGGGACAATCCGCCACGCGCAGCGAAGGGGAGACGGCGCAGGCCTTGATAAAACCGTAGTGCATGCTTGTTCCATCCTTTTTCTGTTCGTTTTTCCTATCATATCATATCGCACGGACAGCGGCAAGCCCGGGTTTCGGAAAGCGCCTATTTTACGGAAAGACGCGGCGCGGCGTTCGGGAGGCCGAGCTCTGTTTGATAGGTAATATGATTGGAAACATACTCGAAGCCACCTGATGGAAGCGTCCGAACCGTCAGCTCGTGCGAGAAGATACAGTCAGTCGGAATGTCGGTTGATAGGCAGGAAAGGAGAAGCGTCATTGTTCCATCCGGATTCTCGCGGACATCGGTGATATAGGGCTCAACGGCAGGATAGTCGTAAAGCTCCATGTCGTTTGTCCGGACCGGGCGCCACGGGTAGGTGTCCGTCTGCTCGTCGTAACCGGCCAGCGCGCGGAGCTTTTCGGCGGAAATCGAGAAATAGGGGAGGATGACGCGTTCAAAGTCGGCGGAAGGAATCCGAAAGACACCGGTCTTCTCGTCCTGCGTATAATCTGACGCGTCCGGCTGACAATGAAAGCGCAGGGCGTAGAGTCGGTCGAACAGGTCGTTAAAGCTTACGCCTGCAAAGTCCGGTTCCGACCAGTCTGTGATCAGAAGATTTACATAATAGTAATCGATCGGAAGCACATACTGCTCCAGCATGGAGAGGCGCGAGGTATCGGGCGGCACGGTGCGAACGAGCTGGTAGTCTGCGTAATGCTTGTCTCCGGCGGGAAAGAGGCGGTAATAGAAATTACCTGTGTCTGTCATCTGCCAGTCCTGCACCGGGAAGCGCTCAAAATTGGAGGCTGTTACCGTGCCGTCCACGTTTTGCTCGCAGCGTAGAAACTGCGCGTAGGGCTTTCCGCGTTCAACCGACAGCTTCTGATACGAGAGCGTATGCGTATCTTTCAGGCGCACCAGTTCTATGGCGCAATCCTGCCCAGCTTGCGCCTGCTCCCAGAACGAAAGAAGCGGCGCGGAAATTTCAAGATAGTAAGACGGGTACGTTTCGTATGCATATAGAACCGCACACCCGTCCTCGCCAAGCGCTGCTGCATCAAACCCGTCAAAGGCCAGATCACACAGGGAAAGCGCCCGCTGAGCGATTGCTTGCTCCAGAGCCTCTTCGGAGACGGACGGCTCCTGTGCTTGCTCAGAGACAGCTTCTTTGCGGCACCCGCTGAGGCACGGCGCGAGAATCGCCGCGCAGAGAAAAAGTGAAACCAACTGCTTCATGCAGGACTCCTTTCAGAAAATGCCGCAGGACTCCGGAGAATCCTGCGGCAAAGCTGCGCTTATAAGCCTTCGATTTCCAGACCAGTCATCGCCTGAAGCACTTCGTACTGCTGAGCGTTGAGGCCCTTCTTCATGGCGAGGCCCTCCTCAAGGTCAATGTCCACCATGCTGCCCTGCTGCGAGCAGATGAGTCGGTTCGTTCCGCCCTCGGCCAGAACCTTGACCGCGTGGTAGCCCATGCGGGTCGCCATGACGCGGTCGCGCGCTGTGGGTGTGCCGCCGCGCTGGATGTGGCCAAGAATCGTTACACGCGGGTCAAGACCGATCGTCTCGTGAATCTGCTTGCCGATTTCAATCGCGCTGCCCGCGCCTTCGGCGACGATGATCATGTAATGTGTCTTACCGCTTAAGCGCGCGCCGCGGATGCAGTCGATCACGTCGTGCTCAAAATCGAGCTTCTTTTCCGGCACAAGTACGGACGTTGCGCCCGCCGCCAGACCGACATAGAGCGCCAGATGTCCCGCGTTTCTGCCCATGACCTCGACGACAGAGCAGCGCTCGTGCGACTGCATGGTGTCTCTGAGACGGTCGATAGCCTCGACGGCAGTGTTGGCCGCGGTGTCGTAGCCGATGGTGTAGTCGGTGCAGACAATGTCATTGTCGATGGTTGCAGGTATGCCGACAACGCTGATGCCCTGCTTGGAAAACTCCTTGAGGCCGCGGAACGTGCCGTCGCCGCCGATGCCGACGATGCCGTCGAGTCCCAGAAGCTTGCACGTGGCCGCTGCGCGCTGCTGACCTTCGAGTGTCCGGAATTCTTCGCTGCGGGCTGTATAGAGCATCGTGCCGCCGCGGTTTATAATGTGGTTGACGCTGTTTTCATCGAGCCGGACAAAATCGCCGTTGATGAGTCCATTGAATCCGCGCCGGATGCCGACGCAGTCGATGCCGCGGTAGATGGCCGAGCGGACGACCGCGCGGATGGCTGCGTTCATACCGGGCGCGTCGCCGCCAGAGGTGAGCACGCCGATTCGCTTGACTGCATTCGTCATAAAAAAGTCTCCCTTTTATCAATTTTTTTCTAACCTTACCATACCACACAAACAAAGAAAAGTAAACACTGAATTTCGAAAAACTTTCGTGAAAAGCCAAAAGATAGCACATAAGCCGCCGACGGCAATCTCGGAAAACTTTAGGAAATCTTCATAATTATTCCGCCACTTTTCTGGTATAATACTTACGATAGACGTTTACGTAAGATAGAAGAACAGAGGAGGCAGAACAGTGAATCAGGCAAGTCAGATTCTCGCGGAGGTCAAAAAGGCGGTCTGCGGCAAGGACCGCGTGCTGGTCTGGGTACTTACGGTCATTCTCGCGCGGGGACATATTCTGCTTGAGGATATCCCGGGCGTCGGCAAGACGACGATGGCGCTCGCGTTTTCCCGGGCGCTGGGGCTGGACTATGGGCGCGTGCAGTTTACGCCGGACGTTCTGCCGAGCGATATTACAGGCTACAGCATCTTTGACAAGGAAACCGGCGCGATGCGCTACCAGCCGGGCGTCATTCTCTGCAACCTCTTTCTCGCCGACGAGCTCAACCGCGCAACATCCCGCACGCAGTCGGCGCTTCTTGAGGCGATGGAAGAAGGTCAGGTCACGGTCGACGGTGTGAGCCACAAAATTCCGGAGCCGTTCTGCGTCTTCGCAACCCAGAACCCTACGGGCGCTTCCGGTACGCAGCTGCTGCCGGACTCGCAGATGGATAGGTTTACTGTCCGCCTCTCGATCGGCTATCCTGCGCCGGGTGACGAACGGGAGATTTTGCTCGGCCGCCAGAAGGGGAACCCGCTTTTACAGGTGCGGCAGGTCGTGACGCGCGAGGAGCTGCTTACGATGCAGCAGGAGGCGGCGAACGTATACTTAAAGCCCGAGCTGGCAGATTTTATTGTCTCGCTCGTCGGCAAAACGAGAACCGACCCGCTCATTGCCCGCGGGGCCAGCCCCAGAGCGACGCTGTCTCTCGGCGCGATGGCAAAGGCGGTTGCTTACGTGCAGGGAAGGGATTATGTCCAGCCCAAGGATATTCAGAACGTCTTCGTCTCGACCTGCGCGCACAGGCTGCTTCTTTCCGCCGAGGCGGACGCAAAGGGAATCTGCGCCGAAGAGCTGCTGGACAGAATTTTAAAGTCCACGCCCGCGCCGAGAATTTAGCCATGCTGCACGCAAGAATTTTGTACATCGCGGCGCTTCTGGGTGCGCTGCTGTTTCATACGTATTATACCGGCTGGTTCTCGTGGTACCTTCTGATGCTGGCGGTTATCTTACCGTGGTTCTCGCTTCTTTGCAGTCTTCGGCCGATGCTCCGGCTGCGCTTGCAGGCGGACATGCCGTCTGTGTGTAAGCTTGCAGAGCCTGCCTGCCTTCGAATGGGCTGCGCGGAAAAGCTTCGCCTTTCGCCGCCGTTCCGGTTTGAGAGCGTGATTTTTGACTGCTTGGGAGACAGTGCCTGCCGCCAGAGGATTTATCTGTCCGGCTCCAAGACCGCGCAGGTCGAGCTTCCAACGCACCACGCGGGCGCGTATGTGTGCTCGCTTGAAAAGGGGAGAGTGTACGATTATCTGGGGATTTTCTGCTTTCCGTTCAAACTTCCGGCGCTGGGGGAGCTTGTGGTTCTTCCAGAGGAAATCCCGCCGGAGGAAACGCCGAGCCTTACGCAGCTCACGGCCCGGCAGTACCGCGCCAAGCCCGCGGGCGGCTTTTCCGAGACGCACGATCTGCGCGATTACCGCCCGGGCGACTCAATGCGCGATATCCACTGGAAGGTGTCTGCCAAGACAGACAGCCTCATTGTCCGCGAGCCGATTGAACCTGTTCGCTCGCAGGCCATTTTGAGCTTCGATCTTTCGGGTGCGCGCGATACGGTCGACCGGACGCTGGGGCTTTTACAGTGGATGAGTACGTGGCTGCTTTCGCAGGAGCTTCCGCATACGGTTTGCTGGCTGGACCCCGAGAGCTTCGCGCCGCAGTCGGCGCAGATCGCAAAACCCGAGGATCTGGAGCATCTGATGCGGCAGCTTTTACACACGAGTCTCCGGGACGGAACGCCGTCGATCGCGCACCGGAGCTTCCCGGCGGCGGACTGGCGCTATCACATTGGTGCGGCGCGCGCGGAGGTGGACGCATGATTGCTGAAAAAGGAAGCTTCCGCGCGGCGGTTTCCGCTGCCATCTTTGCGTTCGGCATCAGCGCCGGCGCAATTTTCTGCCCGGTTACGGCGTTTGGTCTCCAGGCGGACAGCTGGGCGCTTCTGCTTGTGTGTATCGCGGCATCCATTGCTTTTGCTGTTTTGTTCCGTGTGTTCCGGCCGGTCTACAGCTTCGGCGCTGTTCTTCTGGCTGCGCTTGCGTTTGCGTGGTTCTGCCATGACGCGTTTTTGGAAAGCGCACTGGGACTTCTGGGCGGGATTTTCGAGAATTATGTAGCGGCGTTCCACTTTTCCATGCCGCAGGCACTGGCCGAGGCGGCGGGCGCGGACGCGACGACGGCGCTTGGCGTTCTGGCGGCGATACTGGCACTCATCACGGCCTGGACGGTGCTGTCACGATGCAGCGTGTTTGGCGTGGTGCTTGCAAGCGCGCCGTGCCTGATCATCTGCCTTGTCATCCTGCAAACCGAGCCCGGGACGCTTCCGATGCTTACGCTCACCGGCACGCTGACGCTTCTCGTTCTGACGCAGAAGCTGCGCTTTGATACCACGCAGTCCGGCCACCGGCTGGCGCTGTATCTGCTCGTTCCCGTGGCGGTTTTGATTGCCGGACTGGCGCTCGTGTTCCCGCGAGACAGCTATGTCCGCTCCGACTGGTCGAAGAGCCTGTCTCCGCTGGTCAGCGAGACGGCAGAAAAGCTTACCGTCTTTCGTAAAAACGCCGCAACAGGGCAGGTCGAGTTCGTCTCGCCGTTTACACCAAGCACACTTGGCAGGTGGCCGTGGGACTCGAGCGTGACAAGTGTAAATCTCAAACGAGTTGGTCCGCAAAGAAAGACCTGGCGGCACGTGATGCAGGTCTATTCCGATTTTTCCGCAGCTTGTCACCTACGCGCAGACTCTATGGCCGTCTATGAGGACAGCCGCTGGTCAGCGTTGTCGGATGAAGACTATGAAAATTCCGGGGTGAGCTCCGGCGTGCTGCTTTCGCCCGACATACAGACGCTCGGACTGGACACGGCGAACGAGCTGCAAATCAAAACGGACATGAAGTCCTCCATTTTCTATGTTCCGTACCGGCCGCTGGAGCTGCCCACTGGCGGAGAAGCGGTCTTTGACGCATACATCAAAAATCCGAGTCAGTTGACCGAGTATTCCGTTCCTTACGCGTTTGTTGAAGAGACTGCGGACCGGAACGCGCAGTATGAGGCTTTCGTTCACGAGACCTACACGCAGCTGCCGGACGAGATCCGCGCGGAGCTCGAACCGTACGTTACGGGAGCGCGAGCCTCGCTTCAGACGAACACAGACGCGATCCTGACGCAAAAGCTAGCGCAGGGGATTGCGCAGTATGTCTCAAATTCCGCAGCGTACTCGCTCGATACACCGCGTGTGCCGGAGGGGGAGGATTTTGCGCTTTGGTTTCTGCGTGAGAGCGATAGCGGCTACTGCGTCCACTTTGCGACGGCAACGGTACTTCTTCTCCGCGCGGCCAGTATTCCGGCGCGCTATGTGACGGGGTATTATTTCAAGACGGCGGCCGGTCAGTGGGCGGACGTGACAGAGGACGACGCGCACGCGTGGGTGGAGTATTATCTGGACGGCTATGGCTGGCAGGTGCTCGACCCGACGCCCGCCGCGCAGGAGAATTCTGCGCCTTCCGAGCCGGAGGAAAAAACGCCAGAGCAGGCACCTGAGCCGGAAAAAACCAAGACGCAGTCTCCGGCGCCCAATGAGCCCGAGCCGGATGTCCCGGAGCAGACCACTGACAAGAGTGAGCCCGCGCAGCCGGACACGGCGCAGGAGAATCCGGCAGAGAAGACGGTTCTGGGCGCAATCTGGGCAGTTTTGTTTGTGCTGCTGGCCCTGTGCGCGTGGCAGCTGCTGCTTCTGAGCCTGCGGAAGGCCGCGATGGGGAGGGGTTCTAACAATAAACGTGCAGTTGCGTACTGGCGGCATATCGAATTTTTATGTAAACTTGATCGTTCCGAGCCGCCGCTGGCGCTCCGCGAGCTTGCCCTCAAGGCGCGCTTCAGCCAGCATAAGCTGGAATCAGGTGAGCTTGGCGTGCTTGCCGCATTTTCGGACAAAAAAACGAACGAGCTTCTGGAGAAAAGCGGACGGCTCAGGCGCATGCTCCTTCGCCTCGGCCTTGCGCTGCATCCGGTAAAGCACAGATAAGCAAAACGCGCCGGTCTGGCGTTCAGGCCGGCGCGCAAGCTTGACAAGCACGGCAAAGCATTGTACAATATGCAGGCAATCAGCCTCCGGACGAAGATCGTTCGAGGTTTGAGCCTGCATATTTGCATATGTCCCAGTAGCTCAGCTGGATAGAGCACACGCCTCCTAAGCGGCAGATGGTTCGATTCCTTCGAGCAATGAAAATTGCATAAAT
>ERZ772882.1921-NODE-1921-length-20222-cov-4.020677_pt1 | contig 20222 bp, 17 predicted proteins | sample MGYA00580576_ERZ772882 | MGnify/ENA primary metagenome ERZ772882 (study PRJEB29015, sample SAMEA2737658) | human gut metagenome | biome: human gut; feature: human-associated habitat; material: faeces | place: China | collected 2012 ... | reverse complement strand
TGCAAAAACGGTCCAGCCGTTGGTGGGAACGTAATCCCGGCCGTCCTCATGGACGACCGCAGGGGTCTTGGCGGTGGGGTCGATGCCCCACTTGTTTGCCAGCCAGCGGCCGTAAAGCATATAAGCGCCAAACAGACACACGGCTGCGATCAATACGATGACCAGCGTATTCATTGTTTTTACCTCTTTCCTTTCTTGGCATCCGGCAAATGTCAGCGGCATGGGGGCGGCAGAGTGTAAAAAAGGCCCCGTCTTCCTGCGTTCGTTCCATTTGGGACGAACCATCGAAGACGAAGGCCTTCACATACACTGCACATCGTGTATGGAATACTCCGCGATACCACTTCGTTTGCTGCACAGGGCAGCCACTCCCAGCGTACATACATACGCAGCCCCGTAACGTGGGCAAAACGGCCATGCATTACTGGAAGGCGGGGTCAGCGCCTTTGTTCACACAGGCTGCTCGCAGGGGAGAACGCTTTGCTCCTGACTGCTGCCCTTGCATCAGATGGGCGGCTCTCTGGGAGAGGGTGCTGCAAAGAATCATGTCCTGTTCATCGCATTTGCCGAATGATTGTCCGTATTTTAGTGCGGAATTCACAAATTGTCAAAATCATTGGAACAAGTTCGGAGGATACACTAATTCAGGAAAGCGTTCTGCAATAATTTTTAGGTGATTTTTGTTCATGCGTGAAACGAAGAAAACTATACACCTCAACGAATGAAAAGAGTTCACGCCAAGGACTTGACTTTCACACTTTGATGTGCTAAAGTGATGATGCAAGAAAGAACCTGAACATTTCCGGAACATTTAAAAGAGGGAACGCTCCCAAAACCGGACAGTCCGCTGCGGCGGCAAGGAGAACATTCATGTCAGATAAAAATTCCAGAAGAAACCAGACCACCGATGCACTGTTCGATGCCATCCTCAGTCTGGAAACGCGGGAGGAGTGCTACAACTTCTTTGAAGACCTGTGCACTGTAAAGGAGATCTCGGATATGGCGCAGCGGCTGGAAGCGGCAAAGATGCTGCTGGACGGCAGAACCTACGATCAGATCGTGAAGGCGGTGGAGATCAGCACTGCCACCATCAGCCGCATCAACCGCTGCATCCAGTACGGCTCCGGCGGCTACCGCGACACCATTGAGAAGGTGCGCGCACAGGCAGAAAAGCAGTAACAGCCGTACCCGCCGCAGCATAGGATAGGGCACACGACCGGAAAGGAAGGTTTTGCCCTATGATGATCGATACACCCTGTACCCGTTCTCAGTGCCCGGAAATGCCCAAGGTCAGTCTGGATCAGGCTGTCGTGGACCTGATGGAAAGCATTGCCTTGCAGGAGACGGCGCTCAGCCACATTTTGTGTGCCGAAAGCCGGAAGATGCAGAAAGCCATGGATCTGGACGGTCTGGATCTTTGCAAGCTGCTGGAGGTGAACGACTCCGCTACCAACATGGTGCACGCCGTAGCAAATCTTGAGCTGGTGCTCAAGGATAAGCTGGAGTTCATCTCCAACAACCTCTATGTCCCGGGGGACAGCAGCTGCCCATCACCTGCGCAGTAACGCTTTTGCAGGGGACGGTCTCTGCCGCAATTTGATCCGTGAAAATGCAATGCCGGGCAGCCCGCGGGCTGCCCGGCATTGTGCTGCCCCGCGCTGCCGTAAGGGAGGCTGCTGTGCAAAATACGGCGCAGCGGCCTCCTTTTTTAGGAAAATTCTGCATAAGAGACAGAAAAATCTTTTGTTGGAATTGCTGATGTATCAAATCTGTGCTATACTATTGGATGTATCACCATGAAAGCGAGGAATAAAATATTGCTGCATTATGATGCGATCCTATTTGATGTGGACGGGACGCTGATCGATTCAGCCCCCGGTATCATTCATACATTGCAAGAGGTTTTCTGCACCATGGGTGTGGATGTATCCGGCATCAACCTGCGCCGCTATCTGGGCCCGCCCCTGCGCAAAAGCTTCGGCGAGCACTTTACCGACCCGGCGCTGATCGAAAAAGCTACCGACCTTTACCGCACGAGTTACGCGGTGAAGGGCAGTCACGAGTGTGCCGTGTTCCCGGGTGTTCTGCAGATGCTGCAAACCCTGAAAGACGCGGGTTTTCTCCTGTGTACTGCCACCTCCAAGCCCACTAAAGTGGTCACCCCCATTCTGGAAGAGCAGGGGCTGGCACAGTATTTTGATTTTATCGGCGGCGCCTCTATGGACGAAAGCCGGGACACCAAGACCGAGGTCGTGCGTTATGTGCTCAGCCAGCCCGCCTTGCAGGGCAAGCGGGTGCTGATGGTGGGCGACCGTAACGATGATATGCGGGGCGCTGCCGACTGCGGTCTGGATGCTGCCGGTGTGCTGTATGGCTACGGCAGCCGGGAAGAGCTGGAACCCTTCCATCCGGTGCTGCTGGCCGAAAGCTGCACCGACCTTACCGATCGGCTGCTGGCAGCCCGGGTATGACAGGAAGTTTCATTCCTTCAGAAGGAGAATGGATAGAATATGAGAAGCAATAACCAAAAGGAGAATCAGGCACTGACCCCGATGCAGAAGCAGGCGGTGCTGGTGTGCATCGTGTGTGCACTGGCGGCGCTGCTGACCATCGGCATCACCCTTACCATGCTCAAGCGGGGCAAGAACCCGACGGAGCAGCCGGGGGATTCTTCCATTATTACCCCCGCGCCCGCCCCGGAAGGGGAGGAGGATATCTCTGACCACTATCAGATCAACGAGACCTCCAGCGCGCTGCTCACCGGGACCGCCGATGCCGGCAATGCCTATCAGGAGCAGACCCTTTTTATCGGCGATTCCAACACGGTGCGTCTGTACGCCAGCGGTCTGATCTCATTGCAGCAGTTCTGCGCAAAAGAGGGCATTGGCACCAGCGCCGCCCTGCATGAGGGCATCGTCACCTTCAAGCGGGACGATAACCGCTACACCATCGCACAGGCAGTGGCAAAAATGAAGCCCCGCCGGGTGGTCATCATGCTGGGCACCAACGATAACGGCATGAATACCGAGGACTTTATCAGCAACTACACCGCGCTGGTGCAGGCCATTCAGGCCAGCTATCCCTATACCGATATCATCGTCAACACGGTGCCGCCGGTCCCGTCCAACCACTCCAACTACCCCAACATGGACCAGACCCGTATTGATGATTTCAATATGGCACTGCTGACCATGTGCGAGCAGCTGGGCGTCAAGTTCCTCAACTCTGCCGAGGCGCTCAAGGACGCCAACGGCTACGGCAATGTGGATTACTACCAGAGCGGGGACATCCACCTCAAGCCCGCAGGTCTGAAGGTGCTGCTGAAGTATCTGCGTACCCACGCCTATGAGACCGAGGATCGCCGCCCGGACACCAATAACATCCCCACCCGCGCCGAGTATACCGCTAACCCCAGCTCTGCCGTGGAAGCACCCAGCAACTCGGAGGAAGTCTCTTCCTCGGCTGTTGAGGAAAAAACGGAGTATCAGGCCGGTTACCGTGTAGATAAAACCGGCGGCGGTACCCTGACCTGCGGCAACGAGAGCGGCAAGTCTCTTACCGTCAAAGTGACCAGCGCCGCCCAGACTGTTACTGTTACCGCAGTGCCGGAGGACGGCTATGTGTTCGTCAAGTGGAGCGATGGCGTGACCAAGCGCACCCGCACGGATACCAATTTTGACCAGAACGTGGATGTGACAGCTGTGTTTGCGGCAGCCTCTATCCAGATCAGCAGCAGCGGCAAGGCTGCGCTGGGGGATTCCTACACCTTCAAAGCTACCCTCAAGGGCAAGTATCTGGATACTTCCAGCATCCGCTGGTATGTTAATGGCAGCGAGGTGACACAGGCTGCCGGCAAGACCACCGTAAAGGGCGAGGTAGACCCCTCCATGCTGGGCGGCACCTTCCGGGTGTACGCCACCGCCAGCTATAATGACTGCACTGTGACCAGCAACAAGCTGGAACTTTCGGTCAGCGGTGCATCGTCCAGCTCGTCCAGCAGCAGTTCCAGTGCATCCTCTAAGGAGGATAAGCCTGCTTCTTCCAAGGAAGAAACGTCCTCCTCTAAGGAGGACAAACCGGCCTCTTCCAAGGAGGAGAAGCCCGCTTCTTCCTCCTCGAACGGTACTTCTGAAAGCACCGGCAGCTCCTCCAAGGTAGAGAAGCCCGCCTCCTCTGCGGCTTCTTCTAAGGTAGAAAAGCCCACTTCTTCTTCGCAGAGCAGCTCCTCCTCCAAGGAGGAAAAAACCGCTTCTTCTAAGCAGGAGCACACGGCTTCCTCCAAGGAAGATGAACCGGCAACCTCTAAAGAGGAAAAGCCAGCGTCCTCCAAGACTGAAGCCAGCGCCAGCAAGGAAGCTGCCAACTAAGGGCACATTCCGCGCCCGCGCCGCATAGGCTGGCGTGAGAGGAAGGTGGAGCCCTATGTACTGGCAAGAAATGCGCACACCCTCCCTGCCCGGGGAGAACGACGTGACCAACGGCAGCGTGGATTACTACGATACCGACTGGGAAAACGTGGATAACAGCGCATTGGAGGAAGAAATGCAGAAATGCGGTCTGACGCCCTGCGAGGGAAAGACACAGTGCCCGGACAACGCCCCGGCACAAACAGACCGGTCTGCGTATGAAATCGTTTCTGAATAACGAGAAGCCAGCTCTGCCGGGGGTGGGGCTGGCTTCTCCCTGTTGATACACAAGTGGGAAATGCTGAAAAGAAAGTGAGATACTATGGCAAAATATTATTGCATCCTGTTCGATGCGGACAATACGCTGCTCAACTTTGATGCAGCCGAAAACAAGGCGCTGGCCGAAACGCTGGTAAACTACGGTATCGAGCCGGATGCTGAGACCGTGCAGACCTACCGCACCATCAACGAGGAACTGTGGCGGCAGCTGGAAAAAGGCCAGATCCGCCGCGAGAAGCTGTTTGGCGAGCGGTTCAGCCGCTTTTTAAAAGCCATCAATGCCGCCGGCGACGGTGTGGAGATGAACCGCTTCTATCTGGAGCAGCTGTCCACCCACCCGGATCTGATGAGCCCGGAGGTGCTGGACGTGCTGCGCGAGCTTTCTGAGGTGGCAACGCTGGCCATCGTCAGCAACGGCGCGCAGAAGGTGCAGACCCGCCGTCTGGCAGAAAGCGGTGTGATGAACTTTATGGAGGACGTGTTCATCTCTGAGAAAATGGGCTGCGAAAAGCCCAATGCCCGCATCTTTGATGCGGCTCTGCGCGCGCTGGGCGTGGAGAACCGGGAGCACGTTCTGATGGTGGGCGACAGCCTGGCCAGCGATATTCAGGGCGGCAGCAACGCCGGGCTGGATACCTGCTGGTATAACCCCAACCACGCTGAGAACCCCGGTAAGGTGATCCCCACCTACGAGATCGCCAGTCTGGAAGAGCTGTATCCGCTGGTGATGGAGCAGGAGGAACTGGCCAACGTTGGCCTGAAGAACCGCCGCCACCAGTGCTGAAACCTATGGTGTAACTGAAAAGAACGGATAACGGATCAAAACTATGCTGATACATTTAGAAAAACTGGGTAAGACCTTTGGCGAAAAGGTGGTGCTGCATGATGTGACCGCCAGTGTCGAGCGGGAAGACCGCATCGGCATCGTGGGACAAAACGGCGCGGGCAAGACCACTCTGCTCAAGATCCTTACCGGCGAATATCAGGACTACGAGGGCGAGTTCAGCGTGACCCACGGAGTGACGCTGGGCTATCTGGAGCAGAACGCAAAGCTGGATGCTACGCTGGATATCTACGGCGAGATGCGCGCCACCTTTGCCCCGGTGCTGGATGCCATGGCGCAGATGCAGATTTTGGAGCGCCGCATGGCTGCCCAGCCGGACAACGCCGACCTGCTGGCACAGCACGATGCTTTGCAGAATATTGTGGACGCCGCCGACGGCTACAACATGGATGTGAACATCAAAAAGGTGCTGTCCGGCATGGGCTTTGCGCAGGATACATGGCAAAAGAACATTGCGGTGCTCTCCGGCGGCGAGCTGACGCGGCTGCGTCTGGCGAAGCTGCTGCTGGAAAAACCGGATGTCCTCATTCTGGACGAGCCCACCAACCACCTGGACTTTGCCACCATGGAATGGCTGGAAAACTACCTCAAGGGCTACTCCGGTGCGGTGCTGGTGGTCAGCCACGACCGCTATTTCCTCGATAATGTCTGTACAAAGATCTGGGAGGTGTCCTTCCAGACCATGTCCACCTACAAGGGCAACTTCTCGGCCTACCTGCCCCAGAAGGAGGCTGCCGATGCCCTGCGCCAGAAGCAGCACGATGCTGACGTAGCACTGGCTGAAAAGCTGCAGGACTATGTAGACCGCAACCTTGTGCGCGCCTCCACCACCAAAATGGCGCAGAGCCGCCGCAAGCAGCTGGAAAAGCTGGAGATCACCGAGGCACCCAAGGACGAGACCAACCAGCTGAAATTCCGCTTTGAATATGACGTAGAGCCGTGGAATGAGTTGGTGATGCTGAAAAACCTCAGCATCAAGATCGGGGAGCGCACCCTGCTGGAACCCTTTACCTATACGGTCTGCCGCGGGCAGCGGCTCATTATTGCCGGCCCCAACGGCGCAGGCAAATCCACCCTGATGCAGGTGCTGGACGGCAAGCGCCGCCCCTCCGGCGGCATGGTGCGGCTGGGCACCGGCGCACGGCCCAGCATCTTTGCCCAGCAGCAGAACCGTCTGGGGCAGGGCCGGGTCATCGATGTGATCTGGAACAAGTACCCCCGCATGACCGAGCTGGAAGTGCGCAGCCACCTTGCAAAGCTGGGCTTCCGGGGCGATACGGTGTTCAAACCCTGCGAAGCATTGTCCGGCGGCGAGCTGGCGCGTCTGCGCTTTGCGGAGATCGTGCTGGAACGGCCGAATCTGCTGTTTCTGGACGAGCCCACCAACCACTTGGACATCTATACCCGCGAGAACCTGACTGAGGCACTGATGGCCTACACCGGCACCCTGCTGCTGGTCACCCACGACCGTCACCTGATGAACAGTCTGGCCTGTCCCATCCTCTACCTTGAGGACGGCAAGGCAGTGCTCTACCCCAGCTACGATGCCCTGATGGGTCGTGCCGCCCCGGTGCAGGCTGCCCAGAAGGCTGCCGAGCCCGCCAAGACCGGCTACGGCAAGGAGCAGCGCCGCCGCCGCGCCGAGCTGCGCGCCAAGATCAAGGCCTGCGAGGATGAGATGGAGGCCTGCGGTGCACGCGAGGTGGAGCTGGACAACGAGATCAACTCCCCGGAGGTCTATAACGACCCCGACCTGCTGCGCCAGAAAAGCGATGAGCTGAGCGACCTGCGCTTCCATCAGGAAGAGCTTTTTGCCGCATGGGAAGCCGCCATGGAAGAGCAGGAAGCCTACGAGCAGACGCAGCAGCCCGAAGAATAAAGGAGCGTATCCTCTATGCCTAAAAATCACCGCAACTATCAAAAAACACGGCACATCGCCCTGTCCGGTCTGCTGTTTGCGCTGGCCATGGCGCTTTCCTTCATCGAGGGTACGCTGGTCATCCCCGGGCTTTTGCCGGGCATGAAGCTGGGGCTTGCCAACATCGTGGTCATGTACGCGTTGTTCTTCATGGGTCCCCGGCAGGCACTGGTGCTGGATGTGCTCAAGGCGCTGTTCGTCTTTCTGGTGTCCGGCTTCACGGCGGGCTTTCTCTCGCTGTGCGGCGGGCTTTTGTCCCTTGCGGTGATGTGGGTGCTGTACTATCTTCTGCCGGTGCGCCCCACATGGTTCATCCTGTCGGTCTGCGGCGCACTGGCGCATAACGTGGGGCAGCTGCTGGGCGCGGGAGTCATCATCTCCTCGTCCTTGTCGCTGTACTACGCGCCGGTCATGCTGGTGCTGGGGCTTGTCATGGGTGCGCTCACCTCGGTCACCCTGCGGGCGCTGCTGCCCGCGCTGGGCAAAATGGGCTTCAACACCCACGAAAACCGCCCCGAATGACCGACCATTCCGGCAAGGCAGTTGCATTTTGGCCGGAAATCTGTATAATAAGGAAACAACTGTATTTTTATCTAGGGTGTATCTGAAAAGTCGAAAATTTAGTCTATTTCTACAAACACAGCTGGATTTTGCGTTAAACAGCCTTGAAATCCACAAAGGATTCCTGCGGCTATTTGCCTTAAATCCCGCTTGTGCTTGCGAAATATTCGTCATTTTCTTTGTTTTCAGATACACCTTAAAAGACCCCAAAGGATAGCGCTGCCGCAGCATGGAAACTCGAGCGGCAGTCGGGAGGTGTTTGTATATGTCTGAAAAAGTTACCATCAAGGTCGAGCGCAAGGAGCTCCATCTGCCCACCATCGCACTGCGCGGGCTGGTGGTGTTCCCCAACAACCTTGTTCATTTTGAAGTCGGGCGGGAAAAGAGCATTGCCGCTGTGGAGTGGGCCATGGCCAACAACTCCAACGTATTTCTGGTTGCCCAGAAGGAGATGGAGACCAGTGAGCCCACCCAGCAGGATTTGTATACCTACGGCGTAGTAGCCGAGGTCAAGCAGGTGCTGCGCGTGTCGGACGAGCTGGTCAAGGTGCTGGTGGAGGGCAAGTATCGCGCCAAGCTGACCGAGTTGGATACCACCGGCGATTTTCTGCTGTCTGCTGTGCGCTCTGCTCCGGTGCGTGCCGCGAAGCCCGAAGAAGCTGTGGAGACCGAAGCACTGCTCCGCGCCCTCAAGACTGGCTTTGACGAGTATCTGGGCATGAACCCGCGCCTTGCCAAGGACGTGGTGTTCACCATCGTTTCCAGCGATGACCCCATGTTCCTCACCGAGTATATGCCGGCAAACCTCTTGTTCCGCTACGAGGACAAGCAGGCCGTGATGAACGAAAACACCCTCAACGGCCGCCTGCAGCGCCTTGTGGAGATGCTGCGCCGCGAATGTCAGGTGATGAAGATCGAAAAGGAAATCGCGGAAAAGGTCAACGAGTCCATGGACAAGAACCAGCGCGATTACTACCTGCACGAGCAGCTGCACATCATCAACGACGAACTGGGCGAGGGGGACGATACCCACGCCGAGGCCGATGATTACCGCCGCAAGATCCGGGAGCTGCACCTTGCCGAGGACAGCGAGAAAAAGCTGCTCAAGGAGGTAGACCGCCTTTCCCGGATGCAGAGCAGCAATCAGGAAGCTACGGTTATCCGTACCTATCTGGATACCTGTCTGGATCTGCCGTGGAACACCATGACCGTGGATGATCTGGATATCCACCGCGCCCAGCAGATTTTGGATCGGGACCACTACGGCCTGAAAAAGGTCAAGGATCGCATTCTGGAAATGCTTGCCGTGCGCAAGCTGGCACCGGATGTAAAGGCACAGATCATCTGCTTGGTCGGCCCTCCGGGTGTTGGCAAGACCAGCATTGCACGTTCCATCGCCGAAAGCCTTGGCCGCAAGTATGTGCGCATCAGTCTGGGCGGCGTGCGGGATGAAGCTGAGATCCGCGGCCACCGTCGCACCTACATCGGTGCCATGCCCGGCAAGATCATCAGCGCCATGATCACCGCCAAATCCTCCAACCCCCTGATGCTGCTGGACGAGATCGACAAGCTGGCAGGGGACTTCCGGGGCGACCCGGCGGCAGCTCTGCTGGAGGCGCTGGACCCGGAGCAGAACAGCACCTTCAACGATCATTTCATCGATATCCCGTTTGATCTGAGCCATGTGCTCTTTATCACCACCGCCAATGATCTGGGCAGCATCCCCGGCCCGCTGCGCGACCGCATGGATGTCATCGAGCTGCCCAGCTACACCCGCGTGGAAAAATACAACATCGCCCGCAAGCACTTGCTGCCCAAGCAGCTTAAGGCCTGCGGACTGACCGGCAAGGTCACCATGAACCAGAGCGCACTCTACGGCATCATCGACGGCTACACCCGCGAGGCCGGTGTGCGTAATCTGGAGCGTACCATCACCAGCGTGCTGCGCAAGTGCGCCCGCAAGATCGCTGCCGGCGAGGTGGAGAGCGTAGCTGTTACCGCTACCATGCTGGAAGAGCTGCTTGGCCCCCGCATCGTCAAGCCGGACTTCCTCAACCGCACCAACGCCGTGGGCATCGCCAACGGTCTGGCATGGACCAGCGTAGGCGGCGAGACCCTGCCCATCGAGGTGCAGGTCATGGACAACGGCACCGGCAAGATCACCGTTACCGGCTCTCTGGGCGATGTGATGAAGGAGAGCGCACAGCTGGCAGTCACTTGGGTGCGCGTCCATGCCGAGGAAGACGGCATCGACCCCGAGCGGCTGAAAAAGTGCGATCTGCACATCCACGCCCCCGAGGGCGCTGTGCCCAAGGACGGCCCTTCTGCGGGCGTCACCCTGACCACGGCTCTGGTGTCCTGCCTGGCCGGCGTACCGGTGCGCGGCGATGTGGCCATGACCGGCGAGATCACCCTGCACGGCAATGTGCTGCCTATTGGCGGTCTGCGGGAAAAGAGCATGGCTGCCTACCGTGAGGGGATGAAGACCGTGCTCATCCCCAAGGATAACGAGCCTGATCTGTATGACGTGGACGAGGAGGTCAAGAAGAACCTGACCTTCCTGCCCATGCAGAACCTCTCGCAGGTGCTGGCCGCTGCCCTGCTCAAGCCGAAGGCAGCAAAGAGCACCGCAGGTCGTCCCCGCACCAAAAAGTCCAAGGCAGGGGAGAGCCGCATCCCCGCTGCGCCTGAGAAGAACCAGCCGGGCGCTGTCTGCTGAAAAACAGAAAGGAACACGCCATGATCTTCAATAAAGCAGATTTTATTGCCAGCTATGGCATTTCCAGCCAGCTGCCCGAGAGTGACCGCCCGGAGCTGAGCTTTTCGGGGCGCTCCAACGTGGGCAAATCCAGCCTGATCAACAAGCTGTGCAGCCGCAAAAATCTGGCGCGCGTGTCCAGTACGCCGGGCAAAACAGCTACCATCAACTTCTATTCGGTGGATGATTGCTACTTTGTGGATCTGCCGGGCTACGGCTACGCCAAGGTGAGCAACGCCGACCGCGAGCGCTGGGACGACCTCATCAACAGCTACTTCGAGGCATCCCGCCACCACACCCTGCTGGTGCAGCTGCTGGACTGCCGCCATGCCCCCAGCGCAGACGATCTGCAGATGCTGCGCTACCTGCACTACCACCGCATCCCCTATGTGGTGGCGCTGACCAAGGCGGACAAGCTGAAAAAGAGCCAGCTTGCCAAAACGCAGGAGGACTTTGAAAACATCTGCCGCCCCTACGGCTGCCAGAAAGTAGTGCTGACCAGCGGCGAAAACGGCTACGGCATCCCGGAGCTGCAAGCAGTGCTCAACGCCGCAGTGGCTGCGGAAAACGAGGAAGCGGAGTAACGCTATGGCTTACAACGAATTTGCCTATTTTTACGATGAATTCAACGGCGAGGCAGACTACGACGCCCTGTACAGCCAGATCCATGCAAAGCTGGAAGCCCACGGCATCCACGACGGCATTGTGGCCGACCTTGGCTGCGGTACCGGGGAACTGACCCTGATGCTGACGCAGGCGGGCTACGATATGATCGGCATCGACCAGTCGGAGGAGATGCTCTGCGTGGTGCGGGATAAGGCCGAGCAGTTGGGGCTTTCCGGTCGGTTGCTGCTGCTGCGGCAGGATTTGCTCAAGCTGGATCTCTACGGTACCATCCGAGCGGCGGTATCTACCTTTGATACCTTCAACCACATCTCGGATCTGGATACCGCCATTGCCAATGCGGGCTTTTTTATGGAAAAAGGCGGCGTGTTCCTGTTTGATATGAACACCCCCTATAAGCATCAGAAGGTTCTGGGCGATAACGCATTTACCTTTGAGGAAGAGGACGCCTCCTGCGTGTGGCGCAACCACTATAACGCCGCCGACCGCAAGGTGGAGATCACGGTGGACATTGATTATCACGAGACCGGCGAGCATTTCCACGAGGAATTCTGCGAGTATACCTATGATCTGGATACTATTCGTGCATCGCTGGAAAAGCACGGCTTTGCGCTAGAAACAGTCTGCGATGGTGAAACCTTTGGTCCGCTGACCGAAGAAAGCCAGCGCTATTTCTTCTGCGCAACAAAACAGTATACACAACTGGAGGGATAACCTATGGCAAACCTGATCCGCGGCCTGTCCGAGAACGGCGGAGTCGTGTTCTGCGGTGTGGATTCCACCGAGATCGTCCGTAAAGCAGAAAAGCTTCACACCACAAGCGCTACTTGCAGCGCAGCACTTGGGCGTCTGCTTACCGGTGCAGCCCTGATGGGCTCCATGCTCAAGGACGACCGCGACCGCATCACCCTGCGTGTGGCGGGCGGCGGCCCTGCGGGCGTGCTCATTGCCTGCACCGATGGCACCGGCAACGTGAAGGGCTGCATTGATAACCCGCTGGTGGAGCTGCCCGCCAAAGCCAACGGCCACTTGGACGTGGGCACTGCCGTGGGCAAGGACGGCGTGCTGACCGTCATCCGGGACAACCGCCTGCAAAAGGAGCCCACAGTCGGGCAGGTGCCGCTGGTATCCGGTGAAATTGCCGAGGATCTGACCAGTTACTACGCCTACAGCGAACAGGTGCCTACCGTGATGGCGCTGGGCGTGCTGGTGGACAAAGACTTGTCCATCCTCTGCGCCGGTGGCTTTATGGTGCAGCTGCTGCCCGGCGCTACTGATGCCGAAATCGACCAGCTGGAAAAGAACATCAACGCCATGCCCTCTGTCACCGAGCTGCTCCATGCGGGCAAGACCCCCGAGGACATGATGCAGCTGGCACTGGCCGGCTTTACCCCCAACGTGCTGGACGAGCGCACGGTTCAGTACCAGTGCGATTGCAGCGCCGAGCGCACCAAGGAGATGCTGCTCAGCCTTGGCCGTGCAGAGCTTGTGCGTATGCGGGACGAGGATCCCAATTGTGAGGTGGTGTGCCACTTCTGCCACAGCAAGTACCAGTACGACCTGAACGCCCTGCTTGCTGAGTACGATGCACAGGCCGCTGAAGCCGAACATCCCGTACAATAAAAATTTCGCTTTTCAAAAGGCGGCTGCGCAGTTGAGTGCAGCCGCCTTTTTTGCTTCTGCGCTTCCGAATCGAGTTGCTTTTACAGCTGCCGTTTTCCGTCACACTCCCTCCCGTGAAAAGACAGGTCTGGAAAATCCGCAGATTTTCCAGACCTGTAAATAATCTTTCTGCTTGTTATGTGCAGATATCTGCCGCCACGGTATACACCGCATTGTAATGCAGTGTTTCCTCCTGCACGGTGCATTCCTCCCGGCGGGCGAGGATGTCGGCATCCGGGAAAGCATCGTGCAGCGCCCGCAGTCCTTGCAGCCGCGCCAATGTAAGCGCCTGCGCCTCGGTGCGGTATATCGTCTCCTGTCGCTGCCCATAAAAGGCTGTCTCCTCCACTGCGCAGGGCAGGGGCAGACCGAAAACCTCTAATTGCAGATGCCGGGTGCAGTACAGCCCGTCCCTCTCGGGTGCGGAGGGCGAAAGTGCGGCAGAATGCCCTGCAAAAAACAGCTTGTAATTCGTTGTATTTTTGCCGGTCAGCTGCGGCATCGTCTCTGCCAGCGGAACGCTCTGGTCTGTCTGCCACTCCAGCTGCGCCACCACCGTGCCTGCCGCCGGGGCAAAGATCAAGGTGCCGTCCCGCTCGCTGCGCGCCGTGCCAATCAACCCCTGTCCGGCTTCCACAGTCTGCCCGGGCACTACCAGCATGGTTCCGCTGGCAAGATTTGTACGCAGCACCGTTCCGTTGCACTTTGCCCGCAGCCCGTGCAGAGTGCCTGCGGCGATTTCCGGCCGTGCATGGGCAGGGGCGGCTTCTACCGCAAGCCGGCCTTTTTCAAAATTCAGGCTTGCCCATGAGAACTCGCCGCTTTCCAGCAGGGCGTACTCTCCGGTGCGCAGCAGTTCCTCGGTTACGGCAGTGCCGGGCTGCAAGCCGCAGCTGCGCAGCACCGCACCCGCCCGCGCCTGCTGTCCGGTGGTCAGGCTGCCGTAGTCCACTGCCCATACCAGCCCTTGCAGCCAGACCAGTACCAGTCCCCAAGCGACAAGCCCTGCCCACAGCCCCTTACGCCGCAGCAGCGGACGCAGCAAAAAATATAGCCCCATCCGTTTTTCCACCCGCAGCCGCACCCGCCTGTGCCGGGCAAGGGCTGCAAGCCGCCGGTACTGCCATGCTGCGCAATGGGCACAAAAGCCCCCGGGCCGGGCAGAGATGCCGTACAAGTGTATCCCTTGCCCGGCGGCATCGGTCAAAAGCGCCTCGGGGCTGCCGTTCCGGGCGGTAAAGCGCACTCCGGCCCAAAGGCTTGCAGCTTCCATGGCGGCCTCCTATTCATCGGAAAAATCGGTGCGCAAAAACTGCCCCTGCACCGTCAGCCGGCTGGCGGTCAGGGTGCAGATGCGCAGCCCGCTGCCGTATACTGTGAACCGCCCCTTCGCCAGCCGAAGGCACAGCCTGTTTTCATCAAAAAACAACACCGTGCAAAAATGCTCTATCTCCATCCGGTCGCCGCTCAGGTATACGGCAGGGCGGCTGTAAAACCCGGGCGGCGGCTGTCGGAACAGCCCGCGCAGCCAGTCGCCCGGGGTGCGCCGGTCGTGGTGTGCTCTGGCCATCTTTGTCCCTCCCGTCCCGCGCCTTGTACATTGCACAGCCCATGCTTCCATATATATGGAGGGGGAGGGCATGCTTATGAGTAAAAGCTGCAAACCGCTGCATCCGGGGCTTTTTTTGCTGGGTGCAGCCACGGCGGCGCTGGTATTTGCCGCGCCGCAGACCTGTGCGGATGCCTTGCGGCAGGGTCTTGCGCTCTGCGGTGGTCCGCTGCTGGTGTCGTTGTTCCCTTTTCTGGTGGTGTCGGCGCTCATCATGCGCAGCGGTGCGGGCGAGGTGCTGGGGGTGCTGCTCTGGCCGGTGGTGCGTTGTATCGGCCTGCGCAGCCGCAGCGCGGGCAGTGTGCTGCTCATCGGCCTTGTGGGCGGCTTTGCCCCTGCCGCCGCCGCTGCTGCCGAGGCAGTCCGCAGCAGGGAGCTGACCCCGCAGGAAGCCTCAGCTCTGTTGCCCGCCTGCATCTGCTCCGGGCCGTCCTTTGTCATCCTGACGGTAGGGGAGCAGCTGCTGGGCAGCCGTACAGCGGGGGTGTGCCTGTTTGCCGCACAGGTGCTGGCGGGCTGGCTGACGGCGGCACTGCTCTGCCGTGTCCGCGGCATACCGGAGCCTTTGCCCGTGCCGCCCGCTGCCGCGCAAGCAGAACCGCCGCCCGCGCTGGATGCCATCCTTGCACAGGCGGCGGTGACCTACCTGAAATTATGCGGCTTTGTGCTGTACTTCCGGCTGCTGGCGGCAGGCTGCGGGCTGCTGCTGCCTGCCGCGCTTGCACCCTTTCCGGCCATGCTGCTGGAAGTGTGCTCCGGCTGCGACTACGCCGCCCGCACCGGTCTGTGGGCAAGCGGGCTGTGCTGCGCCGCGCTCAGCGTGCAGGGCGCATCGGTGCTGCTGCAAGTGCGCACCCTCTGCCCGCCGGAGGTCTCGTTCAAACCCTTATTATGGGGCAGGGTGCTGCACCTGCCGCTCTCGCTGGCGCTATTTTATCTGGGCTTGCCGCAAGACGCCGTGGAAAGCTTCAATACCCTGTGCAGCCGGGTGGTGTCCATGCGTCGCGTGCCGACAGACTGTGCTCTGCTGGTGTTCGCGGTGTGCTGCATAACAGCCTGCGAGGCCTGCCGCCTGACCGAAAAGAAGGCACAAAACGCAGCTCCGGCAAATAAAAACCGCTCTGCGGCTTGCAAACCGCCGCAAAATGTGGTAACATAACTCTTGGTTATCATAATACCAAACGCAGCGACGGAGAGAGTAGGCGCTGTCTGCACGGCAAAGAGAGAAGCTTCACCGGCTGAAAGGGCTTCCATGTGCGGCAGGGGCTGAAGTTCGCTCCCGAGCGGTCTGCGCGAACGATGCAAAGGGCATCTATTAGCGCAGGACGGTTGCGCCCCGTTACGGCGTTTGAGTGCCGTCTGCCTTTGTGCGGACGGAAACCGGGTGGTACCGCGGAGCAGAAATGGTCACAGCTTCGTCCCTTTTGCCTGAGCAGTCTGGCAGGGGACGGAGCTTTTTTGTTATACTCCGCTCCATGAACACAAAGAATAAAGGAGAGAAAATCCATGCAAGCAATGATCGATGAGCTGGCCAAGCAGGCCGCTGAAAGCCTTGGTCAGGTGTCCAGCAAGGAGACGCTGGCTTCCTTCTGGCAGGAATACCTCAGCAAAAACGGCAAGATCCCTGCCCTGATGAAGAATCTGCGCACCGTTGCGCCGGAAGAGCGCCCCGCCATGGGCAAGATCATCAACGAACTCAAGCAGAAGGTGCAGGCAGACTACGATGCCGCCGCCGAGGCCGTGAAGCAGGCAGAGCTTGCTGCCCGCAACGCCGCCGAGACGGTGGATATCACCCTGCCCGCCAAGACCCGCTCTGTGGGCGGTCTGCACCCGTTGACGCTGGTCACCAACCAGATCATCGACGTGTTCTCCGGCATGGGCTTTGCCGTGGCGGATGCCCCGGAGATCGAGGATGACGACCACAACTTCACCCGCCTGAACGTGCCCAAGGATCACCCCGCCCGCGATATGCAGGATACCTTCTATCTGTCCGATGAGTTCCTGCTGCGTACCCAGACCTCCGGTGGTCAGATCCGCACCATGGACAGCCAGAAGCCGCCCATCAAGGTGCTGATCCCCGGCCGCGTGTTCCGCTCTGACTCGGACGCGACCCACAGCCCCATGTTCCACCAGATGGAAGGTCTGGTCGTGGATAAAGGCATCACGCTGGGCGACCTGCAGGGTGCGCTGAACACCTTCGTGCAGAAGCTGTTCGGTGCCGAGACCCGCACCCGTCTGCGTCCCTCCTACTTCCCGTTCACCGAGCCCAGCGTGGAGGTGGACGTAAGCTGCTTCGAGTGCCACGGCAAGGGCTGCCCCCTGTGCAAGCACACCGGCTGGATCGAGGTTTTGGGCGGCGGCGTTGTCAACCGCAAGGTGCTGGAGAACTGCAACATCGACCCGGACGAGTACTCCGGTTTCGCCTTTGGCATCGGCATCGAGCGTATCGCCATGCTGAAGTACGGCATCAACAACATCGGTCTGATGTTCGAGAATAATCTGCAGTTCCTCAAGCAGTTCCACGAATAAGAGGGGAGAGAACAAACAATGAAAGTACCTTTCAGTTGGTTAAAAGAATTCGTTGATATCGATGTCACTGCACAGGAACTGGAGGAGAAGCTGTTCTCCTGCGGTTTCGAGGTGGAAGAGCTCATCCCGCTGGATGCTGGCATCAGCAAGGTGGTCGTCGGCAAGATCGTGGAGATGGAAAAGCAGGAGGGCACCCACCTGACCAAGTGTGTGGTGGACTGCGGCGCTTACGGCCACGAGATCCGCATCAGCACCGGTGCCGCCAACATGAAGCTGGGTGATTGCGTGCCCACCGCACTGGATGGCTCCACTCTGCCCGGCGGCATCACCATCAAGGCCCGCAAGATGCAGGGCGTGGAGTCCAATGGTATGCTCTGCTCCGGCGAGGAGCTGGGCCTGAACGATGACCTGTTCCCGGGCTCTGAGGTCTACGGCCTGCTCATCCTGCCCGAGGACTCCGTCCCCGGCACCGACATTGCCCCGGTGGTGGGTCTGGACGACTACATCTTTGATATCTCCATCACCGCCAACCGCCCGGACTGCCAGTCCGTTCTGGGCATCGCCCGCGAGGTGGCTGCCGTTCTGGGCAAGCCCCTGCACATGCCCGCCATGGACTACAAGGTCGTCTGCGAGCCGGACGCTCCCATCACCGTCAAGGTGGAGGCACCGGAGCTGTGCCCCCGCTACATGGCACACTATGTCCGCAACATCCGCATGGGCGAGTCTCCCCGCTGGATGAAGCGCCATCTGGCGCTGTGCGGCCTGCGCTCCATCAGCAACGTGGTGGATATCACCAACCACACCCTGCTGGAGATGGGTCAGCCCATGCACGCCTTTGACCTGAACAAGGTCGCCGGCCGCACCATTGATGTGCGCCGCGCCCACGAGGGCGAAAAGATCGTCACGCTGGACGAGAAGGAATTCACCCTGAACCCCAACAATCTGGTCATTTGCGATGCCGAAAAGCCGGTGGCACTGGCCGGTATCATGGGCGGCGCAAACTCCGGCATGGACGATAACACCACCAGCCTGCTGTTCGAGTGCGCTACCTTTGCCCGCGACAGCGTGCGTAAGACCAGCCGCGCACTGGGTCAGAACAGCGATTCCTCTGCCCGCTACGAAAAGGGCGTGGATCGCTATTCTCCGCAGCTGGGTCTGGCACGCGCTCTGCACCTGATCCAGCAGCTGGATTGCGGTGATATCACTACGCTGGAATACGACCTGACCGATGGCCGCCCGCTGGAGCGCAAGCACATCGTCACCACCCCGGCAAAGATCTGCGCCGTGCTGGGCATCACCGTGCCCGACCAGACCATGATCGACATCCTGCAGCGTCTGGAGTTCACCGTGGATGTGCAGGCCGATGGCAGCTGGGATGTGTCCGCACCCCTGTACCGCGATGACGTGGAAAGCTTCCCGGATCTGGCCGAGGAGGTCATCCGTGAGTACGGCTACGACCATATCGTGCCCACTTTCCTGAACACTGCCTCCGTTACCAACGGCGGCCTGAACTACGACCAGAAGCAGCAGCTCAAGACCAAGCGTCTGCTGGCTGCACAGGGCTTCTACGAGGCCTCCACGCTGGCCTTCTACTCCAACGCTGAGCTGGATATGCTGCATATCCCCGCCGAGGACGAAGCCCGCAAGGCCATCCGCATCCTGAACCCCATCAGCGAGAACCTGTCCATCATGCGCACCCTGCTGACCCCCTCCATGCTGAACGTCATCGTGGACAACCTGAAAAAGGGCAACGCCGAGGGTCGCCTGTTCGAGATGGCACCGGTCTATCTGGCCAAGGAACTGCCCATCAATGAGCACCCCCACGAGCGCCAGACCCTCTGCATCGGTGCCTTCGGCCCCGAGGAGGACTTCTTCACCGTCAAGGGTGCACTGGAAGCACTGGCAGCCGGCTTTGGCCTGACCTTTGATTATCAGCGCGAGACCGCTGCATGGCTGCACCCCGGCATCAGTGCCGCCGTCTACTGCAACGGCAAGCGTCTGGGCGTGTTCGGCAAGCTTGCCAACGAGATCAACGCAGAGCTGGAAATCGCCAAGGAGCAGAAGGACAGCCAGAACATCTATCTGGGCGAGCTGGACTACGAGGCTCTGATGTCCTGCGTAGAGGGCGAGCTGCGCTATAAGCCCCTCAGCCCCTATGCACCTGTCAAGCGCGATCTGGCTCTGGTCTGCAACGAGACTGTGTCCTGCGGCGAGATCGCGGAGACCATCCGCAAGGCCAGCCCGCTGGTCAGCGAGGTCAAGCTGTTCGATATCTATCGCGGCGCAAACCTCGGCGAAGGCAAAAAGAGCATGGCCTTCAGCCTGTCCCTGTCTGATCCCAAGAAGGAAGTCTCTGCTGAGGAAGTGGAGCGCGTGGTCAAGAAGATCCTTGGCAACCTGAAGTTTAAGCTGGGCATCGAGATCCGCTAAAAGCTTATTATATAAGTAGTTATATATAGACCCAAGGCCGTCTGTGCAGTGCATGGACGGCCTTTTTGTATGGGGAGAGGGGAAAATCACAATATGGATGAAGCAAACTCAATTTTCTTTAAAAAAAGATGTCAAAAAGTGTTGACAACTGCCCCGGGGTGTGGTATTATACTTGAGCGCCAAGCGCTGAGACAAAAGAATGACTTCTGAAAGCTCAGCAGGAAGCCCTTGAAAAGAACCAATAGACGCTGAAAAGTTCCGGCTGATACCGAGAAACCCAAAGCGCTCCAAGTTCAGAAAACTTCAAAAGCTTCTCAAAAAAATGCTTGACAAAAAACCGCTTCTGTGGTAAAATAATCAAGTCGTCAGCCGCAAGGCTGCGGCGCACAGGACCTTGAAAATTGAACAATATCGAAAGAACTTGTAACGGAACCTATTTTCGTGTTGGAAAAACACGGTAAACAATTCCAAACAAAGTAATTCACACAGGACGCAAGCGATTGCGTGCTGAGCGAAACAAGATTTAACACTTTTAAGTGATAAATATCATTTATAAAGAGTTTGATCCTGGCTCAGGACGAACGCTGGCGGCGCGCCTAACA
>ERZ772882.1917-NODE-1917-length-20264-cov-4.016676_pt1 | contig 20264 bp, 25 predicted proteins | sample MGYA00580576_ERZ772882 | MGnify/ENA primary metagenome ERZ772882 (study PRJEB29015, sample SAMEA2737658) | human gut metagenome | biome: human gut; feature: human-associated habitat; material: faeces | place: China | collected 2012 ... | reverse complement strand
ATCCCAGTCATTATCTCAATCATCGTCATCGTCATCATCATCGTCGTCGTGATGGTGATGGTGGTGCTCGTGCTCGCCTGCATGCGTGTGCGCGTGGTCATGCTCGTGCGCATGATCGTGTTCGCATCCATGCAAGTGCTCATGAAAGCTGTCGAGCTCCTCCGAGCCATGGACCAGCACCTTCATATGCGTGCCCGTGATGCCGCACTTGACCGCAGGATCGGCCGAAATTTCAATCCCGGGAAGCCCAAGGCTGCGCATCATATCTAAAAACACCTGCTTGTCTTCCAGCAGCTCATAAAGCGCCGCCATCAACATATCGCCCGCCGCACCCATCGAGCAGTCCAGATATAAAATTCTCATTATAAAACCTCGTAGAGTTTTCGCCATCCGCAGACGGCAAAATCAATTGCATTTTCGTCTTATACGCCTATATGGTTGATCATACTGGCCAGGTAACCGGCACCAAAGCCATTGTCGATGTTCACAACGCTCACGCCGCTGGCACAGGAATTGAGCATGGCCAAAAGCGCCGCCACGCCGCCAAACGAAGCGCCGTAGCCCACGCTCGTCGGAACCGCGATGACCGGGCAGTCGGCAAGGCCGCCGATGACACTGGCAAGTGCCCCTTCCATGCCCGCGATCGCGACAATGGCCTGCGCACGCATCACATCGTCCGTGTGCGACAGAAGTCTGTGGAGCCCCGCTACACCCACGTCATAGAGCCGCACAACCTCGTTTCCGAGCGCTTCAGCAGTGAGCGCCGCCTCCTCCGCGACAGGCTGGTCGCTGGTGCCGCCGGTGGCAATCACGATGGTCCCGCGCCCCGTGGGCTCCGGCATCGTGCCCGCAATGCCGACGCGGCCCAGCTCATGGTAGGTGAGCGGCAGCTGGGGCGTTAAGAATTCTGCCGCTTCTTTGGACAGCCTCGTGATGAGGACGGTTTTCTGGCCGTGGGCAAGCATCGCCTGCGTAATTTTCAGAATCTGCTCCGGCGTTTTGCCCGCGCCGTAGATGACCTCAGCCGCACCCTGCCGCAGCGCGCGGTGGTGATCTAATTTCGCAAAGCCGAGATCCTCAAACGGCGCTTCCTTGAGCTGCAAAAGCGCATCGTCGACCGAGCGCTCGCCCGAAGCGACCGCCTGCAGCAGCTGCCGGATTTCCAGTTGCTCCATGCTTACCTCCCGTTCAGGTCCAGAAGGACAATCTCAAAATAGGGCTTCATGTTCTCCAAAATCTCCGACCGGCGGCTGAGCGCCTGCTGCATCTGTGCGGGCTTTAATTGCACGCGCGCCGCGTCATGGAACACCCGCACGCGAAAATCCGTAAAGCCGAGCGAAAAGAGCACCTGCTCCGCGCCCTCCACGCGCGCAAGAAGCGCCTCGGTGATGGCCTCCCCGGTCGGAACGCGGGTAGCCAGACATGCGTAGGCGGGTTTATCCCATGTAAAAAGACCTGCCTCGCGGGAGAGCTCGCGGATCTGCGCCTTGCTGAGGCCGCACAGGCGAAGCGGGGAGAGCACCGACATTTCCGTCAGCGCTTTCATGCCCGGGCGGTCGCCCGCGTCGTCGGAAGCGTTTGTGCCGTCGAGCAGAACTGTGTACCCGTCGGCCTTTGCCCGCTGCTGCAATGTGCCGAATAGTCCTGTCTTGCAGTAATAGCAGCGGTTTGCGGGGTTTTTGACCACGTCGGGGTTGGCGAGCGCGTCGAGCTCGATGATATGGAGCTCTGCCCCGAGCTGCGCGCAGAGCCTTTTTGCGTCCTCCAGCTCAAACTCCGGTTGGAAAGCGGTCTTGATGAAGTAGGGACGGATGTCTGCGCCGGCCTTGATTCCGGCATAGAGCAGATACGAAGAGTCCACGCCGCCGGAAAAGCCGAGCGCGGCCTTCGGATGTTCCGTAAAAAATTCCTGTAACGTCATAATAGCGCCTCGAAGAAAATGTTTTTCTCATTATAACGAAAATACAGGCTGCATGCAAGTGCAAAACCCGACAAAATCAGTAGGCAGGTCGCAGAGAAAACAGGACCGGCTGCGGTATATTTGCACGCAACGTCCAATAGACTGTGGTGGGAGGGATGCAGATGGCGGCATTTCAGGAAATTCTGGACGTGCTTCCGGGACGGCTCCAGACGCTTGATTTTTCGGATGTGCAGGAGCTGCGGCTGCGCGTGGGGCAAGCCCCGGCGGTGCTGGAAAACGGGCGGGAGCGGCGGCTTTCCGGGCTTGTGCGGCCGGGCGAGCTGGACGGGATTTTGCAGCGCGCGACGAGCTATTCGGCGCATGCCTGTCAGGACGCGCTCCGGCAGGGCTATGTGACGCTTCCCGGCGGGCACCGCATCGGCGTGTGCGGCAGCGTGGTCACAAGAAACGGAGAAATGACGGGCTTTCGGACAGTAAGCTCTCTTTGCATCCGCTTTGCGCGTGATATCCGGCTGGATGAAACTGCGCTTCTTCCGAGCCTCACCGAGTCCTGCCTCATTCTCGGCGCGCCAGGGGCCGGCAAAACGACGCTTCTTCGCGCATGCATCCGTGCCCTGTCCAATTCCGGCGAGCGTATGTGCGTCTGCGACGACCGGGGCGAAATCTCGGCCATGACAGACGAAGGCGCGCAGTTCGATCTTGGGCCGCAGACGGATGTTCTGACCGACGTTTCAAAAAGAGAAGGCATGACGCTTCTTCTGCGCGCGATGAGCCCCACATGGATCGCAGCGGACGAAATTACGGCGAGGCGGGACTTGGAGGCTATGGAGCAGATCAGCTACTGCGGTGTTCGGCTCCTTGCAACGGCGCATGCGAAGGATTTGCAGGAGCTCAGGGCGAGACCGCTTTACCGGGAGCTGTTGTCCCTTGAAATTTTCAAGCGGTTTCTCGTCTTACAGCCGGACAGGCAGGTTTCTGTGCGGGAGGCAGACGCATGCTGAGACTCATCGGTGCGGCGCTTGTCACGCTGTCGGCAAGTCTCGTCGGCTTTGGTTTTGCGCGGGGCGTGCGGCGGCAATGCGCGCAGTTGGAAGGACTTTTGTGGGCGCTGGATTTCATGCAGGCGGAGCTCTCTTCCAGACTCACGCCGCTGCCGCAGCTGTTTTCCATGCTGTCCGCCTGCCGGCAAAGGGACGTGGCGTTGTTTTTTGAAGCCGCCGGGCGCGCGCTGTCTGTCCCGCCGGGATGTACGGTTCCGGTCTCGTTCAAACGGGGCTTTCAGGCCTCCCCGGGGCTCTCTCCGGGGCAGGAGGCCGTGCAGACGCTCTATGGACTCTCAACGGCGCTCGGACGATTTGATCTGGAGTCCCAATTGGCTGCCATTGAGCGTGCGAAGGGAAGCATTACATCCGTTCTTCTGCAATTGCAGGCGCAAAAGCGCGCCCGGTGCAGAAGCTATGAAACCATCGGCATCTGCGCGGGGCTCGCGCTGGCCGTCATCTTATTGTAACAATGGAAATTGATCTGATTTTTAAAATTGCCGCCGTCGGCATCATTGTTTCGATTCTCAATCAGGTGCTCGTGCGCTCAGGCCGCGAGGAGCAGGCAACGATGACGTCTCTTGCAGGGCTCGTGGTCGTTCTCATGATCGTCGTGCAGCGCATTGCGGAGCTTTTTGACCTCGTCAAGACGCTCTTCCGGTTCTAGCGCGATGGATACGTATGTGAAAATTGCCGCGTGCAGCGTCGTGTGCGCGATCCTCTGCGCGGTATTAAAGCCCCATGAGGGCGCGATCTCGCTTGCAATTTCCGTTTTATGCGCGGCGGGCGCGGCGATTGCGGCGCTGGGGCTGCTGTCCCCGGTGCTGGAATTTTTCGAGAAGCTGCTGTCTTACACAGGGCTCTCCTCCGCTGTTTTTTCGCCGCTTCTCAAAACCGTCGCCATCGCGATTCTGGGACAGGTCGCGGGCGCGTTCTGTCAGGATGCTGGACAGGGGGCGCTCGGAAAGATGGTCGAGCTCTGCGGGACGGTGCTCTGCCTTTGCACAGGGCTGCCGCTTGCGACGATGCTTTTAGAGCTCTTGCAGGAGCTGGGAGGCGGCTGATGCGGAGAATATTGCTTGCGGCGTTGGCGCTGCTTCTTTTGACCATGCCCGCTCACGCGTTGGAGCCGGATTTAACCTTTGGCGCGGAGAAACTGGAGCATGCTCTGGACGAGGAAACGCGCGAGGCGTTGTCCGGTACTTCACCCACGTCTGCCGGGGATTTTGGAAAGGAGCTTTGGCACATCGTATCGAGCGCGATCTCCGGGGCAGGTCTCGCGCTCAGGCCCGCGCTGGTTTCAGCCGGAAAGGTGCTTGCGGCGGCGATGCTGTGCGCGTTTGCCTCCGGCGCGCAGGAGACGGACGCAATGAAGCTTCCGGCGCAGCTTGCGGGTGCGTTCGCCATCACGGCGCTATGCACGAGGGACGTTTCGTCCATGATCGGCCTTGCGCGCGAGACGGTGACGAAAATCTCGAATTTTACAGCGCTGCTGCTTCCTGTTCTGTCGTCGAGCTTAGCCGCTTCCGGCGGGAGCGTCAGCGCGGGAACACTTCTAGCGGGCGGCTCGTTTGCGATGAGTCTTCTTACAAAGCTTGCCTCCGGCGTGCTCATCCCGCTCGTCTACGTCTACATTCTCCTTTCCGCGGCGGAATGCGCGACGGACGGCGGCGGACTTGGGAAAATCCGCGCGTTCGGCGGCCGGGCAATTTCGCTTCTCATCAAGGGGCTCTGCGCCGTCTTTACGGCGTACCTGTCTCTCAGCCGCGTGCTGACAGGCTCTGCGGACGCGTTTGCGCTCAAGGCGGCGCAGGCGGCCTTTTCCGGGATGGTGCCTGTTGTGGGCTCGATGCTGTCTGACGCGTCGGAATCTTTACTGGCAAGCGCCGGGCTGATTCGAAGTGCGGCAGGGGCGTTTGGGATACTCGCGGTCGTTTCCATGGCAATTATGCCGTTTCTGCGGCTGGGCGCTTTTTATCTGGCGCTGAAGCTCGCAGGCGCGATCGGAGACGGCGCGGTCATGAAGCCTCACGCGGCGCTTCTGTCGAACCTCGCCTCCGCCATGGGCTACATGCTGGCCATCGCGGCGAGCGCTTTGTGGATGAGCCTCGTCTCGGCGGCATGCTTTTTGAAGGCGGTGAACGGGTGATGGAAGCTATACGGCGGTATTTATTCTCTTTGTGCGCTGCGGCGCTGTTATGCTCGCTGGTACGTGCGCTCGTGCCCAAGGGTCGGATGAAAAGCATCTGCTCGCTTCTTTGCGGGGTGTTCCTAGCAATGACGGCGCTTTCCGGTCTTGCCGGGTGGCAATTGACGGATGTTGCAGAAGAATTAACCAAAATGCGAATCGCGGCGGAGGAAGCGAGAACCGGCGTGGAGATTGGAAACCGCGAAGCGCTCAGCGCCATCATAAAGAGCAAAACGGAAGCATATATATGGGACAAAGCGCAGGAGCTTGGCCTTTCGGTCTCGGTCGATGTGGCAATCGAGGAGGACGGCGCATATCCGTATCCCGCCGCCGTGCAGATTTCGGGGCAGTTTACCGAGATGCAGAGGCAGAATCTCGCGCGGTACATCGAAGAAAACCTTGCCATCGGGAAGGAGCAGCAGACTTGGACGAACGGATGAGAAACCCGGATTTCAAAAAGTGGGGATTAAAACTACGGCGTGTGATCGAAACGTGGCGGCTGCCGCTTCTGATTCTGGCGCTGGGCGCGCTGATCCTTCTGTGGCCGTCCGGCAAAAAAGACGAGCCTTCGGCGGAAAAACCGGAAGCGGCGCAGACGGAAGAAACGGCAGACACGCAGGCGCGGCTCGAGCAGCTTCTGTCAAGCATGGATGGCGTAGGGCGCGTGGAGCTGATGCTCACGACCTCCGGAAGTGAGGAAATTTTCTATCAGACGGACACGCGCGTCTCCGGCGATACGCGGGAGGAGACGACGGTCTTTTCATCCACGCAGAGCACGCAGAAAACGCCCGTCGTCACGAAGACAAAAAGCGCGCCCTATCTCGGAGCCGTCGTCGTGTGCGACGGAGCGGACAGCGCGGCAGTGCGGCTGCGCGTCATGCAGGCAGTTTCCGCCCTGACAGGGCTTGGAAGCGATAAAATCAGTGTCATCAAAATGAAACGGCAATAGGAGGAGCGAACATGAAAATCTGGAAACGAAACGCGGTCATTGCAACGGTGCTGTTATTCATCTGCGCGGGCGTGTATCTCAACTGGTCGTATAACAACCGGCAGAAAACGCCGGATCTGACCGACACACTGAACGCCGAGCAGGTGATGGGGGAGGCGACGCTTCAAATGGAGGACGCGGCAGAGCCTGTATCCCTGGACACAAGCGCAGGTTCGACGGATGATTACTTTGCGCAGATGCGCCTGAGCCGGCAGTCCTCGCGCGACAGCGCAGTCGAGCTCTTGGAAGAGACGATCGCCTACGACGAGGGAACGACGGTGGGGGACACTGCCTCGCAGACCCTCAACCGCATTGTCGGCGCGGCGCTCAGCGAGGCGCAGATCGAGAGCCTGATCATCGCCAAAGGCTTTACCGACTGTGTGACCTACATGGCGGACGATACCGTGAGTGTTGCGGTTTCTGCCCCGGCCGAAGGGCTTTCGACCGCCGATGTGGCGCTCATTTCGGACGTTGTGACCTCGCAGACGGACTATGATTTGTCGCAGGTTCGCGTGATCGAAGTAAAAGCGCAGTGAAAAACAGTTGAAATTCCGGAAGTTTGTGGTACAATGTTCGCATAAGCACCGAAACCCGGAGGTAATACGATGGCGGAAAATAAAGAATACTTCACGCAGGAAATGGAGAACGGCTCCATTCAGATTTCGGAGGACGTTGTCGCGTCCGTGACCGGTATGGCCGTGCTCGAGGTCGAAGGTGTCTGTGGTCTGAGCAGCACCATCGGAACGGATATCGCCGAAATGCTCGGCATGAAGACGCTCTCCAAAGGCGTGCGTCTTTCGAGCACCGAGTCTGGCGCGCTGCGCATCGACTGCGACGTTGTCGCCAAGTTTGGCCAGAACATCTTTGAGCTTGCCAAGAACGTGCAGGAAAACGTCAAGTCCAGCGTTGAGTCTGTCACCGGACTCACCGTCGGCGAAGTCAACGTGACCGTCTGCGGCATTGCGCTGCCGAAGGAAACAAAGAAATAACGGAAAAATAAACCCTTTGCCGGTTGTGACAAAGGGTTTATTTTTGCAGGTTTATCCTGTATAATAAAAGCTAATTTTGAAAAGAGAAAGCGCCGCGCGCTTTGCGGCGAAGGAGAACTGCAATGACCAGATCAAATGCAAGAGAGATTGCCTGCCACCTTGTCTATGAAATGAACTTCAACGGCATCACTGCCGACGAGGCGATGAACCTTCTGATGGACCCGGATTACTATCCGTCGCTGGCTTCAGAGACCGAAATTTACGCCGAGCGCCCGTCCGGCAAGCAGGCGGAATATCTTGCAGGTGTGGTCCACGGCGTGGAGCGCGAGCGCGAAAAGCTTGCAGGCTTCATCGAGAAAAACGCCATCGGCTGGAGCCTTGGGCGCATCTCCAAGGTCGCCGTCGCGGTCATGGAGGTCGCGATGTACGAGTGCGAGCATGAAGCCGACGTGCCGACAGCGGCCGCCATCAGCGAAGCGGTCGAGCTGACGAGAAAATATGAGGACGAGGACGTGGTGTCCTTTGTCAACGGCATTCTTGGGAAATTTGCCCGGGAGGGCATGGCGCAATGATGGTTTTGGGGCTGGATACCAGCAACTACACCACATCGGCAGCTGCATTTGACGGCGTGAGCGGTAAAAACTGCTCACGTCTTTTGGATGTAAAAGAAGGCGAACTGGGGCTTCGGCAGTCGGACGCGCTGTTTTCCCATGTCAAGCGCCTGCCGGAGCTGGTTTCGCAGCTTTTCGCGGAGCTTCCGAGAGACGAAATCGGGGCCATCGGCGCTTCGACAAGGCCAAGAGCCGTTGAGGGATCTTATATGCCGTGCTTTCTCGCGGGCGAAAGCCAGGCGCGGAACCTCGCAACCATTCTGGATGTTCCGTTCTACGCCTTTTCTCACCAGCAGGGGCACATCGCGGCGGCCTGCTGGTCATCCGGCCGCATGGATCTGATGGATACGCCGCATCTGGCGTGGCACCTCTCGGGCGGTACGACGGAGCTTTTACTTGTCACGCCCGGAAACAAGAACGTGAACGCGGAAAAAATCGGCGGCACGCAGGACATTTCCGCCGGGCAGCTCATCGACCGGACAGGGAACACGCTCGGCCTTCGCTTTCCGTCTGGAAAAGAAATTGACCGTCTCAGCCGGGAATCGGATTGCCGCGAGCGGTTTAAGGTCAAGCTGAACGGTCTGGCGTTTTCGTTCTCCGGTCTGGAGAACAAGATGCACGCTTTTTTTGACGCGACGCACAGCCCTGCCGATACGGCAAAGTACGTTCTCAACTGCGTTTGCTCGTGCATCGTCTCGGTCACGCGCGAGGCGCTCAAGCGGTATCCGGGCTTCCCGGTCGTCTTTTCCGGTGGCGTTGCGTCCAATTCGCAGCTGCGAGAGAGCTGTAGGGACTTTGACGCGATTTTCTCCCCACCCGAATACTCTACCGACAACGCCATGGGCATTGCCGTTCTCACTTGGCTGCAAGGGGTGTAGCGATGGAACGGAAGATTTTAGATGTCAGTCAGGTCAATGAATACATCAAGGGCCTTATGGATACCGACGAGCTTTTGACGGGGCTTTGCATCCGCGGCGAGCTCAGCAACTATAAAATTTACCCCTCGGGGCATCACTATTTTACCCTCAAGGATGCGGGCGGCGCGCTTCGCTGCGTGATGTTCCGCTCGAGCGCGGCGCGGCTCCGGTTCCGGCCGGAAAATGGCATGAAGGTGCTCGCGATGGGAAGGATCACCGTCTTCCCGCGAGACGGCGCGTACCAGCTCTATTGTAACGATTTGACCCCGGATGGAATCGGCGATTTATATGTCGCGTTTGAGCAGCTCAAGGCGAAGCTCTCCGCCGAAGGGCTCTTTGACGCGCGGTACAAAAAGCCGCTGCCGCCGTTTCCGCACCGGATTGCCATTATCACCTCCGGCGCGGGCGCGGCGATTATGGACATGCTGCGGATTTTGGGAAAGCGCTATCCTTTGAGCAAGGTTGTCATTCTTCCCGTGCGCGTGCAGGGGCAGGAAGCTCCCGCTGAGATTGCGGGGGCCATCCGATACGCGAACAAGTATCAGGTAGCGGACGTCATCATCACCGGCCGCGGCGGCGGCTCGATGGAGGACCTTTGGGCGTTTAACGACGAGCGCGTGGCGCGGGCGATTTTTGCGTCCACGATTCCGGTTGTGAGCGCGGTCGGGCACGAGCCGGATGTGACGATTTCCGATTTCGTTGCCGATGTGCGCGCGGCAACACCGTCAAATGCGGCAGAGCTTGTCGCGCCCGACCAGAACGATCTGCGTGCGTATCTTCTCACCGCGCAAAAGCGCATGGCGCAGGCGATGCAGAAGCAGGTAAAGCTCGACCGAAAAATGCTCGACGGCCTCAAAAGCCGAAGGGTGCTGCAATCGCCGATCAATTATGTAAACGAAAGACGGCTGCTGCTGGACCACAGCGCGCAGCGGCTCGGCGCGGCAATGCAGCGCAATCAGGAAGCGCAGAAGCGGCGCTTCATCCATCTGACGGCAAAGCTTGACGCACTGAGCCCCTTGAAGGTTCTTGCGCGTGGCTACAGCGTGGTCTTGACCGAAGATGGCCGTGTCGTGCAGCGCGCAGAGCAGGTAAGCGTCGGGCAGCAGGTTACCGTAAAATTAAGCGAGGGAAGCATCACCGCTTCCGTCCTTGGAACGCAGGAGGAACGCCATGGTAAAGAAATCACAGAGCTTTGAGCAGTCGATCACAAGACTCGACGAAATCGTCCGTCAGCTCGAGCAGGGAAACGTGCCGCTGGAGGACGCGCTCAAGCTCTTTCAGGAGGGTACGGCGCTGGTCGATACCTGCGGTAAGCTTTTAGACAAAGCAGAGCTTGAGGTCGTCAAGCTGATGAAAACCGCCGACGGCACACCGGCAGAAACGGAGTATGAACGCGATGATGTTTAAAGACATAATGGCAGAGTATCAGAAAACCGTAGAGGACTATCTGAAAACGCTCTTTACCGACGACGTACCGCAGAAGCAGCTTTTTGACGCGATGCGCTACAGTCTGCTTGCCGGCGGCAAGCGCATCCGTCCGATTCTGACGCTGGAGTTCTGCCGCGTGTGCGGGGGCGATATGGAAAAGGCGCTGCCCTTTGCGGCGGCCATCGAGATGGTGCATACCTACAGCCTCATCCACGATGATCTTCCGTGCATGGATAACGACGACTACCGGCGCGGCCGGCTCACGAACCACAAGGTCTTCGGCGAGGCAAATGCTGTCCTCGCGGGAGACGCGCTGCTTACTGCGGCATTTGGCTCGCTTGCAAAGGCGGAGCTTCCGGCGGATAGAATCTGCAAGGCCGTGGCGCTGTTATCGAAACGTGCCGGCGAATGCGGCATGGTCGGGGGACAGGTTTTGGATCTGGCTGGCGAGCAGCTCGTTCTGACAGAAGAGGAAATCTATAACGTCCATCGTCTCAAGACCGGTGCGCTCATTTCGGCTGCCTGCCAGCTTGGTGTCATCGCAGCGGGCGGCACGCAGGAGCAGCTGGACGCGGCGGACCGGTACGCGGAAGCGCTTGGCCTTGCGTTCCAGACAAGAGACGATATGCTGGACGTCCTCGGAGACTCCGGCAAGATGGGCAAGGCCACCGGCATGGACGAGAACAAGAACACATTCGTCCGACTCTACGGCGTGGGTGCGTGCTCGCGGCTCATTGAAAAGGAAACGCAGAAAGCCATTGAGGCGCTCGGCGCGTTCGAGGACTCCGACTTTTTAAAGGAGCTTTCCATGAAGCTCGCGATTCGCGAGTGCTAAAACCTTTTGCTGTGCGTAGGGGCGGACGACTCTGTCCGCCCTTGGGAAGCTGCGAATTCGCCGAAAATTTTCGCGTTTCGAAAATGCATTTTGCAGGGCGGACAGAGTCGTCCGCCCCTACGAAATTCGGATTACATTAACACAAACGCAACTGGACTCTCTTCTTCGGAGGAGGGTCTTTTTCTTACGCTCGTTCATAGAATATTCTTGAATATGAGCTTGTATATACACTGGAAACATGGTATAATATGCGAAGTCTCGCGATGTGGGTGCCTTTGCCCCTTCGCGCGGCGAACGATGGCGCAGTATCCTAGTCAGCCTGCCGGTTTCGAGGAAGGGCCTAAAAATCCTTTAAAGGGCACATCTGTGAAGCCTCTGGTGTCTGCTTCTTACGCCCAGTCTGGGGTGGATGCTGGGGGGAGGCAATTTTGCCTGCGGCGGTCGGGCGCGTTTCAATGGCATGAAATGAGCGACCCGCCCGCTGTGGAGACCGATTCTCGTGCAGCGGCGTACTCCCTTTGCGGTCTAAACGACCGCTGTACGGTACCGGCTTGAACCTGCATTGCGGTGCTACCCGGCTTTTACGCCGTGAACGCTGTGTGCAGCGTAGCCTGCCTTGCGTGGACAGCTCGGGGAAAGGCGCGCCGACACCATTTTAAAATGGTGAACGCGCTTCTTGAAACACTGTCTGCAAAAGAGGATTAGAACCGGAAGAAAGCTGTTATGGAAATCATCTAGGCTGTCGATTCGGGCAGATCTGGGATTGCGGTACGGACTCAGTGGCAATCGGGTACCGGTTTTGGCAACGAACCGGCCTGGGCATGAAAGGGAAACCGCCTCTTCGGCGACGGGAGGCTGCCCGGGTGGAAAACAAACCCGACCTAAGCCGTAAGATTAACCAGATCTGCCGCCATCTGAATTGCCCAAAAAGCAAGCGCTTTTTGGGCAAAGGAGCTGCGCCTGCGGGCGCAAAACTCTACGAGGTTTTTGCAGGATGCAAATACGGACTTTTTCCGTTACACGTAAAATCTTCAAACAACGCGTAGGGGGCGATGCCAACATCGACCCATTGGGAACCTGCGGATTCGCCGAAGTTTTTCATGAAATCGGTGGATTCTGCTGGGACGATGTGGGCATCGTCCCCTACGCAGGTTTTGGTTCATTTTCATGATATGTAGGAGAAAACGATTTGGCTGCGCAGAAAAGCGGGAAAGCGCCGAAGAAGTCCGGGACGGACTGGCGCTGGATTCTTACGATTTTTGTCATTACCGTCTGCATCTCGGCGGTGATGAGCCTGATTTCAACCAATTTGCTCGCAAACGCGACGCTCGGCGTTTCGTTTGTGATCCTGATCTGCATCATTGCCATCGGCATTGTGTTTGATATCATCGGCGTGGCCGTGACGGCGGCGGACGAAAAGCCGTTTCACTCGATGGCCTCGCGCAAGGTGCCGGAGGCCGGGGAGGCCTTGAAGCTCATCCGGAACGCCGGACGGGTGTCGTCTTTTTGCAACGACGTGATTGGCGATATCTGCGGCGTCATCTCCGGCTCCGCGTCCGCAACGATTGCCGTGCGCGTATGGTCGATGCACCCCAGCATGCAGGAGCTTGCCGTTACGCTTTCGATGTCCGCGCTGGCCGCAGGGCTCACTGTCGGCGGAAAGGCCTGCGGCAAATCCTTTGCCATCGGCTCGAGCACGACCGTCGTGCGCACGGCGGCGACCATTCTGCATTTTTTCCATACCATTCCCGAAAAACTCCGTCCGAAGCGTAAGCGGTAATCAGGCGCTGCGGCTATGAGGTACGTATGATTTTAGAGAAAATTCACACCAGAGCGGATCTTCTGGCGCTGACCGACGCAGAGCAGGCGCAGCTCTGCCGGGAGATCCGCGACTTTCTGGTTCGCCATGTCAGCCAGACCGGCGGGCATTTGGCGTCGAATCTTGGCGTTGTAGAGCTGACGCTCGCGATTGAGCGTGTGTTCGACACAAAAAAAGACCGGCTCGTTTTTGACGTCGGCCATCAGAGCTATGTTCATAAGCTGCTCACCGGGCGCGCGGACGGCTTTGACCGACTGCGAAAGCTCGGTGGCCTGTCGGGCTTTCCGGACCCTTCGGAGAGCATTGCCGACGCTTTCATCGCCGGGCACGCGTCCAACGCTGTCTCGGTTGCGCTCGGCATGGCGCGAGCCAGGACGCTCGAGAAGCAGGACTACAGTGTCATCGCTTTCGTCGGCGACGGCGCGCTCACGGGCGGGCTTTCCTATGAGGGCCTGAATAACGCGGGCGCGAGCCGGGAGCCTTTGATCGTGATTTTAAACGATAACGGCATGTCCATCACGCCGAACGTCGGCGCGATTTCGCGGCATCTGGCAAAGGTTCGCCTGCGGCCGGACTATCTCGGCTTCAAGCTCCGCTACCGCGCCTTCACGGCGAAAATTCCCGGCGGGCAGAAGCTCTATCAGTTTACCCATAAGCTCAAAGAGCGCTTCCGCCGGACACTTTTGGGGACGAATCTTTTTGACAGCCTCGGCTTTACCTATCTCGGCCCTGTCGACGGGCACGATATCCAAAAGGTAGAAGCGCTTCTAAAAACCGCAAAGGCGCTCCATGAGCCGGTGCTGCTGCACCTGATTACGAAAAAGGGCAAGGGCTATGAGCTGGCGGAAAAAATGCCGGCGGCCTATCACGGCGTCGGGAAATTTGACCCCGCGCGCGGGACAAGCAGCGTCCATCAGCCCTGTTTTTCGGACGTTTTTGGCCAGACGCTCACGGAGCTCGCTTTAGAAAATCCGCGCATCTGCGCCATCACTGCCGCTATGCGCGACGGAACGGGGCTGAAAACCTTCTCGGAAACCTGCCCCGACCGGTTCTTCGATGTCGGCATCGCTGAGGAGCACGCGCTCTCGATGGCCTGCGGCATGGCAAAGCAGGGGCTCATTCCGGCGGTCGCGATTTATTCGACGTTTTTGCAGCGTGCGTTTGATATGCTGCTGCACGATCTGGCGCTATTGCAGCTGCACGTGGTGCTGGGGGTCGACCGCGCCGGTCTCGTCGGAGAAGACGGCCGGACGCACCACGGCATGTTTGACGTGGGGTACCTCCGGCAGGTGCCGGGGCTTAAAATTTACTGCCCGGCAAGCTTTGCCGAGCTCCGCGTGATGCTCCGAGAGGCTGTCCTGACGGACACGTGTCCCGTCGCTGTGCGCTACCCCAGAGGCGGCGAGGGCGCTTACCGGGAAAACGCGGAAGAAACGCGCCTGAAAGAGGGAACATCCTGCACCGTCATTACCTACGGAACGATGATCAACGCAGTGCTCGAGGCGGCGGAAGCGGCCGAAAAGGATGGGCTGTCTGCCGAAATTCTGAAGCTGCGGACGATTGCCCCTATCGACTGGGCGGCCATCGAAGCGTCCTGCCGCAAGACGGGACGTGTGCTCGTGGTGGAGGAAACATCCGACCGCGGTTGCGTGGCAAATGATATTTTCTCGCATCTGGCGCAGGCTAACATTTCCTGCGTCTGCGCAAAGCAGAATCTTGGAGCTTCCTTCATCGGTCACGGCGCGATGCAGGATTTGTATGAGTTGACCAGCCTGAACGCAAACGCGCTCTTGGGCAGAATCCGGGAGGTATGTCATGAAGCATAAGGAGCGGCTGGATGTGCTGCTGGTAAGCCTCGGCCTTGCCGAGTCCCGCGCAAAGGCGCAGGCCACGATTATGGCGGGCGAGGTCTATGTAAACGGCCAGAAAGCGGACAAGCCCGGCATGGAGGTTGACATAACCTCGAACATTGAGGTGCGCGGCAGCGCGTGCCCGTATGTCAGCCGGGGCGGATTGAAGCTTGAAAAAGCCCTCCGTAACTTTGGCGTAGACCCGACAGGCTATGTTTGCAGCGACTCCGGCGCATCGACGGGCGGGTTTACCGACTGCCTGCTCCAGCAGGGGGCAAGCAAGGTCTTTGCCATCGACGTGGGCTACGGCCAGCTGGCGTGGAAAATCCGCAACGACCCGCGCGTCGTTGTCATGGAGCGGACGAACATCCGCTATGTTACTCTGGAAGACCTGGGCGAGCCGCTTGACCTGTCTGTCATCGACGTATCGTTTATCTCGCTCGGCCTGGTTCTTCCGGTTGTAAAAACGCTTTTAAAGCCCACGGGGCAGGTGCTGTGCCTCATCAAGCCGCAGTTTGAAGCGGGGAAGGACAAGGTCGGCAAAAAGGGTGTTGTCCGCGACCCGGCCGTGCATGAAGAGGTGCTTCAAAACTTCATATCCCTTGCAAAATCTCTTGATTTTACCATTCGGAACCTGACCTTCTCGCCCGTCAAGGGGCCGGAGGGCAACATAGAATTTCTTGCGCATCTTTCCATGCAGCCGGGCGAGGATTCCTATCTGGCTCCCGGCGATCTGGTCGCGCAGGCGCACGCTGCGCTGAAAGGATGAGCCCCATGAAAATTGTTCTGACGCCGAATCCATACCGGGACAAGCAGTTCCGGACGGTTCAGCAGGCGAAAAAGATTCTGGAAAGCTGCGGCGTGGAGACCGTGATGTGCCTGCCGTTTGACGTGGACCGGGACTATGAGCTCCCGAAGACGATGGATTTCCGGGATTTGCACCGCGAGATCAAAAACGCCGATATGCTGGTCTGCTTCGGAGGAGACGGCACGATTCTCCATGCCTCCAAAATTGCCACCGCGCACGGCCTTCCCATTCTTGGGGTGAACATCGGAACGATGGGCTTTATTGCGGAGTTAGAAGCCGGAGAGCTGGAACTTTTGCGCAAGCTCCCCACGGGAGACTATACGCTCGAGCCGCGCAGCATGATCGATGTGACCGTCACCGGTGCAAACGGCCAGAAGCTGCTGCATGAGACGGCGCTCAACGACGCGGTCGTCACCAAGGGTGCAATCGCGCGCGTGGTGCAGGTGTCGGTCTACTGCGATAATGTAGAGGCCACGAGCTTTTCAGGAGACGGCGTGATCATCTCGACTCCGACCGGCTCCACGGCCTACTCCATGTCTGCCGGCGGCCCGATCGTCGAGCCGTCTGCCAGAAATCTTCTGATTACACCGATCTGCGCGCACGCGATGCTGGCAAAGACGATCGTCGTCTCTCCGGAGCGTGTCATCTCCGTCAAAATTGGGAAGATCGGTCGACATAACGCCTATCTCTCGGTCGACGGCGGCAGAGCCTTCCGGCTCAATACCGGAGACGTGATCACAACCAGACTCTCGCAGAAGGTGACGAAGCTGGTGCGGCTCAAGCAGACGAGTTTCTTTGAAATTCTCAACAAAAAATTTATCGACAGGCAGAGGTAACGCCATGAAATCAAAACGCCACGAGAAAATTCTCGAGCTCATCCGCGACAACGACATCGAAACGCAGGAGCAGCTTTTGCAGCAATTGCAGGAAAACGGCTTCAACACCACGCAGGCCACCATTTCCCGGGATATCAAGCAGCTGCGCATCATCAAGGAGCTTGGCCCGAACGGGACCTATCGCTACAGCGCGAGTGCAAAGCCTGTGGAGCATGCGTTTTCCTCCAAGCTCAATATCATCTTCAGTCAGTGCGTGACAAGTGTAGACTATGCGCAGAACATTATCGTCATCAAGACCCTGCCGGGGCTTGCAATGGCGGCCTGTTCGGCGCTCGATAAATTAGACCTTCCCGAGGTGGTCGGGACGCTGGGCGGCGACGATACGTGCATGGTCGTTCTGCGGGACGCTTCCTCGGCGGCCGGTATCTGCGCGGAGATCCGCAGCCAGATCACGACCCATGCTCCCCGCGCCTAAAAACTGCCGAAAGGAGAATCGGCCATGCTGAGCGTTCTGCATATCGAAAATATCGCCGTCATCGAGCAGGCGGAAATTCTCTTCGAGGGCGGCTTCAACGTTCTGACCGGCGAAACAGGTGCCGGTAAATCCATCGTCATTGACGCGATCTCGGCCATTTTGGGCGAGCGCACGTACCGAGACGTCATCCGGACCGGCGCCAGCCGCGCGTTTGTGAGCGCGATTTTTACAAACATTCCGGAATGCAGCTGGTTTTCCGAGAATCAGGTGGACTTTGACCCGCAGGAATTGCAGGTGCAGCGCGAAATTTACGCGGACGGGAAAAATGTCTGCCGCGTAAACAGACGGCCGGTGAGTGTGGCGTCTCTTAAAAAGCTAGGCGCAAGGCTCATCAACATCCACGGCCAGCACGATTCGCAGCAGCTCTTTGACGAGGAAAACCACCTGACTTATCTCGACGCGTTTGCCCGCGATGAAAAAGAGCTGGAAGACTACCGCGCGGCATTTGACGCGCTGCAATCCGTCCGGCGGGAGATGCAAAAGCTCAGCATGGACGAATCGGAAAAGCTGCGGCTCGTGGAGACGCTCCAATATCAGATCGAAGAGATCCGCGCGGCAAATCTTATCCCCGGCGAGGAAGAGCAGCTCAAAGAGCGGCGCAAGGTGCTCCAGAACGCGGAAAAGCTCTCGGACGCACTGCGCGCGGCTGATGAAGCGCTCTACGGTGGAGACAGCTCCGACGGCGCGGCGGGCCTTTTATCCAATGCTGAGCACGCGCTTTCCCGGGTGAACACTATCAGCGCCGACATGGAAGCGCTTTATCAGAAAATTTCCGACCTTATGTACAGCGTTCAGGATGCGGCGGACGAGCTTCGCGCGATGCGGGACGATCTGAGCTACTCGGAAGGGGAACTTGAACAGATCGAAGAGCGGCTGGACACAATCCACAAGCTCAAGCGCAAATACGGCGCGAGCGTCGAGGACGTTTTGGCGTATCTTCAGAAATCCGAGCAGCGGCTGGACGAAATTGAATTTGCTTCTGATCGGATCGAAAGCCTTAAAAAGCGGCAGGCAGAGCTTCAGAAGGAGGCTGTCCGTCTGGGTGAGGTTCTCCGCGAAAAACGCTTGCGGGCCGCAAAGGAAATGGAGACGGATATCTGCGAGGAGCTGCGGCAGCTTGATATGCCGAAGATCCGGTTTGTCTGCGAATTTACACCGCAGGAGCCTGCGGAAACCGGGCTTGACAGCGTGCGGTTTTTAATGTCTGCTAACGTCGGCGAAGCGCTCAAGCCGCTCTCAAAGGTTGCTTCCGGCGGCGAGTTGGCGAGAATCATGCTCGCCATGAAGCAGGTGCTCGCGCAGCAGGACGGCGTGCCGACGCTGATTTTCGACGAGGTCGACGCGGGCGTGAGCGGAAGGGCCGCACAGAAGGTGGCGCTCAAGCTCTGGGCCGTGTCCAAAGGGCGGCAGGTGCTCTGCGTGACCCATCTTCCGCAGATTGCTGCGATGGCGGACGCGGAATTCACCGTAGAAAAGCGCGTCGAGCATGAGAGAACCTATACAAGTGTTCTGCATCTGGATGACAGCGGCAGACGACAGGAGCTGGCCAGACTCATCGGCGGCAGCATGATCACGGAAACCACTTTGGCAGGCGCGGCAGAGCTGCTGCGGCTGGCAGATGAAGCAAAAAAGGGGGATATAACATGAAACTTCGAAGAATTTTGCTCATATTTGCAGCTGCAGTGCTTCTTTGTACGGCGGTCTGCGCCGGCGATTACAAGGACATAGCCGATACGTATTGGGCAAGCGAACAGATCGCATATCTGTCAGATGAGATCACCGGCTACCCGGACGGCACGTTCCAGCCAGACAAGACTGTCACACGCGCAGAATTTGTGTCGCTTCTGGCGCGTATCGCTTTCCCGGAGGAGCTTAAAAACGAAACCGGCAGCACATGGTGGGAGCCTGCGTTCCGCGTCTGCGAGGCAAACAATCTTCTGAGCGGCACGTTCGGATACAGTGCGCCGATGCCGCGCGGCGAAATTGCCAATATCCTTGGTACGCTTTGCCGCGGCTTAGACGGTGTCAATGCGCGCGCGGACGCTGCGGAGCAGTTTGTCATCAATTGGAACGAGCAGCGCATGCAGTCGCCTGCATGGCAGCCAATGTTCTCCGATACCGCAGATTTTGAGATGTTCAGCGACGCGCTGCGCGTCTGCGTCAATCAGGGCCTTCTGACCGGCTACCCGGACGGTACGTTCCGGCCCAAAAACGGCGTAACGAGAGCGGAAGCCGCTGCGATTCTGGCGCGCCTGAAGGCGCAGATCGCGCTGCATAAGGCGGATTGCGCCTACATCTGCACGGTCGGACAGAACTGGTTGATCGCGCAGACCGGAAAGACGGAAACGAGCCTGCATCTTGTCAAGCCGTTGACCGGCGAAAAAACGCCGCTTGGCTTCAGCTTCCGGACGAAAACCGACGAGCTTGCTGGCTGGAGACTTTTTTCCGGCTCTGACGGAACCTACGTCTGGGGTGAGGCAGGTCTTTACAAGCGCGAGGGAGACACGCTCCGCACGATTTATCCAGATCCGGTTCTCGATTTCATCCAGTCGGGCGACATGTATTATATCCTGACGCACCCGGAAAATGAATATCCGACGTATCGCTACGCGGCGATGTATTACCCCTGCGCGACACAGGTCGTTTCTGTCGACTGGGACTGGAACACGACGCTGCTTGCCTCGCGCGACGAGAGCAATAACATGCAGAACCTGACGGATCTTTACGTCGAAAACGGGAAAATTTATGTTGCAGGCACGTACTGCATGGGCATGATGGACGTGCACTGCGCACTCTATGAGGTTGCGGATCAGAAGCTTACGGCGTTATTTGGCGAATACTGATTGACAAACGCAATCGTTTTTGCTAAGATACAAGCGTTATATTGCTACAGCGAAGAAGGGAAGAAGTAACCCGCCTTTGTACTTCCAGAGAGCTTTCGGTCGGTGCAAGAAAGCAGGCGCGGCGCGTGAATACATCCCGGAGCTGCCCCCTGAAAGATTGCGATTAGGGGTGTGTCGGTCGCGCCCGTTATCGCGCAGGATGCCAATCGGCACCCGGTAAGGTCTGCTTTGTGAGAAGCAGACAACCAGAGGTGGTACCGCGAGTTTTCGCCCTCTGCTCAACATTGTTGGGTAGAGGGTGTTTTTTGTTTGCCGCTTCCAACGGTATGGGGCTTTTTACTGCTGTGTGTGACCCAGGGGTCAGGGGAAAACTGGAAGAAGCCTGCCAGCCTGGTAGTTCCAACCCCGTTCTTCTTAGCTGCGCAAAGAAGAACGGCGTCGACCGTCAAGAAGAAATTGCCCAGAGGAACCCCTTGAAAGGGTTTCCTCTGGACTCCTTCCGAAACAGAGGGGCGCGGCCCCTCTGGCACCCCGGGGCGGCCCGGTACGGCTGGTTGTACCAATCGAGCGTGCCTGCGTACTTTTGAGTGCTCAATAGCCGGGGGTACGACAAACTTGGCAGACCCGACTCGGCGCAAAGCAAATTTCCTCTGGAA
>ERZ772882.1912-NODE-1912-length-20303-cov-3.785164_pt1 | contig 20303 bp, 19 predicted proteins | sample MGYA00580576_ERZ772882 | MGnify/ENA primary metagenome ERZ772882 (study PRJEB29015, sample SAMEA2737658) | human gut metagenome | biome: human gut; feature: human-associated habitat; material: faeces | place: China | collected 2012 ... | reverse complement strand
GAATTGGCTGCACCTTTCAATCTGGTTCGTTCGAAGACTGCAGGTGGATTGGAGGAAAAGACGGCGGGACAAGGAACCACGCCCTCTGCTCTGCAACAATATTTAGTAGATAATCAAGGGAATATCAATTTTCCAGTGTTGGGCGAGATTCATGTGAGTGGATTGACCAAACTGGAAATAGAAAACCTGATTATAGATAAGCTGAAGGTTTATTTGAAAGAAGCGCCGATTGTAACTGTGCGTATTGTTAATTACCGAATTTCGGTATTGGGGGAGGTTGCCAAGCCTGGTAGTTTTGTGATCTCTAATGAGAAGATTAATTTGCTGGAAGCACTCGCTATGGCAGGTGATTTGACTATTTATGGTATGCGTGATAATGTGAAATTGATCAGGACAGGGCAAGATAACAAGCAGGAAATTATTACTATGGACTTGAATAAGGCTGAAACGGTACTGTCTCCTTATTATCAGTTACAGCAGAATGATATAATTTATGTGACACCTAATAAGACTAAGGCTAAGAATTCGGATATAGGAACCAATACGGGATTATGGTTTTCTGCTACTTCTATCTTGGTTTCACTTGCAAATATATTGGTAATTTTATTAAATAAGTAATTAGTAATGAAAGAGAATGAGAATTCGTATAACAATAATATGAGTGAATTAGACGAAGAGAAAGTAAATTATCAGGAAATTCTCTTTAAGTATATCATTCACTGGCCTTGGTTTATTGCTTCGGTTTTAGCTTGTTTGATTGGCGCTTGGGTGTATTTGCATTTTCAAACTCCTGTGTATCAGGTCTCTGCATCTATCATGATAAAGAATGATAAAAAGAATGGTGGTGGAAATACTGCAGATTTGGAAAGCTTGGGATTAGGTGGGGTGATTACTTCTACGCAGAGTATTGATAATGAGATAGAAGTGCTACGCTCAAAAACAATACTGAAAGAGGTCGTTAATAATCTGGAACTTTATATTACTTACTATGATGAGGATGAGTTTCCTAAAAAGGAACTGTATAAAACCTCTCCCGTAATTGTGAATTTGACGGCACAAGAGGCGGATAAATTGCCAAATGTAGCTTTGGTTGATATGAAGTTATCTCCAGAGGGTGGTCTGGATGTGAATCTAAAGATAGGCTTGAATGAATATAATAAGCATTTTGATAAACTTCCAGCAGTGTTACCTACGGATGCAGGTACATTTGGGTTTACATTGAAAGATTCTTTATCAAATGGGAAGATAGTAGGGCAAAGTGTAGTACGAAATATCAGCGCTGTAGTTAGTCAGCCTTTTGGGGTGGCAAAAGGATATCAGTGGGCATTGGAAATAGCACCTACCTCAAAAACGACTTCTGTAGCAGTTGTTTCATTGATGAATACGAATATACAGCGGGGACAGGACTTTATTAATAAGTTAATGGAAATGTATAATCGGAATACGAATAATGATAAAAATGAGGTTGCCGAAAAGACGAGAGAGTTTATCAATGAACGTATTAAGATTATTGATGAGGAACTTGGCACTACAGAGGATAAGCTGGAAGCTTTTAAAAGAAATGCAGGATTGACGGATATCAGTAGTGATGCCCAATTAGCAGTATCGGGAAATGCTGAATATGAAAGAAAACGTGTAGAAAATGGAACTCAAATTAATTTAGTTCGTGATCTTAATAAATATATCAATAATCCGTCGAATGAGTATGAAGTATTACCTAGTAATATTGGTTTATCCGATAATGGTTTAACTACTCAAATAGATCGTTATAATGAATTGATTATTGAACGTAAGCGTTTACTTCGTACTTCTACGGAAAGCAACCCGATGATTGTAAATCTGGATACAAGTATTCGTGCCATGAAAGCAAATGTAAAAGCTGCTATTGATGGGACTTTACAAGGCTTGCTTATCGTGAAGGCTGATCTGGATCGTGAGTCCAGTCGTTTTTCCCGTCGTATCAGTGATGCTCCGGGACAGGAGCGCCAGTATGTAAGTATTGCACGTCAGCAGGAAATCAAGGCTGGGCTTTATCTGATGCTTTTGCAGAAACGTGAAGAGAATGCTATTACTTTAGCCGCTACTGCGAATAATGCGAAGATTATTGATGAGCCAGCAGCTGAAGGTGCTCCAGTTTCTCCTAAGCCTAGGATAATCTACTTAATTGCTTTAGTGGTAGGAGTGGGATTGCCTGTTAGTATTATTTTTTTAATTGGTTTGACTAAATTTAAAATAGAAGGGCGCGGTGATGTAGAGAAGTTAACAAGTCTGCCTATTGTAGGTGATGTACCGTTGACAGAAGAAGCAAATGGTTCTATTGCTGTGTTTGAGAATCAGAATACTTTAATGAGTGAAACTTTCCGTAATCTCCGTACTAATCTTCAGTTTATGCTTGAGAATGATCAGAAAGTGATTTTAGTGACTTCGACAGTTAGTGGTGAAGGTAAATCTTTTATTTCTTCCAATCTAGCAATAAGTCTTTCTTTATTAGGAAAGAAAGTAGTGATTGTGGGGCTTGACATTCGCAAGCCCGGTTTGAATAAAATTTTTAATATTCCGAGGAAAGAGCAGGGAATTACTCAATATCTGTCGAATCCGGAAAAGAATCTGATGGATTTCGTTCAGCCTTCGGATGTTAGTAAGAATTTGTTTATTCTTCCAGGAGGAACTGTACCACCTAATCCAACAGAGTTATTAGCTCGTGATAGTTTGGATAAAGCGATTGAGGTATTGAAAAAGAACTTTGATTATATAATTTTGGATACTGCCCCGGTTGGTATGGTAACTGATACTTTGCTCGTAGGTCGTGTGGCTGATTTGTCAGTTTACGTATGTCGGGCAGACTATACTCGGAAAGCAGAGTTTACCTTGATTAATGAATTGGCTGATAGTAATAAGTTGCCTAATCTTTGTACTGTAATCAATGGTTTGGATCTTCAGAAGAAAAAGTACGGCTATTATTACGGTTACGGTAAGTATGGCAAATATTATGGCTATGGTAAGCGTTATGGCTATGGTTATGGCTATGGGGAGACACACCATGGTGGTAAGGGAGAAAGGACAGAAGAATAGACGAATGTGATTTTGGAGAAGACAAATGAATTATATAATATGAGAATTAAACAATTACGCATAAAAGGTAGAATCATAAGATTATTTAGGCTTATTGTAAATACAGGTTATATGCTTTTGCATAAAAGAGCAGATGAGATTGTACTTAATGTGTCTATGAATTTGTTGTGTAATAAAGTGTTTCATAGTAATATAGGTGATGACATAAACTATTATCTTATAAAAGAATTGAGTCATAAACGTATATTGAATTATTGGGATTTTTTCAATCTACGGGAGCAGCCTAATTTTATGGTTATAGGTTCGATAATAGGTTGGATGACAAATAAAGATAGTATCATTTGGGGGAGCGGAGTGCGGGAACCGGATAATCCTTTGCCAGCTATTCCTCGTAAGGTATTGGCTGTTAGGGGGCCGCTTACACGCAAATACTTGATCTCACAAGGGGTGGAGTGCCCGGAGATATATGGAGATCCCGCTTTATTGTTACCTAAGATTTACCCTCTTCCATTTGTAAATAAAAAATATCTAATAGGGGTGATTTTACATAAAAATGATCTAGGTAATTCTATTATAAAGGAATTTATTGAAAGAGAAAGAAACAAGGCGAGACAGATTGATATTAAACATTATAAGGATTGGAGGCAAGTGATAAAAGAGATCGTAGAATGTGAAATGATTATATCTAGCTCATTGCATGGTCTGATTCTGTCTGATGCGTATCATATTCCCAATATTTGGATTAAATTCTCTGATGAAACCTTTGATGGAAGTTTTAAATATTTGGATTATTTCGCTTCTGTGAAAAGGCCGATCGATAGACCACTAATCATACGATCACGTTTGGATTTATCGGATTTGCTTCAATATAAAGATAGTTATTCTCCTATTACTTTTGATGCTCAAAAATTGTTGTCTGTCTGTCCGTTTATAGATAAAAACAAAATTTTACCTTAATGTCAGGAAACGATAGAATCGCAAAGAATACAATATTCTTATATTTTAGAATGTTGTGTACAATAGTCGTATCATTATATACATCACGAATTATTCTCCAAACATTGGGTGTCAATGATTATGGTATTTATCAAACTGTGGGTGGAGTAGCAGGTTTATTAAGTTATATTATTAATGGTTCATTGGCATCCGGTTCATCGCGATTTATTACATTTGAAATGGGGAGGAGAGATAAGGGAAAGCTAAGTGATACTTTTTCCTCTTTATTGACTGTACATCTATTATTCGGCGTGGTCGTTGCTTTGTTGGCAGAAACTATCGGATTATGGTTTTTATATAATAAATTAGTCATTCCCCCGGAACGATTTTCCGCTGCTGTATTTACATATCATTTATCTATATTAATGTCTATTGTCGGTATTACGCAGGTGCCATATACCGCTGTGATTATTGGACATGAGAAAATGAATATATATGCTTATACGAGCATTATTGAAGCTATATTGAAATTACTGCTTGTATATATACTCATGGTTTCCGATTGGGATAAATTAATGCTTTATGCTTCATTGCTTTTTGTGGTTCAATGTGGTATTACTTTTTTTTATCGTTATTACTGTATTCGTCATTATGAGGAATCTCATTACCATTTCTCTTTTGACAAGTCTATTATAAAGAAAGTACTCGGCTTTTCATCGTGGAATTTGGTAGAAAACACTTCTATTTCATTAAATGCTCAAGGTACTACTATTCTTCTTAATATGTTTTTTAATCCGGGCATAGTGACAGGACGTTCAGTGGCCAATATTGTTTCTATGACAGCTAATTCATTTGTTAACAATTTTCGAACAGCAGCAAATCCGCAGATCGTTAAGAGGTTTTCGGCAAATGATTTTGATGGCAGTAAGCATTTATTGCTAATATCAACAAAATATTCATATTTTTTAATGTTGATATTAGCATTTCCAGTCTTTTTAGTTGCAAAGCAATTATTATATCTTTGGCTGGGACAAATACCTGATTATTCTGTTGTATTTCTGCAATTCGCAATTGTTACTACGCTTTTTGGAGTGTTTGACCAATCGTTTTACAGTGCGTTTACAGCAAAAGGTCAGATAAAGGAAACTACTATATGTTCCATTTGTGTCGGCTATTTATCCTTTCCTGTCATCTATGTTTTGTTCAAGTTAGGTTATTCTCCAGTTTCATTGTCCTGGGTCATGTTATTTTCATCTCTGATACTCGCTATTTTTATAAAGCCTTTCCTACTGGTGAAAATTATGGGATATACGTGGACAGATATTTTTGTTTTATTTAAATCTTGTATCATAGTAACTGTTGTTTCTGTGCCTATACCATTACTGTTATATATATTTAGAAATACATTGTTTCACACGCCATATTTGGATTTTTTTATCCTCTCAATAAGCGGCGTAGTTTGCGTAGCTTTGGCTGTTTGGTTTTTGGGTTTGGATGATGATATACGTAAGAGAATACAAAATACTATTAAAACCAAGTTATTAAAAAGAAAATGAGTTCAAGAATTGAATACATCGATCGTTTGAAAGGATTGGCTATTTTGGCTGTTGTTATGGGGCATATTATATATTTTGTGTTTCATCTTAGTGACGATCCTGTGTGGGGATATATATACAGTTTTCATGTTCCACTTTTTATTTTTTTATCTGGATATGTGATTTTTACCCCCCCCAATTTGTTAAAATTAACAAAAAAGATAATTACTTTGCTGATGCCTGCTATAACTATTGGCGGTTTCTTATGTTATGTCACTAGTCGTAGTTTCATGTATTTTGTCACAGATGATATGAAACTAGGGTATTGGTATTTGTTTGTTCTTGCTTTCTTTTATTTGCTATTGACTCCTTTTAGGCTAAAGCTGAAATGTGATAAACTTGTAATTAAGGTTCTTATTGATGCAGGGTTGGCATTAGGTGTTTGGATTGTACTGTTTTTATTAAGTAGATACGTTTTATCTAAAAATATAACGAATATTCTTAGCCTTAATTCATGTTATAATCTTTGGCCTTTTTTTATATTGGGATATTTGTTTAGAAAGTGGGATCTTACAAAAGAAATAATGCGACGAAATTGGATTTTCTCTGTTTCTTTATTAAGTTATGTGTCAATTAAACTGTCACTTGATAACGGTTTAAAGATGCATTTTATTCCCTTGATTATGTCGTTCTGTGCTATTATGTCTTTGTTCTGTCTATTTGGCTGGAGAGAGAACAAACATACGGTATTGGATAGGCAATTAGGTTTGATAGGTAGGAACACGCTGGATATTTATATTTATCATTACTTTTTACTTCAAATGATTTCTCTCCCCTTATTGGGGAAATGGATAAGTTCTACAGGGAACTATTTTATTGAAGGTGTATTGCTTATACTGCTATCATTAAGTATTGCTTATGCTTCAATCGTTATAGGAAAAACAATAAAAAAGAGTCATTGGCTGGACAAAGTGGCCTATGGACGTTTTTTTTAATATTCTAATATGATACCTAAAATAATACATTATTGTTGGTTGAGTAACGACCCGATGCCTGCAGAGCTCAAACGTTGCATTAAAAGTTGGAAGAGAAAGCTTCCTGATTATAAAATAAAGAAATGGGATACACACAATTTTGATATTTATTCCATCCCTTTTGTAGCAGAAGCATGTAAGATGCGAAAATGGGCATTTGCTTGTGATTATATTCGTGTATATGCACTTTATACGGAAGGGGGAATATATATGGATTCAGATGTTTTTGTCAGGAATAGTTTAGATTTTTGTCTTGCTAATAGGGCATTCAGTGCGGTAGAGTGTTATCCAGACTTAGTGGAGAAAATTTATGCTGAAGGGTCGGTTGATGCGGAAGGTAACAAAAGAAAAGATATTCAATATATAGACGGTATTCAGATTCAGGCGGCTATTCTTGGTGCGGAAAAAGGACATCCTTTTATGAGGGATTGTATGAACTATTATCATGATAAGCATTTTATATTGCCGGATGGTTCATTGAACAATAAAATTATTTCTCCTTTTATTTTTGCAAATATTGCGATTGATTATGGTTTCAAATTTAAGGATGAAGAACAGGATTTGAAGAGTGGATTAAAAATTTATTCGTCAAGTTTGTTTGCAAGTAATATGGAGCTTATAACAGAGAAAGCCGTTGCAATACATTGCTGTGCCGGTAGTTGGCGTTGGATGCCTTCCTCATCAATAGCGTATGCTGTGCAGTATATGAAAGAAATAATCAAAAACATACTTTTCAGATTACATTTGAGAGGCGGCAAAACTAGAGGAACTTTGAAATAATTTGTATTTTTATTATGCGTATAGATTCACTTGATATTTTAAAAGGAATAGGCATTATCCTTGTGGTAGTTGGTCACATGATTGGTAATCAACTATATATCCGTCCATGGATATATGCTTTTCATATGCCATTGTTTTTCATGGTATCAGGATATTGCTTCAATATAGCGAAGCATCCTAAATGGCTGTCGTTTGCTATGAGTAGGGTCTGGTCACTTCTCGTTCCCTGTGCTTTATATACGGTTATTAGCCTTGTAGTATCTCCTGAATATATATGTGAGGGGAAATATTATGAATTGAAGACGTTGCTCCCTGGTGCACTTTGGTTTCTTCCAATATTATTTATAGTAGAAGTTCTAGGGTATAACATAGCCAGTTATAAGGCGAATATAAAAATAATTATCATGTTGATATGTGCGGTTTTAGCCACCAGCTTTCACTGTTTAGAACTCCCATTGACGTATAGGCTTGTTCAAATTCCAATGTGTCTTTTTATTCTATTTAAGTGGAAGCTTATTGAGAAAGTATATCATTGTTGAAGATTTTTTAATGAACAGGAGTATGAATTTATGGCAATATTGTTTGTTGGGTTTCTTAGGGTGTATTTTGACCTATATATATGTGAGAATAGATGCATTAAAACACGATCAGGAAATTTTGAACTATTTTGAAATAGGAATGGTGCTTGCTTGTTTTAGTGCTATTATTGGTGTAGCTTCATTTTCTGTTTTTTGTCTCAAAAGAATGCCGAAATTAGGGAATGCATTGGTATATATAGGTAGAAATACACTAATAATCATGTCTGTTCAAGGTATATTTATATCATTGGCTGATTATTTTTTGCGTCCCTGGATACCGTCATTTACCATTGGGAAGTTTGCTCAATTTATATTTGTGTTTTCCTGCAGTTTCATTATGATACCATTAATTAATAAATACATTCCTGTACTAGCAGGTAAAGGAATGAAATATCGTTCACTTTAATTTATATGTTTCTTTCAGTTATTATTCCTGTATACAACGTAGAGCCTTATCTGCGTCGTTGTATTGATAGTGTCATAGCCCAGGATATGGGCAATGAAATAGAATTGTTACTGGTGGATGATGGCAGCAAAGATGCGTCGGGGGCAATATGTGATGAATATGCATCGAAATACAATTGGATTCATGTTTTTCATATATCCAATGGTGGAGTGGGTAATGCGCGTAATTATGGTATTGAACATGTTCAAGGTGAATACTTTACTTTTGTAGACTCGGATGATTTTCTTGATCCCGGTATTTATAAAAAGGTATTAAGATTGCATCGTCAAACTCCTTCAGACGTATATGTATTTGGCTATAAGGATTATCCAGCAGATGGTAGCGGTGGACATAGGTTGAAACAATGCTATTGCGATGATGCTAAATCGTTATCACAGTTGTATTTAGATGTAAAGAAAGACTATCTAATGTTCCCGGTTTTCAACAAAATTTTTAATTTTATTGAAAATCGACATTTCCGGTTTTCAACAAATATCCACTATTTTGAGGATTGCCTCTTTGTTCTTGATTGTTTGAGTAAAGCAAAATCGGTAAGAATGATCGAACAAACAGCTTATAATTATGTACATCATTCAGGAGAACATTTAGGTGGGAAATATACCACACCGGAGGTGGTGGTTGAAGTAGCTCGTGAATTGAAGAGGCGAAGTGACTTACTTCCTCAAAGTGATGAACTGACTCAATATACAATTCTTGAATACTATAATAACATGCTTCATGCGGTTGATAGCAGCCGTGGCATAAAGCAAAGATTACAATATATACGCATACTTTTGAGGGAAATCGAGACGTTTGGTTTCAAGACTGAATTCAAGAAGTATCTAGGCAGGAGAAAAATACTGATGCAGTTCTCGAGTCCTGTAGGTGTACTTATGATGTGCCTCTTACGTAATTTAATCCTAAAATTCAGATGATATGTATCAAAATTATAAAGTTGTAGTGAATACGGCTGCAGGTCGCCGCCGTTATATGCAATATTTGGTTCCTCCCATTTTGAATGCTGATATTGTGGATCGGTATGATATATGGGTTAATACTCGCAATATGGTGGATATTGAGTTCTTTAAAAAACTTGCGCAGAAATATCCGAAAGTTAATTTGGTGTGGCAACCGGACGGAGTTGTTAATGGCATTGCGAGCATTAATGCATTTTATCGTGATTGCTGCGACAAAGATACTATTTACATGAAACTTGATGATGATGTGGTATGGTTTGAACCCGAACTGTTTGAGAAGATGGTAAAGTTTCGTGTGGATAATCCAGAGTATTTTTTAGTATCACCGCTCGTAATCAATAACGCTTTGTCTACTTATCTTTTACAGGTGCATAATAAAATCAAGTTGGATAAGTATTATATGAGTATCTGTGGGGAGAGAACTATCTGCTTTGATGGCTGGTTTGCGGCAGATTTGCACGATTGGTTCATGGAGAAATATCTTATTGCCGGTAAATATCAAGAGTTGTATGTTGGTAAGCATCCTATGGGGATGGCTCGTTTTTCAATCAACTGTGTTTTATGGTTTGGTAATGAAATGGCTGAATTTAAAGGTGAAGTGCCAGGAGATGATGAAGAGTTTTTGAGTTGTATCAAACCAACTCAATTAGGTAAGGCTAACTGTTTTAATGGTGATGCTCTGATTGCTCATTTCGCTTTTGGACCTCAACGAGAGGGGCTTGATAAGATGGATATTCTGAATCGATATGGTAAAATATTGCATGATTTGTGGAAGCAGGATGAATCAATGCGTGAGATAGATATTTCTGTACAACAAATGATTAAGAAAGTTGAAGCGCGTGAGGCTGAATTGAACAGCCTTCCATCACCATATAAATGTATACCTAAAGTAAAAGTGCCTTTCTTCATGCGTTTAGGAAAAAAACTGCCGGAAAAGGTGAGATGTGCAATCAGAGAGCTACAACGTAAACAGCGATATAAATTTATAGAAAGATAAAAAAACTGTAAAAAAACAGAATAGAAAAAACTAACATATTATGAAACAATATGATTATTTGATAGTGGGTTCCGGACTTTTTGGATCCACCTTTGCCTGTATGGCTAAACGACAAGGTAAGAAATGTTTGGTCATTGATAAGCGTCCACAGCTGGGTGGCAATCTTTATTGTGAAAACATAGAAGGTATAAATGTACACCAATATGGAGCGCATATCTTTCATACTTCAAACAAAGAAGTGTGGGATTTTGTCAACTCTATAGTGGAGTTTAACCGATATACCAATTCACCGGTGGCTAATTATAAAGGTAAACTTTATAATCTCCCCTTTAATATGAATACCTTTTATCAGATGTGGGGCGTGACAACCCCTCTCGAGGCTGAAGCTAAATTGGAGGAACAGCGGACGGAAGCAAAAGTTGCTCTTAATGGTCGTGAACCTGAAAATTTGGAAGAACAGGCGCAGCTTCTTATTGGAAAAGATATTTATGAAACACTCATCAAGGGATATACTGAAAAACAATGGGGACGACCCTGTACAGAATTGCCTGCTTTTATCATTCGTAGATTGCCGGTACGTATGGTATTCGATAATAACTATTTTAATGACAAATATCAAGGAATTCCAATCGGTGGCTATAATAAACTGATTGCTGGTCTATTGAATGGTGTAGAGTGTCGTCTGAATTGTGATTTTGGGGAGAATCGTGAAGAACTGACAGCTCTTGCCGATAAGATTGTTTATACAGGTGCGATAGATGAGTTCTATGGTTATCGTTTGGGGCGTTTGCAATATCGCACCGTATCTTTTGAAACAGAGATCTATGATACTGCTAACTATCAAGGTAATGCTGTAGTGAACTATACTGACCGAGGAGTACCCTATACTCGTATCATTGAGCATAAACATTTTGAGATGTTTGGTCAGCAACTTTTGGATTGTCCGAAAACTGTAGTTAGCAAAGAGTATTCTACAGAATGGAAACCTGGTATGGAGCCCTATTATCCAGTAAATGATACTCTAAATAATGATTTAGCCGATAAATATCGTGCATTAGCAGCTTACGAAAAAGATATCATCTTTGGAGGTCGATTGGCTGAATACAAATATTATGATATGGCTCCTATTGTGAAAAGGGTTTTTGAAGTAGTTAAATCACAAGGTTTATAAAATGAAGAAATACATACTTATTATTAAAACTATAACAAATGATAAACTTAGTAAATCTTTAATAGGTGGTGGAGCAAGTGTTAAGGCTCCTCAAGATATACATAAAATTGCTTTACGAAATGGTTATGAAGAATATCCTATCATTTTGAGAGGGTATAAGAATAAACTACTTTTTATTGTTGTTTTATTCCTAAAAATGATTCGTCTTGCTATCAATTTACCTAATGGTGCAACATTGTTGATTCAGTATCCAAGTTTAAATCCTAAAATGCTTTATTTTATTCTTCCTTTCTTGAAAAAAAAATATCTGATAACATTGTTGCATGATATTAATTCTGTAAGAGAAAAAGGGGAGCTATCGGGCTTTGAGAATAAGGTTTTGTCAAATTTTGATGAAATAATTGTGCATACACCTGAAATGCAAACTTATTTTGAGCAGCGATTGAGACCAGGCATTAAGTATCATTATTTAGGTTGTTTCCCTTATATTGCAGTCCCAGATAAAGAAGCACGTCAGTTAAGTAAGCAGGTTTGTTTCGCAGGTAATATAGATAAGAGCGTGTTTTTTAGTGATTTTGTTTTTGAGAATAAAGATTTAGATCTTATAGTATATGGTTCTTGTTCCTCAAATAATGCTATGAAGAATAAATATGAGTATAAAGGAGTTTTTAAGCCTGATATAATTGGTCACTTAGAAGGGAGTTGGGGACTTGTTTGGGACGGAGATTCCACAGAAACCTGCTCTGGTACATGGGGGAGTTATCTTAAAATTATTGCACCTCATAAATTTTCGTTATATGTGTTAGCTGGATTACCATTAATAGTATGGAAGGATTCGGCGATGGCGAAATTGGTAGAGATGAAGAATATTGGTATTACCGTGACATCGCTTTCAGAGATTTCTGCTAGAATTTCTGCTGTTTCAGATAATGATTATAAAGAATATTGTGCTAATATTCTAAAATTCCAGCCAGTTCTATTGAAGGGTGAAAATGTGTGTTTGTAGAACATTGGGTATTATAGCCATATAGGGGTGCATAATTTCTAGTAAATTTTATTATTATATGTTGGGTCTTAGCTTGGTAATAATTAATCGTGATATTAAGGAATATTGTTTTCCTTCCTTAATGGCTTTTTTTCTTATTTGTTCAAATTCAATTATTTTTCCTGGTATATATACATTACTCATTGCATTTGGGTATGTGGCATTTTACAAAATTAGATATGGAACCTTTACCATTAAATATTCAAAACTAAATATCTTATTTCTTTTAGCCTGCTATATTTCTGTATTTTCAAATTTATATATCGATTATCGCATTCTTATGTTTACTGGGATGATGCTTATTTGTGCACCATTTTATGTATCTAAAAAAGTCTTCTTATTTGAACGCAAAATTTTATCTGTAATTTTATTATTTTTTCCTGTTGTATCAATGATAGCTATGTATTGCTATCTAAAAGGCATAAATGCCTTTGCACAGGAGGGGGTACATATTGACCTCTCTTTTTCGGCTATTTATTATCATCCTATGTGGTTAGCTCCTATTGCAGGATTAGCTAATGTTATTTTGTTGTGGTGTCTATTTCAGTTACAAAATAAATGTTTCAGATGTATTGTGTTGTCTATTTTATTACTGTCTATTTATGTCACTGTTGTTGCTGCATCTCGTACTGCTCTTTTTGCATCCGTGATAACTATGGTGTTATACATTGTATACAATGCAAGAAATGTTAAAAAAATAATATTGTATTTGTTGGTTATAGGATTTCTTGCAACAATATCGATTCCTGTATATCTTGAGCATTCAACTCAAATACAAAATAAGTTTGAAGGGGGAAAAGGTGAAAAATATGGTTCTCGCTCTGCCCATTTTGGAGAGGGGTTTGAAAAATTAAATGAATCTCCTCTTATTGGAAGTGGATTTGCAACGGCTTGGTATAGAGGCGTACTTCATAAAGGTCGATTGGAGAGTGGTAGCGGATGGTTGTCTATATTATTTCAATTAGGTGCCCTAGGTGCAATAATAATGTTATTCATTCTAAAGAAAGTAACTCGAGTTTTTAAATATATTAAACATGATCGAAGGTTACAATTGTTTGTTATTTCTTTACTTTTTCTGTGTTTGCATTCTTGTTTTGAGGGGTATTTATTAACTGTCGGTTATTATATAGGTTTTGTATTTTGGCTTCTAATTTCTCATATAATATGTTATCCGGATATGGTGAAGAAGTACAAATTAAATTTTGAATCATGAAAATGTTTTCTTTGGATACTTTTGTTTACAGTGTATTGTTCTTTTGTATTGATTGTGATGGGTTGAATCTATTTTAAATATTTAATATCATTCTATCTTCATTTAGTTGATGTTCATGTGTTAATGGCTTATTTGTTATGATCTTTTTTATTTGCAAAATCTTGTATTGAAATGAACTTCTTTTTTTTCCAAAATTGTATTAGTCCGCATCAGATACCTTTTATCGAAGAACTGTCAGTTTTTACAGATGTTGATAGGGTAGTGGTGATAGCTCCTCGTGTGGATTACGATGATCGAAAGCTGATGGGATGGAAAGCTTCTAACCTGCTTAAAGTAAGTAATGTTGAGTTTATTATTGCTTCTTCTGTTGATCAGGTGAAAAAGTTATATGAGTCATGTAAAGGTGAGGATACCTATTGCTTCTTTTCAGGTATTAATGCTTTTGCAGAGGTTGTGTCTTGGATGAAACTTTCACTAAATTATCCTTTTAAACGTGGAGTGATCACAGAACCTCCTTTACTTTATCATTATCCTTTATGGCAACACAGCCTAAGGTTTGCGTTGAAGGATTGGAAATATGTAAAACATTTCAACTATCTATTGGTGATGGGAGATGAGTTTGTGAATTATTATAGATTTTGGAGTAAACGATGGAAAGTATTGCCTTTTATATATTGTACGGAATGGAAAGAGCGGACTTTGCCTGTACCTATAACTGAAAAGCTTAAGGTCCTTTATGTTGGTAGTTTTTCGGACAGAAAGAATGTTGTGGCAATGTTTAGTATATTAAGCCAGAAGAGCGAACTGGAGCTAGGCTTAGTGGGTGATGGTGAGAAACGTACATTGATAGAAACGATGAATAAAGAAGCTAAGGCGAAAGTTATTCTTTATGGTATGCAGCCTATGAATAGGATTTCAGAGATTATGCAACAGTATGATGTCTTAGTTTTACCTTCTAAGCATGATGGCTGGGGGGCTGTGGTAAACGAGGCGCTGACAATGGGATTATATGTGGTTACTAGTAATCATTGCGGGGCTTCATATTTACTAAAAGATAGACAGCAAGGAATTGTATTTAATTTGGAAAGCTCCTCAAGTTTGAATAATGTGATAGATACTTGTATTGCTAATCGTGATTGGATAAGGAAAACAGTAAATGAGCGAATCGCGTGGAGCAAAGATCATATTTCATGTAAGGCTGTGGCACATTATTTTATGCAGAATTTATAATCGAAAGTTTATGAAAGTAGTACACTATATTCCTTCTATTGGAAAATCAGGTGGGGGGGTAAGTGCATATTTACAGTTATTATCACATAATTTGGGACAGTTAGTGGAGTTGCATATTGTATGTCATCTCTGTGATAATGAATTGCAACTAACTAATTGCAAAGTGCATTATATAGAGAGCAGCATTAAGCATCCACTAAAGATGAAGCATGAGTTCTGCGCTTTGCTTGATAATTTAAAGCCTGATGTAGTACATGTTAATGGTTGCTGGATGTTACAATGTTCATGGACTGTGTTTTGGGCTAAAGCGAAAGGGTATCCGGTTGCTCTTTCACCGCATGGCATGCTTGAACCTTGGGATATCAAGAAGAATTATTGGATAAAGAAACTGCCTGCATTATTACTATATCAGAAACACAGCATCAAGATAAGTGATGTACTTGTAGCAACAGCAGAGAAAGAGAAAGAGAATCTTTTAGCATTGGGATATAATTCAAATGTAGCTGTTGTCCCCAATGGGGTAATCGTTGATGGTATTGGTTGCAAAGAATCGTGGGAAGAGCGGAAACAAATACTTTTCCTGGCACTTTATCGTAAGAATAAAGGTATTGACATTTTGATGGAAGCTGTAGCTAAAATAAAGCAACAACTTAATGGGTGGAAGATAGTGATAGCAGGTATTGAATCTGATTATACTGTAGTAGAGTTGAATGAAATGGCTATCCGATTAAATATATCAGATATGGTAGATGTTGTAGGCGGATTGTTCGGAGATGATAAGTGGGATGCTTATTGTTCTTCGGATGTGTTTGTACTTCCTACTCTTAATGAGAATTTTGGCATTGTGATAGCAGAATCGTATCTCTGTGGAACACCTGTAATTACTACGAAGGGAGCCCCTTGGTCGATGATTGAGAAGTATAACTGTGGATGGTGGATAGATAGAACTGTGGATGAATTAACTTATGCCATAATTGATTTTGTCCATACTCCTATTGAGAAGCGTAGACTGATGGGTCTGCGAGGTCGTCAATTGGTAAAGGAGCGCTTTGCAAGTGATATTGTTGCAAAGCAAATAGTAGAATTGTATAACTCAATAATATGACAAAAGATTTGATGGAGTTTAAAACTCCATATTCAAAGAGTAATAAATTACGTCGTTTAGTATGGGGCGTAGTTTGGACTTGTTTTGCCCGTCCATTTCCTCGCTCTATGGCGATGGGATGGAAACGTATGCTACTTCGTGCTTTTGGGGCTAAGATCGCGTCTACTGCTGTTGTGTATGCTACTGCTCGGGTATTTCAACCGTGGCTGCTAATAATGGATGATTATGCTTGTTTGGCCGATGGGGTAGACTGTTATAATGCAGCGCCCATTCATATAGGGCGTAATGCTACGGTAAGTCAACGGGCTTTTCTTTGTACTGCAGGGCATAATATTATGGACCCACATCATCATCAAATTGATGCTCCGATTGTAATTGAAGAACAGGCATGGGTATGTGCTGAAGCCTTTGTTATTCAAGGGGTCACGGTAGGTCAGGGAGCTGTATGTGCTGCTCGTGCAGTGGTGATTAAAGATGTTGAACCATGGACTGTGGTTGGAGGAAATCCAGCAAAGTTTATAAAGAAAAGAGTGTTAATAAATGTTAACGGAGGGGGGGGTAAACCCTTATCTCTTATTTTATATAATCAGTCGGCTTGATGCTGCATAATATCATTGAGCTGACATGAAAGTAAATATAATAACAGGGCCTTTTGGCTGTCTACCCCCATATGCTATTGGAGCAGTGGAAAAATTATGGTACTCTATCGGTACAGATATGAGAAATAAGGGACATCAAGTCATCTTTATATCTAAGAAACCACTAAAAGAGAGTTCTATGGATGATAATCTTCTTCTGCATGGCTATGAAAGAACTGGATCTTGGGTAAAGGACTTTGTTCTGGATTTTGTTTTTTCAATAAAGGCATTAAGTAAAATGCCTAAATGTGATATGCTTGTGCTTAATTCAATATGGAGCCCTATTCTTTGTCTATTATTTAAATGGAAGTATCGTAGGGCTTTATATAATGTGGCACGATTTCCGAAGAAACAGATGGGGGCGTATTTTGCTATGAGTAGTTTGGCATGTGTGTCAACTGCAGTTTACAATGCATTAATAGAACAGAGTCCGAGTATGAAATCTAGGGCTTGTGTCATACCCAATCCGATTGATACTCATATATTCTGTAATGAACACATGGTAAAAACTCTTTCAGATAGTCCGGAAGTGGTTTATTCTGGCAGAGTACATAGAGAAAAGGGACTGGATATATTAGTAAAAGCAGTGACAAGACTCCATGAGGTGGGGGTATCTGTTGGATTACGAATAATTGGTGCAACGAAAATAGAAGACGGAGGTAGTGGTGAAGACTATGTAGATTATTTAGAATCTTTAGTAAGAGGATACAGGATAACATGGGTGGAACCTATTTTCTCACCTAGTTTGTTGGCAAAAGAAATACGTAAAGGTGATATTTTTTGCTATCCTTCTATAGCTGGATTAGGTGAGACATTCGGTGTAGCCCCTCTTGAGGCAATGGGCTTAGGGTTGGTTCCTATTGTTTCGAATTTAGATTGTTTTAAGGACTTTATAGTGGATAATGAGAACGGATTGGTCTTTGATCATACTGATGTACGATGTGATGAATTGTTAGCTAATTGTTTAATGCGCTTATTATCGGATGAAAAAATGTATTCAGAAATGTCAGCGAAAGCAATTAAAAAGTCTGCAGGTTTTAGTGTGAGTAGAGTGTCTGATATGTATATGAGTATTTTTAAAAAAGTATTAGGTGGTGAGTGAGCTTTATCGTAAAAATAAGAACCAACGTGATGCGTATTCTAGCCCATGGCCAAAGAAAGAAGCAATCATGATTCGTATATGGGAAGTGGTTTGGACACTTTTTGTAAGGTGGTTGCCAAAACCTTTTTATCGGTGGCATATATTTCTATTGAAACTGTTTGGTGCACATATTAGTGGTCATCCTTTTATTGCACCTACTGCCCGTATATATGCCCCATGGCTTTTAACCGTAGGAGATAGGTCTTGTATAGCGACTCGAAGCGAAATATATAATTTGGGACCTGTTATTATAAAAGAAAGAGTAACCATAGCACAGTATGCTTATATCTGTAATGGATCCCATGACTTATCTGATAATAAATTACCTTTGGTTGTAGGTGATGTGGTTATTGACAATGATGTGTTTATTGGAGCAAGAGCCATAATTCTGCCAGGATTACATCTTTGTCGATATTCGGTTGTTGGTGCTGGCGCAGTACTCACCCAAAATACTACTGATTTTGGCATTTATGCAGGTAATCCTGCAAGATTTATAAAAGAAAGAAAGATTTATGGTGAATAATCATTATTATGGTGGCTCTTATGTTGCGTAAATCTCCTAAAATCTGTTTAGCCTGTTCGGCAGGCGGGCATTTACGTGAGCTACAATTGGCTATTGGCGCTATTCCAGAGCAATGGGATTGCTATTGGCTTACCTTAAAAACGACATCAACTAAAGCTTTTATGGCAGACAAGGAACATGTATTTTTAGTGAATTTTCAACCAGCAAAGAAATGGACACTGATAGTGAACTGTTTGCAAGCAATATTCTGGGTGCTGGTGAAACGCCCAGATGTAATCATTACTACAGGAGCTGGTGTGACTGTACCTACGGTTTTTTTCGCAAAAAAACTATTGGGGACAAAAGTAATATTTGTTAATTCGGCTGCTGATGTGACACATGCTTCTAAAACTCCCGTATGGATAGAACGGTATAGTGATCTATTTTTGGTCCAATGGGAAGAGATGCGGCAATTATTTCCTAATTCAATTTGTTGTGGTGTTTTATGATTTTTGCTAGTTTAGGTACAATGAACATAGCCTTCAATCGTATGGCAAAAGCCGTGGATGAATGGGCAGCTATAACTAAGGAAGAGGTGATAGTACAAACTGGGTATACAGATTATCCCTACAAACATGCGAAAGCTTTTAAATTTTGTACAAAGGAGCAGATGAAGGGTTATATTTCTAGAGCTGATATATTAATACTTCAAGGTGGCTGGGGAGCAATATCGGAAGCGATGGAATTGAGGAAAAGAATAGTTGTGATACCAAGATATGACAAGGTAGAGCATATCCATGACCAATTTCAATTAATTAGGAAATTGGATACTTTGGGCTGTGTACTAGGGGTATTTGACGAGAGGGATCTTGCCGCAAAAATGGAACAGGCAAAAACTTTTGAGTTTAAGCAAATAGGGAAAGGAAACGCACAGAAACTGATTGAGAAGAAACTGCAGGAGTGGTTTCCGAGATGACAATAATTAGCGAGTTCAAAATAGAATCTTATGAAAGTGTCTATAATAACGTCGTGCTTTAATCGTGCGGCGACGATTCGTGATGCCATAGAGAGCGTATTGGCACAGGACTATAATGCCATAGAGTTTATTGTTGTAGATGGGGCGAGTACAGATGGTTCGTTAGAGATTATTAGAGAATATGAAGGTCGTATCTCAACTATTATCTCGGAGCCTGATCATGGAATGTATGAAGCCATTAATAAGGGAATTCGTGTGGCTACAGGTGATGTAATCGGATTACTACATTCGGATGATTTCTTCTATGATAATGGGGTCATAAGCCGCATTGTGGAACACATGAAAACTACTCGAGCAGATTTTCTGTATGGTGATGGACTTTTTGTGAATCCTGATAATACAGACAAGGTAGTACGTAACTGGATTGGCGGTGATTATCGTTTATGGAAGGTACGTCATGGATGGCTTCCATTACATCCTACTTGTTATATTCGCCGCGAGGTAATGATGAGACTGGGTCTTTATAACGAAAGTTATAAGATTGCTGCGGATAGTGAACTGTTGGTGCGTTATCTGATGACGGGCGGACTTTCTGTTACTTATTTGAAAGAGTATGTTGTACGTATGCGCATGGGCGGACTATCTACCGATAGTGCTAAGCGTAAGAAAATGTGGGGAGAAGACATTAGAGTGTATTCCTCTCACGGTCTATGGCCTACTCTGACTAAATTAGAGAAGATGGCATGGAAAGTACCACAATTTGTGTTGGCGTTATTGAAAGGATAATGGTAATTTAATGAATTGATAGCTGATTTGTGCAGATCAACTAGCTACTTTCTAAAAATAAACTCCTGAAGATTATTAGCTTATAATATAACGAAATATGTAGGTCCCTAACTTCATGCTACACACATGAATCCCCTACATT
>ERZ772882.1908-NODE-1908-length-20318-cov-28.342496_pt1 | contig 20318 bp, 18 predicted proteins | sample MGYA00580576_ERZ772882 | MGnify/ENA primary metagenome ERZ772882 (study PRJEB29015, sample SAMEA2737658) | human gut metagenome | biome: human gut; feature: human-associated habitat; material: faeces | place: China | collected 2012 ... | reverse complement strand
AAAACTGTGTTAAACTACTTTTATTGTAGCTTGACACAGTTTAATTTACACTCTCGCTCATGTTTGCACTCTGATAGTTCAAACTGCTTTGCGCACTTGCCAGGTTAGCTTTGGCAGTATTCAACTCGCTCATCAGGTTGGTTTTGTCGAGCTCAGCTATGACTTCACCTTTTTTTACCTGCGAATTGTAATCAACATAAAGTTTGTTTACAATACCACTCACCTGTGTACCAACCGTTACTGAAGTTACCGCTTCAATAGTACCGGTTGCAGTTACACTATTCTGTAATGTTTGTGTGGTTACTGCTTCCTGCTTCAAGTCTATTTGTTCTTCGTTTTTGCTTCCTGAGAACAGCCATGCTGCCACAGCTACGATGATTACCACAATCATGGCAATCCAGATTTTGCTGATTCTAAGTTTTTTCATAAAAATGTATGTATACCTATTAATGATTTGCAATATGTTTTTGGATGTTAATACCAATCTTTCTCTTTAGATTCTGCCGTTTTGGTAGAATTTCAACATGTTGATATTCAGAATTGTAAGATACTTTGCCTGAAGTTCGTTCTGCTTAGCCTTCAGAAGATTATCTTTGCCAGTTCTCAATTCTACGATGTTCTTTAATCCCAGTTTAAACTGCTCACTTAACAGATCGTAGCTTGTTTGGGCACTCTCGCTGCTCACCTTGGCAGCCTTAAACTGGCTTTGGTTTGTATTAGCCTGCAACCAATAGTTTTCGATAGTAGAGTAGAGCTTAGTTTGCTCATTCTTTATATCGAGCAGGATGCTTTCACGCTGAATGAGTGCTTTGTTGACAGAAGTCTTGGTCTGTCGGTTATCAAAGAGAGGAATGCTGACACCGATTCCACCACTCAGGCTGAAGTTGGTTTTCATCTGACTGCCCCAACCGTTTTTGTTCATGGATGTGGTGCTGGTCGTAGCTCCTGCATTTGCGCTGATGGTTGGCAACTTTCCTGCCTTTGCAATCTTGATGTCCAGATCGTTCTGGTCGAGTTTGTTTTGATAGCTCAAAAACTCAGGGCGATTCTGAAGCGCAGCTGTATAGACACTGTTCATTCCTGGGATAGAGGCCAGAGCCATCTGGTCTGTTGTGCTTGGAATAGCGATGTCGAAAGCTTCTTCACTGGTAATCTGCAGGATTTCCTTCAACTGTCGTTTGTAGTTCTTTACGTTGCTTTCAGCCTGCACGATGTTAAACTCATCTTGTGCTCTCTGTGCTGTGAGTTGTGCTAAGTCTGCTTGGCTCATCTTGCCAATTTTTACCATTTCCTTACCACGCTCTTCGTTTTGAACACTCGACTGATAACTTTCTTTGTTTACGTTGATAGCCTCTGTAGAGTAGAGTATCTGTACATAAAGTTGAGCTATCTGTTCTTGCAGGTTGAGGGCTTGTGCTGTCGAATCGAGTTGTGCCGCTTCCTGTGTCAGCTTGTTCAGTTTCACCTGATTCCTGTTTTTGTTTCCGTTCCAAATCGTGTAACTGCCCATCACGCTATAGCTGCCATTGTAATATACCTTATCGATGGAAGCTTTGCTGAAACCTTCTCCGCTGATTCCATTAGAAACCCAAGGCGTATAGCTTACACTTTGGTTAGTGCTGGCAGAGAGCGATGGCAGAAGTGCTGACTTTGATTGCAGATAGTCCTCCTGAGCTGAAGCTTTTGTGAGTTGAGTCTTCTGCAGTTGAATGTTGTTAGCCAGTGCGTAACTGATACAATCCTGCAGTGACCATTGCTTAGCTTGTACAGCGATAGGAGCCGACATGATGAACAGCGCTACCGCCATGTTTCTTAAACTTGCGTTCATACTCTTTTTACTTTTTGTTTTCATTTTTACAGAACTTTTTTCATCAGTTCTGTTTAAATGTGGATTAATGTTCTTACTTTCCATAATTGCAAATCTTAATAGGATACATCATTTTTAGCTTTGACGTAAGCGTCGCCTATAAAGTTGCAACTGATATGTGTTTTTGATTAAAAACGTGATGATTGGTTTAATATTCTCATTTATCTTTAACAATCCTTTTCATAGTGAAAGATTTCTTTTGCTTTTCCACATTAATTTATTTATATTTCTCAAAAAAATGTTTCTTCTTTCGTTATCTTCGCTGAAATTGTGTAACTTTGCAGAAAAATTTTAAGAAAGGAATAAAATAAATGCCGTTAAGATTACCAGATAAGCTTCCAGCTATCGAACTGTTGAAGCATGAGAATATATTCGTGATGGACGAAAGTCGTGCGCATAAACAGGAGATTCGTCCGTTGAAAATCTGTGTGCTCAATTTGATGCCCCTCAAGATTACGACAGAGACAGATCTTGTTCGTCTTCTGTCGAATACTCCTCTTCAGTTAGAGGTTTATTTTATGAAGTTGAAAAGTCACACGCCGAAGAATACTCCAATAGAGCACATGATGATGTTCTACAAGGATTTTCAGGAACTTTCCAAACAGAAGTTTGATGGAATGATAGTTACCGGTGCTCCTATCGAAACGATGGCTTATGAGGAGGTAGAATATTGGCCTGAAATCAAAGAGATTTTTGATTGGGCCCGTACCCATGTTACTTCAACACTCTATATCTGCTGGGGTGCCCAGGCTGGTCTTTATCATTTCTATGGTGTTCCAAAGTATCCTTTAGAGAAGAAGATGTTTGGTATTTTTAAGCAGAAGCCTCTCGATTTGTCTCAGCCAATCTTCCGTGGTTTCGATGATGTCTTTAGCATGCCTCATAGTCGCCATACAGAGGTAAGACGTGAGGATATTGAAAAAGTGCCAGGACTTGACATCATTGCCGAATCGCCTGAAAGCGGTGTCAGCATTGTGATGGCCAGAAACGGCCGCGAATTCTTTGTGACGGGTCATCTTGAGTATGCGCCAAACACGCTGGATAAGGAATATAAGCGTGATATGGGCAAGCGTGATGATGTAGAACTGCCAAAAAATTATTATTATCATGACGATCCGAACGAAGAACCTCTGGTGACATGGCGTGCTCATGCCAACCTCTTCTATAGTAATTGGATCAACTATTATGTTTATCAGGAGACTCCTTACAATATTGACGAAATCAGTTAATTTGTGAAGGAGTTGGATGATTTCGAGATTGATTTCTTATGCAAACATTAGAATTATTGGCGCCTGCCAAGAACTTGGAATGTGGTATTGCTGCCATTGATCATGGTGCAGATGCCGTTTATATTGGTGCACCTCGTTTTGGGGCACGAGCAGCAGCAGGCAATTCGCTGGAAGATATCAGACAGTTGTGTGATTATGCTCATCAGTTTGGAGCAAAGGTTCATGTTACAGTGAATACTATCATCTATCAGGATGAGATGTTGGATACGCTTAAGATGATCCAGCAACTTGATGAGATTGGTGTTGATGCACTTTTGCTGCAGGATATGGGTGTGCTTACTGAGGTGAGGGCGCAGAATTTGTGGAGTAGAGAATTGCATTCCAGTACCCAGTGTGATGTAAGAACTCCAGAAAAGGCGTATTGGCTTACCACGTTAGGTTTCAAACGTGTTGTTCTGGCTCGTGAGCTTTCGCTCGATGAAATCAAGGCGATCCATCAGGCGATTCCTGATAGAGAAATAGAGGTCTTTGTACATGGAGCGCTCTGCGTAAGCTATTCGGGTGTATGTTATGCTTCTGAGAAGTGTTTCGGGCGCTCTGCCAATCGTGGAGAATGTGCACAGTTCTGTCGTATGAAGTTTGATCTGCTCGATTCCAATGGTCAGGAGATTGAACATCAGCGTTATCTGTTGTCGCTCAAGGATCTTTGTCAGCTTGATCATCTCAAGGATCTTGCTGATGCTGGAGCTACTTCGTTCAAGATAGAAGGAAGATTAAAAGATATCAACTACGTCAAGAATGTGGTGGCAGCCTATAGCAGTCAACTCGATGCAATCGTAAAAGCTGAACCGCGTAAGTATCGCCGTGCATCGGTGGGACATGTTCAATATAATTTTACACCTAATCTGAAGAAGACTTTCAATCGTGGCTTTACCCATTATTTCCTGAATGGGCGACAGCCGGATATTGCTTCTTTCGATACACCGAAAGCTATAGGCGAGTTTGTGGGCAAGGTTAAGGAAATACGTGGCAACATTTCTTTCAACGTAGCCACAGTAGCCAGCTTTAAAAATGGCGATGGACTGTGTTTTATCAATGATGACCGTGAGTTGGAAGGCTTTCGTGTGAACAGAGTAGAGGGCAATCGCCTCTATCCGTTTGGAATGCCTGAACATTTGCGTCCGGGCATGGCTCTTTATCGTAATAACGATCGGGCTTTCGAGGCTTTGCTGGCTCGTAAGTCTGCTGAACGTAAAATCTATATTGTCATAGAAATGGAGCCTGTGATGGGTAATGAGTTCAAGGAAGAGCCACAGGGGGTAAAGGCTGTTGTCAACATCATGAAGACGAAAGAGGCTGATGGTGGCTTGATTTATCAGGTGGCTGAGGTGTTTAAAGAGTTGAAACTCGAAAAGGCGAAACGCCCGCAGGGCGAAAATATAAAGGCTCAGATGAGCAAACTGGGCGATACGATTTACGAAGCTTACCAGGTAGAACTTCTGAAGGGAATGGAGACATACTTCGTTCCGAACAGTATTCTCACTGCTATCCGGCGTGAATTGATAGATGAACTTACCAAGGTAAATCAGAAACAGCTTGATAAGTCGTTGTGGGGTGGATGGGATAGAACCTTGTTCAACAATGGTTTTGGATTCAGTCAGCCCGGTGAGCACCGACTTACGAAAGAGGAATTTACTTGGCAGCCGGAATACGGAAAATGGGGATATCTCTATAATATAGCTAACTATGATGCAAGAAATTTTTATCAGATTCATGGTCTGTCGCCAGTAGTTCCGGCATTTGAGTTGGGTAAGAATATTCCTTCTGCATGGGATGCTAAGACCCAGGAAGAATATGATGAGAATATAGAAAAAGACAAGGCAAACCGAAGTATGCAACCTAAGTATACCAACGAAAAGGGAGAATCGCTCCTGATGCAGTGCCGCCATTGTATCCGCTATTCGTTGGGCTACTGTGTGAAGCGTGGAGGCAAGAAACCATCCTGGAGAGAGCCTCTCTTCCTGCAGTTGGGCGACGGTCGCCGCTTCCGTCTGGAGTTTGCGTGCGACGAATGTCAGATGAACTTATATAGTGAGAAATAAATGAAAAAGAAATGGACGATACAGATTCTTTGTATGCTGGGCATCCTCTTGATGTTCAGCAGTTGTTATCATCGCCGTGCTCATCACCAGATGCATGCAGCTATGGTAGAGTACAGCAATAAACAACTCGATTCCATTTCGTTTTCTACTACCCATCATTATACCAATAAATTCAATTTCCTGGTATTCAAGGATTCCCTGGAATTGATAGCGCAACAGCCTGAAGAATTTTTGAGCAATTTGCCTATCGACTCCTTCGCCGTCCGAAAGAACTGCCTGCTGGTGGTTACGGATATCCGTATGGTTCCTCAGGATTCCATAGATTCAGTTTGGGTGCAGTTGGCTACTGAAGATAATCAGTTTGGTTGGACCCGTGAGTCCCGTCTGCTGCCGAAGGTTGTTCCCGATGATCCTATTTCAGAGTTCATTATGACCTTCAGCAATACTCACTTGCTCATCTTCCTGGTTATCATTATCATCATAGCCGTAGCCTATACAGTTCGTAAGATATTCCATAGCAATGGTAAACTGGTTCATTTTAATGATATTGATTCACCATATCCTACAGCCTTGGTGCTTATTGTTTCGATATCAGCAACCTTCTATGCAACCATTCAGTTGTTTTTGCCAGAAGTATGGCGTCATTTTTATTTTCATCCTACGCTCAATCCTTTTGCCGTACCGCCTATATTGGGCTTTTTCCTGGCTACAGTCTGGGCGATACTGATAGTAGGATTGGCTTGTGTAGATGAGGTAAAACACCGTTTACCGGCAGGTGATGCTGTTCTGTATCTGGGTGGTTTAGTGGGTGTTTGCGCCATTGATTACATCATTTTCAGTGTTACTACCTTATATTATATAGGTTATTTGTTGCTCGTAGCCTATATATGGTTTGCCATACGGGTTTATCTGTTTCCTCATAAATAAGGATAGGGGGTGCAGGAAAAAATATGTACTTTTGCACCCGTTATGAAAAGAATAGTATTTTATAGTAAAAAGAGCGTATGCATTGGGTTGGCAGCGGTAGCGTTGCAGGCTAGTGCTGCGGATAACGAAAGAGCTACTTGCTCTGACCTGTCATTGGGTACGAGTGAAAAGTTTACGGCTGCTAATGGCTTGCTGGCTGATAGCAGCCGAGTTTATGATATTGATGAAGTTGTGGTTGTTTCGCAGCCTAAGGAGAATTTCCGTCTTCGTCAACAGCCTCTCAGCAGTACTTCCTTCGGCTCTTATCAGATGCAGCGACTGGGGTCTCGCGATTTGCGTGAACTTTCCTGCTATGTTCCTAACTTCGTAATGCCCAATTATGGATCGCGTTTTACCAACGCCATGTATGTGCGCGGTATTGGAAGTCGTATCAACAGTCCGGCTGTAGGAATTTATCTTGACGGAATTCCGGTGTTGAGCAAGGCAGCTTTCAATCTTCACCATTATCAGACCAGCCGTATAGATATTCTCCGTGGTCCACAGGGAACACTCTATGGTCAGAATTCTGAAGGTGGTTTGGTGCGCATCTATTCACGCGATGCTTATGATAGCAAGGGCACCTACGTTAATCTGGGATTGGGCTCTCATTTCTATCGTAATGTAGAAGCGGCTCATTATATGAAACTTTCACCTCGTATCGCATTAGGGGTAGCTGCTTTTTATGATGGACAGAAGGGATTCTTCCATCGTGCAGGAACCAGCGATTATGCCGACAATTATGATGAGGCTGGCGGTAAGTTTAATCTTAAGTTCCGTTTTGATAGAGGATGGAGCATGGATTTGCTAGCCAATTACCAATTTGTCTATCAGCATGCATTTCCTTATGGTCAGCTGGATTTAAACAGTGGCAAGGCTGCATTGCCAAATACAACATTCCCTGGGCTTTATCGCCGCAACATGCTGCTTTCGGGTGTCAATCTTCGTCATGAAGGAGCGAAATGGGATTTTGCTTCTACTACCAGCTATCAGTTCCTGGATGACAATATGAAGATGGATCAGGATTATCTTCCTGAAGATTATTTGAGCTTGCAGCAAGATCAGTTGCAGAATTCTATCACTCAGGAGTTCACATTTAAGAGTCGTCAGCCTTTCTTCGGTTTCTGGCATCTTACACAGGGTGCATTCTTCTCCCATGTGTGGTTGAAGACAAATGGTCCTGTAAAATTCGGTTCAGAATTGACGAATCCTATCAGTAACGTTATCCAGCAGCAGATGTATTCCGCCATCCATTCTTTGATGGTGAAGCAGATGATGGGTAAGGGAATGAAAGAACCTGCGGCTAATGCGGCGGCTACGGCCGCGATAGAGAAGGCGGGCGGCATCAGCATGGCGGCGAGCATGGGAGCTCCGGGGTTGTTCCATACTCCTCAGAGCAATTTGGGTCTCTATCACGAGAGTACGTTTGATCTTTCTTCCCGTCTGAAAGCAACGCTTGGCTTGCGTTACGATTTCATGCATACAAGTATTCATTACGATACTTATGCTTATATGGCGATGACAGCTAAGGTGATGGGCAAGGAGGCCACTTATACTTTGCGTTCAATGCTCGACCGCAAAACGAGTGATGATTACAACCAGCTCTTGCCAAAATTTGGCTTAAGTTACCAGCTTGATGAGCAGGGCAGCAATGTTTATGCCACAGTGAGCAAGGGCTATCGTGCAGGCGGTTATAATATCCAGATGTTCAGTGACATCTTGCAGACCGAACTGAATGCTCACCGTCAGGATGCGATGGGAGGCGATTATGACGTTGCTCATACCGATGAAGATTATGATAGGGTGAACCAGACTATTGCCTTTAAGCCGGAAACCTCATGGAATTATGAGGTAGGAACGCATCTTAATCTTTTTGATCATCGTCTTCATTTCGATTTGAGTGCCTTCTATATGCAGGTTCGCAATCAGCAACTCTCTGTGATGGCAGGAACCTATGGCTTTGGCCGAATGATGGTTAATGCAGGTAAGAGTCACAGTTGTGGTATTGAAGCCGCACTCAAGGGCCAGGCTTTCGACGGTGCTTTTGATTGGGGTGTAAACTATGGTTTTACACGCGCCGTATTTGATGAATATACTGATGGCGAGGGTGATAAGGCTGTGAGTTATAAGGACAAGAAGGTTCCTTATGTTCCCCAGCATACGATAGCAGCCATGGCTGACTATCATTTAGGACAGTTTACCTTCGGATTGAATATGAATGCGCAGGGCAAGACTTATTGGGATAATGCCAATACCTACAGCCAGAAGATGTATTTCGTGATGGGTGCGCATTGTGATATTGATTTCAGCAAGATGAGCATCAGTATCTGGGGTAAGAACCTCACAGATACTAATTACAATACCTTTGCTGTTGATAATGCAGCAACAGGAAAGAAACTGTATTTTGCCCAGCGTGGCAATCCTTTCCAATGTGGTGTTGATCTGAAATTCCACTTTTAGGATTAAAAAGAAAAGGAGTTCCGGCATTCTGAAATGCTAGAACTCCTTTTCTTTTTAATCTCATTTATTTCCTTCCTTCCTTTATTTTAATTCTCCATATCCTACCAGCCGGTCGGTGCGGTCGCTCTGAGCCCGATAGTAAACCAGTACATTGTATTTGTTCTGGGTCTGGTAGAAATTTCCTTCTGATGGGAGCAGCCTGATGCTTCCGTCCTCCATCTTCATGAGATACTGATAACTGTAATAACCTTGCTTCATGAAGAGACGTGCGTGATAGGTTTTCGTCATTTCATCATATTCCATCCGATATTCGGGGAGGAAACGGCCGTAGGTCCAATCTGCGTTCAGATAAACATTGCCTGGCAGTTTGGGAGCTTTCAGGGTAAAGTGAATCTGTGCATATTCGCAGGTGTTGTTGTTTTCTACGTTGTCGCTGTTGCGGATATAAAACGAACCTTTGGCAGCTTCGTCGTAAACGTAATTGGGGCGAGGACTGTCAGTCATTACCTTTACCTGATAGTCGCTTCCATCCCAATCTATAGCGTCTATTCCCATGGTTGGATGGTCGGTGTCCAGAAACTCAAACTTTCTGTATTCATTGCCCGCATCGAAAATCAGAGCTCTTACATGCTGCCAACTCATTTTGCCCGCACTCAGGTAGTCGGGTTTAGGATTGATGACAGCATTGTCCCATCTTCCGTTCTGAAGCACTACGATGTTCAGCTGGTTAGGATGAGTGATTCTCAGCTGGCTGTGATCCAGTTCCATTTTCAGTTGCTGATGGTCCTTCTGGATATCTATATCTGTTGTAGAAGTAGCTTCTAACTTGAGTTTAACCAATGGCTGAGGCTCTGTAATCATCCAGCAGGCTGTAAACATTTTGCCTTCTTCCTCGTTTTCCGCATTGTCGTCATAAACCGTCAGTCTGTAGTTGCCGCTCATGGTAAGTTGGCAGTCGGCATTGGGAATTGCCAGATGATAATGGGTATAAGGATGATTGGTGTTGATGGATTGCTCTACATCTTCAATCATCTGATTGCCGTTGAAGCCTCTCATATAGTCGCTTTCAAAGAGCGAAGAAGATACGTTCCAGTTTGCATCACAATGTTCAATCTTGTAGCTGTACCGATGATAATCGTGCGTCATATCGTCAAAATCGATATGGATAGGTTCTCCGCCCAGTGACGATACTGGGAGCGATAACCAGTTGGTTCCGCCTACAACCTGTAGGGTTCTGATGCGCTGGTTGAATATCTCGTGCTGCTGCGCCCCGGCAGGATAGGTAAACAGAAAGAGAAGGAAGATGATAGTGTATAATTGTTTCATATTGCTTCGTACGTATATATAAAAAAATAACTTGCAGTAGCCTTTTGACAAAGAACTAAATGCAAGCTTAAACAATCTAAATTAATACATGAAAACACTTTTGTAGTCGATAGGGGAATCGAACCCCTATGCCAAGATTGAGAATCTTGTATCCTAACCATTAGATGAATCGACCAACGGTACATTTTTCGTACGATAGCTTGCGGAAGGTGGGGGATTCGAACCCCCGGTACGGTAACCCGCACGGCAGTTTAGCAAACTGCTGGTTTCAGCCACTCACCCAACCTTCCAGTCGGATTCTTAACCGAATCAACCAAGCATCGTTCTTAAATGCGAGTGCAAAGGTACTACTTTTTTCTGATTCTACCAAATCTTTTTGCAACTTTTTTTCGATAAAAATGCATTTTCTTTGTAACTCCCACATTATCAGGGGTTGTTTTCTTTCAGTATTATGAGTGCTTTCATTCCTAAAACGAGCAGAGGCGGATTTCTTTCTCAGAAATCCGCCTCTTGTAAAAGAAAGGGCCGCTCGATGATGTGATGAAACTCCGAATGTATAAACATTTGAGAGTCCTCCGCCTTTGTAATCCACCGGCTTTTCAGCTTACCTGCCTGCTGCAGTTTATGTGGCCCGCCATGAGCAAGAGAATGTCCTCTCGGTTTCAATAGTGTAATTTGATGAGTATCCCGATCGAACCGAAACGACCCTTATTCCTTCTGGCACCCATGCATCATCACGATGCAACGGTGCAAACATCTTAGTCATTATTTGATAATGCAAAGATAATGCAATATTTTGAAACTACCAAATGTTTTAGCTGTTTTCTTCGAATATTTTTTCGAAATATTTTCTCAACTCCGTTTTGTCCTCTATGATATTGCGCAGTTCGTTGAGCGCTTTCTCGTTAGGGGAGTTGGGAATCCATAACCTGATGTATCCGTTTCTTGAATATTTCTCGTCCATGTGCTGGCTGAACCGCTCCCATTGCTGCTCCTTGTCATCATCTGGATTATTTTCTTTGCCATACTGTATGGCGCGCAGAAATATCTCGTGAACATCAATATCACGATCGGCTTCTGCCACAATCTTGCCATAGATGCTGCGAGGCTGACGGCTGGATGAAGCCCGATGGTCCTCAACGGCTTCTTTCATAATTTTGATCTGTTCTTTATTGAACCAGCGCTTCAGTCTTGCATCTGCCTGCAGAATCTTACCGCTGGTAATATGATGAATGGCACGCGGACCGCTCATCCCCAGGTCGTGGTAAGCAGCTATTACATACACCATATCGATGTCGGCTCCGGTTACCGGAACCAGTTTCAGAGAGTTTCTGATGACTCGGGTAACATGTCTGAGTCCATGACTTTCGCCAAAAGCATTATATTTGGGGAGAATCTGTTTCTCCACAAAGTCCATGATTTCGAGATTTACCTGTTGCTTCATAGATATTCCTCCACTTTATTTATATAATAAGGTACGCGCGTACATTATTAATAGTTTATTATTGTTCAATTCGCCATTCCGATGATGATCAGGGATGATACAATGCCGAAACAGAAGATATTCAGAGCTGTTTTGCCCAGAATCCTGTTCAGTTCTCTGCCTTCGCCTATCTTTTTCATCTCCATATAGGTTCTGTTGTGCAGAACGATATAGAGTGCTGCAAACGGCAGGAACATGCTGCTGGCTTCATGCTGAAATACTTCGTAGGTGGTTACACCTATTATGGTAAGGATGCCCAGATTGCCCAATGCGCAGTATAACCGCTCGGCATTCTTCTTTCCTATGTGAACCACAAGGGTCTTCTTGCCGGCTCTCAGGTCGTTGTCATGATCGCGGTAATTGTTCAGAATGAGCAGCGTATCAACTACCAGTCCGCAGGCTACAGATACGAGAACCGTTTCCATGCTTACTCCCTGCATGGTTTCGGGCATTACGAGATAGTATGTGCAGCATACGGGTACAATGCCGAAGAAGAGCAGTACCAGAAGATCGCCCATGCCCAGATAGCTGAGACAGGTAGTATAGAGAAAACAGAAGACTACGCAACAGATGCCTACGATAACCATTTCCCAACCTCCGAAAAGAACCAGCGGAAGCCCTATGGCGCAACCCAGAAGGGTAGTGAGGATGATTCCCCATTTCATGGCTCCCAATGTTATCCAGCCTTCAGCGCAGGCACGTTTCGGTCCCAGCCGGGTTTCGTCGTCATTACCATGTTTGAAGTCGAAATAATCATTCACCAGATTGCTGTCTATCTGCATTACCCACGCAAAGAGCAGGCAGAGTAGGGCTGGCAATGTCTGTATCTGCTGAGCATCTTTATAAGCCAGCGCAATACCCAATAAAACAGGAACAGCCGCCGCCGTCAGAGTCTTCGGGCGAGCGGCTAGATACCATGCTTTTATAGAATTTGTTTCTATCATATTCTGAAAAGATTAAAATTGAATCTTCTGAAATCCTTAAAGGAATCAGGAAGATTAATTGAAGAAGTTCCAACTTACTCCAATACGGAACACTCTCTCGTTCATCGGATAATGAGGAGCGAAGAAGTAGTTCTTGTCGCCCTGTCCTGCATTGATGTGGCTCATCATTACGAAGAAACGGGTGTGCTTGATGTGAACGTTGGCGTAAACATTGACGATAGGATAGTTGCCTATCTTTACGTTGTTCTCGCCGTTGCCCTGTACCGTATACTGTCCCATATAAGGTGAATAGTCGGGAGCTTCATAGCTTGTAAAGTAGCGCATGTCAGCACCCAGGTCTACGTTCAGCACCTTTACTACCTTGAACTTGATGTAGAGGTTGGTGTAGGCATTGAAGGCTGGCACTGGCAGAACACTCTCCTTGCTTGAGTGCTGGTAGGTAAACTGGTTTTCCCAGTTCAGAATGCCCAGTCTGAAGTTCTGTTCCAGTTGTGCTGTCAGCAGGTTGATTCCTCCGCTTTCCTGCATCGGTGTTACCATGACTCCTGTTCGCAAACCTTCTTCTGTAATGTCATAGCTCTGCGAGAAGTAGGTGTAGTTCTTGATTTCATCTACAGCCACTCTCAGCTTGGTGCGTGTCTTAGGGAAGGAGAGCGTACCCATGATGCGGGTATGGATGGTCTTGTCGAGATCATTCTCCCACCACAGATGGCGGGCGTGATAGTTGCGGTAATAGAACGATGGGGTTTCTCTATGGAAGAAAGCATCACCTCTTACCTGAAGCGTGTCGCCCAGGAATGGGATGTTCACGTCTACATTACCATCTATGGCAAGGGTTCCGGCGTCAACACCCGTCAGTCCTATTTCTGCTACGGCATTGTAGTGGAGTGTCTTGCCTTCCTGCTTGCTCAGCTGTCCGCCTACGCTCAGCGTATGCTCGTTGTATTTTGCGAAACCACCTTCCATGGTTGGCAGTTCATAGTGACGGAGGTCGTAGCTGGCGAAAGCCTTCAAGCCTGCTTTTGCCCATTTATTAAAACCTTCAAGCATGGCAATGGCGAAGGTATTCTTCATGTGCCAGTGCTTGGTCTGGTCGTAGATGGAGTCGCCGGTCAGCCTGCCTGCATCGTAATATTCATTCAGATAATAGTCGGCTGGGGTCTGATAAGCTTCGTAAATACGGCGATAGTTGTCAAACTTTACCGTATGGATGAAGCTCGTTACCGGAACATATTCGCTCTTGTAGAAAAGCGAGTCTTCGGCATTTTTCTTCTGGATGGCCAGCAGACTGTCGGCAGCAGCTTTTCCGTTTACTGCGATTCGGGTACTGTCGTTCCTGATGTCCTTTGCGGCTGAGTCCTTAGCCGGTTCATCGCCTGCAATCTTGGCTCCGTCAGGACGGCCGCTGAATTTAGCTTTCTGCTGTTTGTCGTAGGCTTTCTCATCAAATTTCTTGCCTTGTTCCTTGGCTTTCTTTCTGGCTTCTTCCTTCGCTTCCTCTTCAGCATTTTCCTTTTTCGAAGCCATGGCAAATTTCTTTGCCTTGATTTCTTCTTCGGTCATCTTTACCTTGCGGCTGAAACCTACGTTGTAGCGGTGGGTAAAGAAGATGTGCTGGTTGTCCAGTCGGTTCCAGTTCTGTTCCAGAACGGTAGGAATTTCATTGGTGGCAAACGATTCGGTATAGATTTCCGGATGCTTGATGTAATCATCGTTGGTAATACCGCCGTTCTCGGTCATCTTCTCATGATTTGTACTGAAGAGGAAGTGTGCCTGATAGCGGTCGCCCAGGTAAGATGCCCACATGGTGTATTTAAAGTGGCTGGTACTCTGGGCGTTATAATATCCTCTGCCATACTTGTAGTCAAATCTGAAACCGGCGCCTAGCCTTTTGTTGGCATTTACTGCAAACATGGCCTTGAAGTCGTCTTCTCCCGTCACCTTGTCGCCGCAGCTGTTCAGCGTTATGTTGGTGATAGGTGAGTAGGTGTTGGTGAAGTGGAAGTCGCTTACCGGATTTACGATATAATCGTAGGGCTCTGTAAAGATGAAGTTGCCCTGCGTGTTGCGACGGTCGATGAAGATTCGGTTCAGTCGGGCAGTACCCATGTTTCCGAGGGTATTGTATTCGCCTCTCAGTCCTTCCGTGAAGGTTGTGTTCATGTACATGTGCTGCAAGGTGTCTACTACCGCAGCCTTTGTGTCGCCGAAGCGTTCGTCTACGGTCCATACCCTGATGCCTTTCGGAATCTCCTTGTCTGAGCCCAGTGAATCGGTGTTCACCTTGCGGTTGGTTTGAGGACGGAACTGCGAATCTTCGTTATAGTTAAAATCGTTTTGTGCCGCAACCGGGAGGGTTGCAGCACAAAATAGGAGTGATGAGAATATAATTTTCTTCTTCTTCATTATTTCTTAAATAGTCGGATACATACTTCGGCAATCTTGAGCACTACACCCACGATGAGTACGATGTAGGCGATATTGCGGCTTTCTTCCAGCTGGGTCCAGAGTATTACCCCCACGATGGCGAGCAGCATGAAGGCGATGTTGAGATAGTTGCGCACCTTCAGCATGTTGCTCTGGTCGCTGTAGGCCAATGGGCGAAGCCGGCGGTGCTGAGGTCTTACGGCGTAGCTGGTAGGCTGCTTCTGCTCTGTCTGTTCTGCTCCCTGCTCAGCTGTAGGCTGGGCTGTAGCGTTTGCAGGCTGCTGTGCCTCGTTCTGTTGTATCTTGTTGTCTGTATTCTGATTATCCATTTTTCTTCAACTTATTGTTTTACTAATGCAGCTAACTCTGCGAATATCTGGTCTTTGCGGTCGATGGTGCATTTGCGGAACTTTCCGAAGATCTTAGCCAGGTCGTTCTGCTTCTTGTTGAGCGCAATCTTGTCGCTGATTACCTCTTCTGCAGGTTCCTTGAAACCGGTGCTTCTTCCTTCCTCGTAGTTGTAGATGATGCGGCAGAACGAGAGATTCAGATGATTGTCTGAAATCCTGGCTATCAGCTGGTATTTGAATTCCGTGCGGTCGAGCGAGATGAATGACTGGCTGAAGACGAGCCATTCATCCATCGTGTTGGCGATGACGTGTTCAGCATCGTTTACCAGTGCTACCCGGCTTGCTATGTTCTGGTCGTTCTGTGTCAGTTCACTCATGTATTTTAATACGATGTCGTAAATCTGCTTGGCAGTTTTCCCGTTAGCATCCGTATCGAGTGTGAATTCTATCTTGTTTTCATCATTATATGTGATGGCGCCTGCCAGATATTTCATGTCCACTTTGGCTGTTGTGCCATTTGCCAGCTTGTTGGCAGGCTTGGCAGCCTCCTTTGGCTTAGCGGCTACGGCAACAGGAATCGCCCATCCCGTGGTTGATGTGGTTGGCTCCTTTACAACAACTGGTTCTGGCTCAGTAGCATGGGCCTTCTTTGCTTCCGCCTTGGCGCTTGCAGCGTTGATGCTGTCGGCCTGAGCCTTCAGTTTGGCAGCCTGTGCTTTAATCTTAGCCACTTCCAGTGCCTTCTTGGCAGCTTCCAGCTGTTTCTGTGCCTGTTCCAGCTGCTGCTGTTCTTCAGTCAGCACGGTTTGGGCCTGTGCAGTCATCAGCGGGAGGAGCATAAATATGGGGATGATGATTTTTTTCATGTCGAGTTGTTTTTATGAAACTATAAAATGACGGTTCCTGATTGCGGAACTTAGCGGAAGATGAGGGATTCAAACCCCCGATACCCGGAAGAGGGTATACCGGATTTCGAGTCCAGCGCATTCGGTCACTCTGCCAATCTTCCTTTTTATTTTATCAGATGCAAAAGTAATACATTTTTTGCATCTGACAAAATATTGCTGTTATTTTTTAACTATATTAACCCCGCTTTATAGGATTTTATACTATAGTTTTTACTGTTGCTGCAGGAATCTGTCGGCCTCGATGGCAGCCTTGGCTCCCGAGCCTGCGGCAACAACACCCTGGCGGTAGATAGGGTCGGCCACATCGCCTGCTGCGAAAACACCCGGAATGTTGGTGGTGGCAGTACCTGGCACTACTTTGATGAAGCCCTGCTCGTCGAGATCTATCTGACCCTTGAAGAGGTCGGTGTTAGGCTTATGTCCGATAGCCAGGAAGAATCCGTCGATGCTGATGTCAAACTTCTCTTCGTTGGCTTCGCCCTTGTGGCGCACGAGATGAGCACCTTCTACACCGTTCTCGCCGAAGAGCCCCAGCGTATTGGTTTCGAACAGAATCTCGATGTTCTCCTTGTTCTTTACACGCTGCTGCATGATTTCTGAAGCACGGAGATAAGGCTTGCGTACAATCATGTAAACCTTCTTGGCAAGTCCGGATAGATACATAGCCTCTTCGCAGGCAGTATCGCCACCGCCCACTACGGCTACTGTGCGCTTGCGGTAGAAAAATCCGTCACAGGTAGCGCAGGCTGAAACGCCCTGTCCGCGATATTTCTCTTCGTCGGCAAGACCCAGATATTTGGCTGATGCACCTGTGGCAATGATCACGGTTTCTGCCTCAATCTCGTTGTCGCGCTCATCTGTAAGATGGAATGGGCGTGAGCTGAAATCTGCCTTCACGATGCTTCCGTCTCTCATTTCGGCTCCGAATCGGGCTGCCTGTTCCTTCATGTCCATCATCATCTGTGTTCCGTCTACACCGTTAGGATAGCCCGGAAAGTTTTCTACCTCTGTGGTGATGGTGAGCTGTCCGCCCGGTTGCATACCTGAATAGAGTACTGGCTGCAGGTTGGCTCTGCCGGCATAAATGGCAGCAGTATATCCTGCAGGACCGCTACCTATAATTAATGTCTTTATCTTTTCCATTTTTTATCTTATAGTTATATTTTTGTTTCCGATGGCTCGAAATGAGCCATTTTCTTTGCAAAGGTACATCAAAACAATGAGAAATCAAAATAAAAATACAATATTTTTCTTTTCTTGCATAATTTATTGCTTTCGTTTGAAGAATTATTGTTATCTTTGCACCCGAAAATAAGATGTTCCGGAAAGAACATCAATTAGAAAAAACGAAAAATATTTACTTGATATATGAATCAGATTAAGAAGATTGTACTGACGGGTGGACCTTGTGCGGGCAAGACTACCGCTATGGTTAAGGTGATTGAACATTTCTCCAGTCTCGGCTATAAGGTTTTTACCATTCCCGAGGTTCCAACCATGTTCACCCAGGCGGGCATGAATTATCTCACCTCCAACAAGGATTTTTTCTTCGAGGGCGAGAAGGCTACTTTCCAGACTCAGATCAACCTGGAAGACAGTTTCCTGCGTATGGCTGAAACATTGCAGCAGCCGGTCATCATCGTCTGCGATCGTGGTACGATGGATATTTCAACCTATCTCACTCCCGATTTCTGGCACCGCATCATCTCGGAAGAGGGGTATACAGATGCCCAGCTTCGCGACCGCTATGATGCTGTGCTGCATCTGGTGAGTGCTGCTGATGGTGCCGAGCAGTTTTATACTACAGCCAACAATGCGCAGCGCCTGGAGAAGGCCGATGAAGAAGGACTGAAGATAGCGCGAGAGTTGGACAAGAAGATTGTTTCTGCATGGAAGGGGCATCCTCATCTCAGGGTAATCAATAACCACGAAGATTTCAACAACAAGCTGAACCGTGTGCTCAAGGAGATAAGCAATGTGCTTGCCATTCCGCAGCCGATAGAGGAGGAGCGAAAATATATCGTGAAGCTGACGGGCGAGGTTCCTAATGCGATAGACAGCGATATTGTTCAGACTTATCTTACGGGTGAGCCGGGCAGTGAGATTCGTCTTCGCCGTCGTGGTTTCGAGGGAGGCAAGTATGTGTATGTTCACACCACCAAGAAGCGCCTTTCAGACAATGAGCAGATTGAGACCGAGCGACAGATCAATGCCAAACTTTACGAGAGTATGCTTCAGCAGGCTGATCCTTACCGCCAGCGCATTCATAAGCATCGCAAGAGTTTCATCTGGAAGGGCCAGTATTTCGAGCTCGACGAGTTTCTTGAGCCGGTTTCCGACCTGATGATTCTTGAAACCCGCGGCATTTCTGCCAACGAGAGTGTGAAGTTTCCTCCTTTCATTCAGGTGCTGGAGGATATTACGGGCAACAGCAAATATTATAATTATAACATAGCGCTGAAGCGGTAAATCAGCCGAAAATGTAAAAAGTTACGGAGATAATTCATATTCTCCGTAACTTTTTACATAAACCACTCACTTTTGGTGTTATTGAGTTTCATCATTATTGTGTCATAATTATTTTATCTTCAATGTCCGCAGATATTCCTTGCATTCTGTCTCCTTTGTAAACTCTTTTGCAAACTTGCGAAGCACGGGCACACGAATACCTATGAAACTCTCCATAGGCACTCCCGGTGTCAGTTTAGCTTGGAAAGCAGCATACTGCTTATCCTGCATGGCGAACAGTCTTTCTTGAAGTGAAGTCATCTTATATGTTGTAATCTAAATATCTCTTTCTGCTTTTCTATTTCTTCCTTAAGCTGCTGTTCTGTAGGGAGATAGGTAAGATATTTTGAAGCAAATAATTGCTTGCTGTCGTGCAAGATGGAAAATCTTGCGATATCCTGGCTGGTTTCCGAACAGAGTAGTATGCCGATTGTCGGATTGTCGCCTTCCGTGCGTTTCAGTTCATCATACATTCTTACATACATATCCATTTGTCCTACGTCCTGATGGGTGATCTTGGTCGTCTTCAGGTCAATCAGTACAAAACATTTCATCAGGTAATTGTAGAATACCAGGTCTATGTAGTAGTCCTGGGTATCGGTGATGATGTGCTGCTGTCGCTCTACGAAGGCATAGCCTTTGCCCATCTCCATCAGAAATTTCTGAAGATGGGTGATGATTGCACTCTCCAGTTCGCTTTCCGAGAAGCTCATGTCTCGGGATAAGCCCAAGAATTCTGTCACCATTGGCGACTTGATGAACATGGCAGGTGAGTCTGCGTATCCTTTTGTAAGGGTTTTCATCTCGTTCTCTACCTCATCTTTGTGCTCATTGCTGGTTTGCAGGAGTCGATAATAGTATTGTGAGGCAACATTGCGGTCGAGGGTTCTTGTGCTCCACATTTGCTCTGACGATTCCTTTAAATACCATAGACGAGCTTCTGCATCTGTAACTCTTAGAATACTCTTTAGATGAGTCCAAGTAAGATTTTGCACGCGCGCGTGCAAAATCTCCCAATCAGGAAAATATTGGTATAATTGCTTGAAATAGGCAAGGTTACGAACACCATAGCCGGAGCCGAACTCAGTCGTCAACTGCTGAGATATGGACTTGATGAGCTGTATTCCATAATCAGCACGCTGCTTGCCAAGCTGCTCTTCTTCAACAATACGTTTGCCGATTTCCCAGTTTGAGCGTATCAGGGTTTCGTTGATAGATTGATACGCCTTGTTTCTTGCCCTTGTGATGATGGTTCTGATATCATCTATGACATGTGCATCTATATTTATAATATTCTTTTCCATCTATATATTTTTTCATTTGTTCAAGTTTCGCAAGTTTTGTCCCATACGCCCTGGACTAGGAGCTTTTGAGCCTTCAGCCCGTACTTGACCACATGCGAAAGTTCAATTATTAATTTTAAGGCAAAGATAATAAAAAAAAGGAAAATGAGCAAAAAAATGATGATTTTTTACTCATTTCCCTTTAACTTTCTTTGTAAATCCTTAATGACCTTAATGACCATGACCTTAATGACCGGATTTCTCAGTTTTCTTTATCCCATGCAGCTCGTAACTCCGAGCGTAGTAGCGATAGCGGTCAGAATGCTGATGGCTATCTGCAGAATTGTTTTCCAAGTGTTCGCTTTCATTTTTTTTGAATGTTGAATGTTGAGTGTTGAATGTTGACTTTTTGGGGGGGCGGATAGGCTGGGCTAGGGGCTAGCACCCTAGCCAGTCTATCCTTGGGCT